>Ga0160460_100651_pt1 | contig 17173 bp, 20 predicted proteins | sample HID1973M_E6MG_FD_108238 | JGI IMG/M metagenome (GOLD analysis project Ga0160460, IMG submission 108238) | Enriched mosquito-associated microbial communities from UW Madison campus, WI, USA - HID1973M_E6 MG | ecosystem: Host-associated > Arthropoda: Insects > Digestive system > Unclassified ... | reverse complement strand
GGCTTCATCGGCCACCACCTGACGCGCCGCATCCTCGAAACCACGTCGTGGGACGTGTACGGCATGGACATGTCGACCGACCGCCTCGGCGACCTGGTCGAGCATCCGCGCATGCACTTCGTCGAAGGCGACATCACGATCAACAAGGAGTGGGTCGAGTACCACATCCGCAAGTGCGACGTGATCCTGCCGCTGGTGGCCATCGCCACGCCGGCCACCTACGTGCGCAATCCGCTGCGCGTGTTCGAGCTGGACTTCGAGGCCAACCTGCCGATCGTCCGTGCGGCCGTGAAGTACAAGAAGCACCTGGTGTTCCCGTCGACCTCCGAGGTCTACGGCATGTGCGCCGACGAGGAATTCGATCCGGAAGCCTCGCCGCTGGTCTATGGCCCGATCAACAAGCCGCGCTGGATCTACGCCTGCTCCAAGCAGCTGATGGACCGCGTGATCCACGCCTATGGCATGGAACAGGGCCTGAACTACACGCTGTTCCGCCCGTTCAACTGGATCGGCGCCGGGCTGGACTCGATCTTCGAATCGAAGGAAGGATCATCGCGCGTGGTGACGCAGTTCCTCGGCCACATCGTGCGCGGCGAGCCGATCAAGCTGGTGGACGGCGGCGCGCAGCAGCGGGCCTTCGCCGATATCTCGGACGGCATCTCGGCGCTGATGCGCATCATCGAGAACCCGAACGGCGTGGCCAGCGGCAAGATCTTCAACATCGGCAACCCGGCCAACATCCACTCGGTGCGTGAACTGGCCGAGATGATGCTGAAGATGGCGGCCGACTACCCGGAATACGCCGACGAAGCTCGCAAGACGAAGATCGTCGAGACGTCGTCGGGCGACTTCTATGGCAAGGGCTACCAGGACGTGCAGCACCGCGTGCCGAAGATCGAGAACACCATGCAGGAACTGGGCTGGAAGCCGGAGTACGACCTCGAGCAGTCGCTGCGCCGCATCTTCGAAGCCTACCGCGACAAGGTGATCGAGGCCCGCACGCTGACCGACGCCGACAACTGACATGGCCCGCATTGCCCTGAAGGTCGACGTCGACACCCTGCGCGGCACCCGCGAGGGCGTGCCGCGCCTGCTGTCGATGCTCGCCGCCCAGGACGCGCAGGCCACCTTCCTCTTCAGCCTCGGCCCGGATCACACCGGCTGGGCGCTGCGGCGGGTGTTCCGTCCGGGATTCTTCCAGAAGGTGTCGCGCACGTCGGTGGTATCGAACTACGGCCTGAAGACGCTGATGTACGGCGTCCTGCTGCCCGGCCCCGACATCGGCCGCAAGGCGGCCGCCGAGATGCGCGCCGCGCGCGACGCCGGCCACGAGTGCGGCATCCACACCTGGGACCACGTCTACTGGCAGGACAACGTCCGCCACCGCGACGCCGCCTGGACCCGGGGGCAGATGCAGCAGGCCTTCGACCGCTTCGTCGAGATCTTCGGCGAGCCCCCTCGCACCCACGGCGCGGCCGGCTGGCAGATGAACGAAGAGGCCTTCCGCCAGCTCGACGCCTGGGGCATGACCTATGCCTCCGATGGCCGCGGCGTCGCGCCCTACATTCCCACTGTCGCCGGCAAGCCGCTGCGCCACGTGCAGATGCCGACCACGCTGCCCACGCTGGACGAACTGATCGGGCTCGACGGGCTGACCGAGGACAACGTCCACACGGCCCTGCTGAAGCTGACGGAAGGTCCGGGCGACCACATCTTCACGCTGCATACCGAACTGGAAGGCGGCAAGCTGGCGCCGGTGTTCGAGCGGCTGCTGGCCGGCTGGCGGGCGCAGGGGCATGAACTGGTGTCCATGGGGACGTACTACGCGCATCTGGACCGCGACACGCTGCCGGTGCTGCCGGTGACGTGGGGAGCGATCGAGGGGCGGAGTGGGGAGTTGATCGTCCAGCCGTGAGGAGAACTCCCCTGTCCCGTACCGGAGAGGGGAGCAGACATCAGCGGTGCGGCGCTTCGTCGCGCCCCACCCGCAGCCCGTTGAACACCACCAGCAGGCTCGCCCCCATATCGGCGAACACCGCCATCCACATCGTCCCCATCCCCGCCACGGTCAGGGCCAGGAAGATCGCCTTGATGCCCAGCGCGAGGGCGATGTTCTGCTTCAGGATCGACGACGTCCGCCGCGACAGGCGCACGAACGCAGGGATCTTGCGCAGGTCGTCGTCCATCAGCGCCACGTCGGCGGTCTCGATGGCCGTATCCGTCCCGGCCGCGCCCATCGCAAAGCCGATATCGGCACGGGCCAGCGCCGGGGCGTCGTTGATGCCGTCGCCGACCATGCCGACCACGCCGTCGCGGCCATGCGCCGAACCGGCCAGTGCGGCGATGGCGTCGGCCTTGTCCTGCGGAAGCTGGTTGCCGCGCGCCTCGTCGATGCCGACCTGCGCGCCGATGGCCTGCGCCGTGTGCGGGTTGTCGCCCGACAGCATCAGCGTGCGTACCCCGAGTGCATGGAGTTCGGCCACGGCCTCGCGGCTGGTGTCGCGCACGGTGTCGGCCACGGCGAAGAGCGCCAGCGCGACGGCGTGGCCATTCGCCTCGGTGCGGGCCAGCAGCACGATGGTCTTGCCCTGGCGTTCGAGCATTTCCAGCCGGGCTTCCAGCGCCGGCGAGCAGGCACCGATGTCGTGGATCTGGCGGTGGTTGGCGAGCACATAGCGCTTGCCGCCGATCTCGCCTTCCACGCCGCGGCCGGGCAGTGCCGTGAAGGCGTCGATGTGGGGCAGGACGATGCCGTCGGCCAGCGCCGCGGCGGCCACGGCGCGCGAGACCGGATGGTCCGAGCGTGACGCCAGCGCGGCGGCGATGGTGCGGGCCTGCGGGACATCGTCCTGATCGTCGAACAAGGTCGCGAAGTCGGTCTGCACGGGCTTGCCGTGCGTCAGCGTGCCGGTCTTGTCCAGCGCCAGCCAGGAGAGCGACTTGCCCTGCTCCAGGTACACCCCGCCCTTGACGAGGATGCCCCGCCGCGCGGCGGCGGCCAGTCCGCTGACGATGGTCACCGGCGTGGAGACCACCAGCGCGCACGGGCAGGCGATCACCAGCAGCACCAGCGCCTTGTAGACCCACTCGAGCCAGTCGCCCCCGGCCAGCAGCGGCGGCAACACCGCCACCGCCACGGCGACGGCGCAGACGGCCGGGGTGTAGATGCGCGCGAAGCGGTCGACGAAGCGCTGCGTGGGCGCGCGGCTGCCCTGTGCGGCCTCCACGGCATGGATGATGCGGGCCAGCGTGGAATCGCTCGCGGGCGCCGTCACGACAAATTCGAGTTCGCCCGACTGGTTGATCGAGCCGGCGAAGAGCGCGTCGCCCACGCCCTTGTCGACCGGGATGCTCTCGCCGGTGATGGGCGACTGGTCGAGCGCCGACTGGCCGCGCTCCACGCGTCCGTCCAGTGCTACGCGTTCGCCGGGCCGCAGCCGCACGCGGGCGCCCACCGGCACGCCCGTGGCAGGCACCGCGAGCCACTGGCCGTCCGGCTGCAGCACGGTGGCCTGCTCCGGCGCCATCGCCATCAGGCCGCGAATGGCATTGCGGGCGCGATCCAGCGACGCCGCCTCGATCCGCTCCGCCAGCACGAACAACACCATCACCATGGCCGCCTCGGGCCACTCGCGGATCAGCATGGCGCCGGTCACCGCCAGGCTCATCAGCGCGTTGATATTGAGATTGCCGTGCCGCAGGGCGATCCAGCCCTTGCGGTAGACGCCCAGCCCGGCCAGCGCGATGGCGGCCACCGCAAGCGCGGCCGGCAGCCACGGCTGGGCCGGCCACAGCAATTCCGTCACTTCCGCTGTCAGGGCGGCGGCACCTGCAAGCGCCAGCGGCCAGAGCGGTCGGGGGGCGTCCTCGGCCGGCGCAAGGCCGGCGGTGTCGGCGGTCAGCGGCTCGGCCTTCATGCCGAGCGCTTCGATGGCGCGGGTAATCGCGTCGGTAGCTTCCGGGGCCGGCAGGGTGTGATGGACGGTCAGCACGCGCTGCATCAGGTTGAAATCCAGCGCCGCCACGCCCGGCATGCCGGCGAGCTTGCCGCGGATCAGGGCTTCCTCGGTCGGGCAGTCCATGGCGGCGATGCGGTACGACGCCGGCTGGGAGCCTGCCGGCGCCTCTACCGGGGTGGCAAGCGCAGGCGTACCGCAGCCACCACCGCAACAGGCCGTGGCGGCGTGGGTGTGGCCATGATCGTGGTGATCGTGATGATGATCGTGCGAATGCGTGTGGTGGTGCGCCGCATGGTGCTCATGCGGCACGCCTTCTCCACTGGCGGTGCGGGCCATTCCGGAATCCTTGCGTTAGGGTCATCCACATTACAGACCCTGTAGCCGCTACGGAGTCAAGGCAAAATCCCCCGCTCAAACCTGGCTAACGGCCGTCTTGCGCAAAGTCAAAACCCTGTTGGATTCATGGCGCGACACTTGAGCCCGCATCCCCGCATCCCTTTATCGCGCCCCCATGGCCAAGAAATTCCCCCTCCACCCCAAGCACCCCGAGCGCATCTGCTGGGGCTGCGACAAATACTGCCCGGTCGAGTCCCTGGGCTGCGGCAACGGCTCCGGCCGTACCCAGCATCCCTGCGAACTGCTCGGTGACGACTGGTACACCTTCGGCGACTGGGGCATCGAGGTGCCCGACGCCACGGCCGCCACGGCGGTCAGTGCTCGCAGTTGACCATCCAGCCCAGCCCGAAGCGGTCAATCAGCATGCCGAAGCCTTCGGCCCAGAAGGTCTTCTGGTAGGGCAGCATCACCTGCCCGCCCTCGGCGAGCGCCTCGAAGATGCGCTTGCCCTCCTCCGCCGACACGGCGCCCACCGACAGCGAGAAGCCATCGAAGTTGGGCTTGTGCCCCTGCTGTCCGTCCGAGGCCATGATCTGGCTGTCGCCGAAATCGATGTTGGCGTGCATGACCTTGTCGGCCCACTCGGGCGAGATGTTGTGTTCCGGCGGCGCGTCCTTGTACCGCATCACGAATGTGACTTTCGCGCCCATCACCTTGCCGTAGAACGCCATGGCCTCGTCGAACCGGCCGCCAAAATTCAGATAGGGTTGCACTTGCATGACACGCTCCTGTCTTTGACTGCATTGTGGGAATTTCCCGGGCTGGTCATTATCACCCTCAGGCCGCGCGCACGAAACGCCGCAACACCGCTACAATCCCAGCCCATGACCCGCCTGTCTCGCTGCCTCCTGCTGATCGCCGTCCTGCTCGCACTGCCCTTCCAGGGCGCGGCGGCAGCGGTCATGGCAGTCTGCACGACGACTGCGGCGGCGGCCGTCGCAAGCATGTCGATGTCCGAGCGGCACGCCGCCATCAAGGCGAAAGTGGAATCTGCGCTGCAAGAGTCGAGCCACGACCATTGTGCCGACATGGCCCACCAGTCCGACCCGGATGCCGCGCAAGACACCGGCGACCACGCACCCGACACCTCGCATCACCACGGCCACGGCAGCGCCTGCTCTACGTGTGGCGCCTGCTCGCTTGGCACCGCTCTGCCTCCCGCCTTGCCGCCGCTGTCGATGGATGGTGCCGATGACGTACACGCGCCGGCCCACGCCAAGCGCTTCACCAGCTTCCTCCCGCTTCCCGCCGAACGCCCGCCTGCATCGCGCGGCTGACACCCGGGGTGCATCCATCGCACCCGCCTCCCGCTTTTCCAGTTTTTCCTGACTGACTACAACGAGGTTGTCATGTATCGCGCACGCCCATTGCGGGCCCATGCGGCGGCGTGGCTGCTCGCGCCGGCCATGGCGCTGGCTGGCGCCACGCTGCCCGAGCGGCCCCACCCGGCCTACCCGGCCGATCCGGACGCGGCTGTTCCCGCCCTGCCCCAACCCCGTCCGTTCGCGGACTACCACCCGTACCAGCCGCCCGCGCTGGCGCCGTGGACCGAGTCCAACCGTGCCGTCGGCCCCGACGCCGCGCCCGTCCATCATCACCCGGCGCCCGCGACCGACACGCCGGCGCCGGTCCCGGCGGACCCGCACGCCCATCACCACCATCAGGAGGCCGAATGACCCCGGCTTTCCTGCGACCGCTGGCACTCGCCGTGGCCCTGGTGCTGACCGGCTGCGCCACCTTCTCGGACGACGGCGGCTTCGGCCCCGCGGCCACCGCCGCCCGCGAACGGCTCGGCAAGGAGGCGGTCTGGGTACGTACCGATGCCGAACGCGGCAAGGCGTACGAACAGACGCAAGCCTTGCTCGCCGCCCCCCTCGACGCCGACGGCGCCGTCCAGGTCGCCCTGCTGAACAACGCCGGCCTCCAGGCGCGCTACGCCGACCTGGGCATCGCCGAAGCCGACTACGTGCAGGCCACGCGCCTGCCCAACCCGGGCTTCTCCTTCACTCGCAAGTCGCAGGGCGACGTGCTGAAGATCGACCGCGCCGTCACGGTCGGCCTGATCGAGTTGCTGGCGCTGCCGATCGCGGCGCGCATCGAGTCCGGCCGTTTCGCGCAGGCCCGGCTGTCCGCTGCCGACGCCGTGCTGCGGCAGGCGCAGTCGACCCGCCGCGCGTGGGTGGACGCCGTCGCCGCCGAGCAGTCGGCCCGCTATGCCGAGCAGGTCCGCCACGCGGCCGAAACCGGCGCCCTGTTCGCCCGCGACCTCGCCCGCGCCGGCAACGTCAGCGCGCTCGACCACGCCCGCGAACAAGCCTTCTACGCCGACGCGGCCGCGCAGGCCGCCCGTGCCCGCGAGCGCGCCATCTCCGCCCGCGAGGCCCTCACGCGCCAGCTCGGACTGTGGGGCACCGGCGCGCAGTACCGGCTGCCGGAGCGCCTGCCCGACCTGCCCGGCGCCCGGCCGGAAATGAGCGACCTCGAAGGCTATGCCATCGGCAACCGCCTCGACCTGCAGGCCGCGAAGCTGCAGCTCGACAGCCTCGCCAGTTCGCTCGGCCTGACCCGCGCCACGCGCTTCATCCGCGTGGCCGACGTCTCGTACCTCCACAACTCCGAGACCGGCAAACCCCACGAGAACGGCTACGGCATCGACATCGAGATTCCGCTGTTCGACTGGGGCGGCGCACGCGTGGCGCGCGCGGAAGCCATCTATATGCAAGCCGCCGCGCAGCTTGCCGAACAGGCCGTCAACGCCCGTTCGGCGGTGCGCGAGCGCTACGCCTCGTGGCAGATCCGCTATGACGTGGCGCGCCACTACCGCGACGAGGTGGTGCCGCTGCGCAAGCGCATCGGCAACGAGAACCTGCTGCGCTACAACGGCATGCTCGTCAGCGCCTTCGAACTGCTGGCCGACGCGCGCGAGCAGATCGGCGCCGTCAACGGCTACCTCGACGCGCAGCGCGACTTCTGGCTCGCCGAATCCGACCTGCAGGACGCCCTCGGCGGCAGCCTCCCGCCCGCTCCCCTCGCCCATTCGCAAGAACACCAAGAACACCAGCACTGAACATGGTCACCCGACGACACTTCCTCGGCGGCTCCGCTGCCGCCATGCTGGGCGCGGCGATGGTCTCGCGCGCCGGCGCCGCCGCCCTGCCCGAGGCGCCGCTGCAATCCGGCGCCGCCACGCAGGCCCCGCTCGCCCCGCCCAACGGCCGCCCGTACAACCCGGTGGTCACGCTCAACGGCTGGACCCTGCCCTGGCGCATGCGCGACGGCTGGAAGGAATTCCACCTTGTGGCCGAGCCGGTCGAGCGCGAGATGGCGCCCGGCATGACGGCGCATCTCTGGGGCTACAACGGCCAGAGCCCCGGCCCCACCATCGAATGCGTGGAGGGCGACAAGGTCCGCATCTTCGTCACCAACAAGCTGCCCGAACATACCACCGTCCACTGGCACGGCGTGATCCTGCCGGCCGGCATGGACGGCGTGGGCGGACTCACGCAGCCGCACGTCCCGCCCGGCAAGACCTTCGTCTACGAATTCGAGATGCGGCACGCCGGCACCTTCATGTACCACCCGCATTCCGACGAGATGGTGCAGATGGCAATGGGCATGATGGGTTTCATCGTGGTCCACCCGCGCGACCCGGCCCAGATGCGCGTGGACCGCGACTTCGTCTTCCTGATCTCCGCGTACGACATCGACCCCGGCTCCTACACCCCGCGCGTGGCCGAGATGACCAACTTCAACCTGTGGACCTGGAACAGCCGCGTCTTCCCCGGCATCGCCCCCCTCCCGGTGCGCCTGGGCGACCGCGTGCGCATCCGCATGGGCAACCTGACCATGACCAACCACCCCATCCACCTGCACGGCCACCGCTTCGAGGTCACCGGCACCGACGGCGGCTGGGTGCCCCCGTCGGCGCGCTGGCCGGAGGTCACGACCGACGTCGCCGTCGGCCAGATGCGCGCCATCGAGTTCGTGGCCGACAACCCGGGCGACTGGGCCTTCCACTGCCACAAGTCGCACCACACGATGAACGCGATGGGCCACGACCTGCCGACCGTGATCGGCGTCAGCCAGAAGGACCTCGCCCGGCGCATGGACGCACTGGTGCCCGACTACATGCGCATGGGCGAAGCCGGCATGGCCGACATGGGCGCGATGACGATGCCGCTGCCCGCCAACACGCTGCCGATGATGAGCGGCGAGGGCCCGTTCGGGCCGATCGAGATGGGCGGCATGTTCACGACGCTGAAGGTACGCGCCGGGCTTGGGCGCAACGACTACCGCGATCCGGGGTGGTATCGCCATCCGAAGGGGACGGTGGCGTTCGAGCATGTGGAGGGGAAGGCGCCGCGCCAGCGGTGACGGAATCTCGGGGTTGTTCGGGGTCTCGCGCGTGGCCAACTGCAATGCAGTTGATAAGTGTGCTGGCGTATCGGATACGGATCAAAAGACGAATGGCAACGCGATGATCACCGCCCAGGCTACGCGATAGGTCTTCGAGCACCCATTACCAATCAACGGGTTGGCAGCAACCTCCGCAAGTGACACCAGATAGATACAGAAGAGCAGGAACATGCCCGCATGCAGGTAGGCGCCCGCGATCGCTGCTGAGATGGCAAATCCGAACACGATCGAGGCACCAACTGAAGCGAAGCCAACGGTTCTTGATATCACATGGGCAACCAGCATCCGCGCCCGCTTCATCTCTCGCTTGGCACTCAGCCATTCCAACAGCCCCTTGGCAGCGCACAAGAAAATAACTGACCACAGCAGGGAATCGAAGGCAACGTGCTCTTGTAACGCGCGGCGGTGCCTGCCACCAGGGTGCCCACCAGGTTGCGCCGGGCCTCCTTTTCGGATAGGCTCAGCGCCGCGTCATCGGCAAAGAGGTTCGTCAGCAAGCTGGCGGTGGCGGCGCCCATCGCGCCCGCACCGCAAGACTGGCTTGACGCTGCAGCGCCCGCACACGCCACGATGGCGTGCAGGGCAGTGTGCGCAGGGCTGCCTTCCTTCAGGTCACCCTTGGCGACCAGATCGCCAATCATCCCCGCGCCTTGTTGCTGCACGTAGTTGACCAAGCCCGTGGTAACGAAGGCCCCGGTCGACCCCGTCACATTTCCCCCAGCCGCCGCGGTCAGCGCCGTGGCAGGTGCCTCCGGGCGCCCGCTTGGCCGCATCCTAACTGGCCATTAGAGGATGGCTTTTACGTCTTGTATAAAACCGAAAAGTTAGAACCAAGCTCATTCCTTAGCCGCTCGGCCAGCAGAACTCCTTGCGCTCGAAACGCGGCCTCTGCTTCAACACTTGCGAACCCGGAACGCGCCGGATCCTCCATATTCAGTGTCTGGTCAAATTCTCTCGCCCATTCAGCTAAGCTAATTTTTAGCTCCATCGAAATCGGTAATGTATACGGATCAATATCTCCATACATTCCAGGTGACATATTCCAAATAGGGTGGCACTGATAATCAGCCATTAACTTGATATTCTTGCACTTAGCCAGAATGTTCTGGGGCATCATAACGATTTATTACAAAGACATCTTCAACTGAACAATCTGGCCAAATCCACGTATTCCAGTTCTCTAATATCCAACTCTTTGAAACGCCACTTCCCCTTGCACCTTCGCCGGAAGATGCTTCTGGAAGCATAACCGCTATGATTCCAGCCTTATGGCCTGTAGCAACAATCAGAATGTTCTCACGTTCACTTGCAGGAAAATAAGCGAGCAAAAAATCTACATTTTGCTCGTACGGCCAGCCACCGGGAAATCGAAAAACAGATCCATGGCGAATTATCTCATCATTAAGATCGATTAACTTTACTAGTTCCATTATTTCTTAACCGCCGTCGCAAGCCTTGAATCCTGCGTCGCAATGTTAGCTAGGTTCTCCTTGGCGAGCTGTCCCTTCAACGGATCGCACTTGGCTATATTAGCCGCACTCTCCGCACCTGCCGCCGTCGATTGATGGCGTCGACCACGACGAAACCTTGTCAATCCAAACCGCGAAAATTTGAGGATCACCGAAAATCATTTACTCTGAGCCTCGGATTCTTCCTCCGTGTATATGCAAACTAGTTCGGCACCCCACGAAGGCTCAATAGCAAGAACTTTCATTGCCCCGCTCCTGATTTTTTCAACATAGTTGGATATTGCACCTTGTGAAATCATACAAGCGCCATCGGAAAGCGAGTTTACCCATCGAACTAGCCTCTCTATAAATGGACCATCGAAATTTTCCGCATCTGAATGAAAAGCCCATGAGATTATATTTTGAGATATAAAGTCCACAACCCGAAACGCCTTCACTCCGCATAAAATGATATTCATCCCCTCCCCATCCGGGAGGTCCACCCGTATAGAGACCTTATTCTCCCGCTTATGATGAGTGACAGAAACCAACTCGCCATCATGCAGGTTGCTGAAGCAAGACACACTGCCATTCATAAGGCCCCCCTCGCTGATTATCTATTTGTTACAGGCGACACCGGCAGACCGGGCCCCCGAAGCGGTTCGCCGGCTGGCACCCACGATCCCAATTGTGGGCATATGGAGTTCCCTGACCCTGGTCGTGATCTCTATTAATATCCACGATTGGCTTTCCGTGCGGTCTGTACTGATGTTGCTGCCCACTGCCTGGGTTGACGACCCGGGCTCTCCGGTGTTGGGCGTCTTCGACTTACGTTGCCTCCACCTGAACTCAGCAACAGATCAGTCACCGCCGGCCCCTCATTCGGCGTTGCGATGACGGTACCACCCTCAGGCGCATTGCCGGGCGTACCGATCGCCGTGGCGCCTTGCGGGCCATCGTTCCGGGATCCTAATAAGCGAGCCACTGATGCCCGTGTATATGGCGGTGGCGGCCGAGCCGTGCGCCAATCACTCTTCCAGAAATCATCACTCACTGTTTTAGATATTCTTGGTGCGATCCAGCGGCGGACTAAACCAATCTGGATCTTCCAGCAACCGCTGGAAGAACTCCACCAGCGAATCGCATATCTTTCTGCCCCACATCCGCCAGACCGCATTAGGATTTTCGCTGTGTGGTCGAAGACAAATTAAAACATCGAGATCGCGGTTAAGAAACGGTATGGTATCCGGCTCGATGACGGTGTATGGCATAATCCATTCACATGTGCCATTCAAGATTTTTGGAATATCTTCAGGGTGAATGATCTCGTTGTGGGAGATCGATTTCCAGCCTGACGTCCCCGTGAGAATCGCGCCAAATCCGACTTGTTGATAAAAAGCCCGCAACTGAGATGGAAACTCAATTCCAATTTCCTTCTCAGCCAAGATCACCGACTCCGCTGAGACAGGGCAAAGCCAGTTTTCGTAGAGTTCCAGCCGCTTTCCCGGCACAGGCTCCCTCACCATACTGGCTATGAAGGAAAAAAGGTCATTGGATTCGATTTTGGAACTCCTTCAACGGTCCCTTCGGTATAATCCTGTGGCCCCGTGGTAAAGCCGGGTTGATTTTCCCCCGGCCGGTCTGCATGTAGCGCTCGCCCGCGCGCAGGCTGACGTTGCCTTCCAGAGTACCGACCATAGAGCCAGTTGAAGTGGTGTCCCAGGCATCTCAGGCTTCCGCGGACTCAAGGTCAGGGAGGCATATCACGCACTGTGCCGTTGAAATTCCGTTCTTATTCGAAAATTCGATCTCGTAATTTCCATCGCAGTAGTCTTCAATGACATAACCAAAATCGCCATTGCTAACATTTGGATACTTTAGATCCGGTCCGATATATTTGACGCGCCCATATAATGAAATTATCATTTCTTCCTCGTGAATCCGGAGAAGGGGGTATTCAGTTTCAACGACCCATCAGGTTTAGTCATCCACCCCGAACGCAGATAGCTGGTTTCCCCAAGGACAGCGCCTAATCTCGGCTTCCACTCGCTGACCATACTGATCAGCCCGCCCCCAGTTCAAACTCGCCTGCAGCATACTTCTGCCCGGCTTGCGCTTCCCACATTTTTGAGAGCGATGATGCATCATCGGCCGTATACCCCAACGACTCGAACACTCTCGCCTTCCCGTGATCAGATGCTGGCTAGCTGTTCTTTTCCTGCACGCTTTCCACGTGCGGCTTGCCGCCAACATCGGCCTCCACACGATTGCCGCTGGCGACCGCACCCTTGAGGGTGGCGTCGCCGCCGGATTCGAGCGTGAGGCGGTTGCCCGCGCTGACGTGGTTATGCGTCCAGCTCTGCTCGATGCCGTCGGCCTTGCCGCGCGACTTCCACCATGTTTAAGCCCGCCCTGACTCCCTATCCTCGATCTTATCAATCAACAAACCAATTTCATTCAACAGCCTCTTTACCCTTTCCCGATCAAAACCAATCCTAGTCTCAAATTCGAATAGTTCGATCCCGTTGCAGGTCTCGTTCAGGGCGGAATTTATCATTATAAGATCGTCCTTGGTAACTTCCATTAGAGCCGCGCTTTGCGAGAGACTGATTATATTCATGATTACATCATGCGGGCCTGCTTTCGCCGTCTTGAGTGCCTTTTGTGGGCGCTGAGAATAGAAAAATTCCTTAACCCGAAGCATCCTCATCCGCTATTGCTCTCGGTAGGAATTTGTTGGCCCGCTGAGATATCTCATTCCATTTTTCTCCAGGCAGAATCACGCTATTCACTCTCGGATAAATCGTCATCTGAATTTCTCTCGAATCTGTGACGGCGATCTCCATGAATGGCCCACTGTCACCCTTCACATAGACACATAGATATGGATGCTTGCTATTAATATCTCCAACCTTCTCGAAAACAAGCTCAGTCAATTCCACGCCACCCTCTAAATCCAATAAGTTCTACGGAAGCAGTCCACCTGCGATCAATATTCACAATTCTCTCAACTTGATCCGGGTTTCTTTAACCCATCATTCCGAGTTCTTTCGATTTCCGCCCATTTCACAAGCGCCTCTTTGACCACGGCTTGGAATTCCCCGCGCGGCAGTGCGACTTCAATGGGCTCGGGTCTTTCCTTTGTTCCATACATTAATCTCGCTTGCGAGCCAGACTCGACAAGGAATACAAAGACTCCATCGTCCGATAAGCTATCAGCAGAAACAAGATGCGTGAAATCATTTTCGTCGACGTCCGCATCTAGTTCGGGGAAGGCACGCTTGCAAAGTTCTTCGTATGCGAGGGATGCAGGGGCACTGAATAGCGTATCGTTTTCCAAAGATCTAGTCATGCACGGCAACTTCGAAAGTAAGTACATATCGACGCCAAGTGTCGATCGTGGCGACCAAATCAGCCCCCCGTCAATAAAGTACCCGAGACAGCCATTCTGGAAACGATCAGTTGACCATGCATCAACTGCATCAAACCATATGGCAAATGTGGTTGGATTTCCCGATAACATTCATTTCCCCTTGAATCCGAGTTTTCGCCTTACATCTATTGGTATTTTAGAGGAAAGGAGTTTCTCATTTTCGTCACCTGTCGATCCCGACCAGTGATAAACGTCGTTTCCATCAGATTGGACCCGATTAATAGTCCTGCTTTCGTCAATGGCGTAGCGAGTCTTGCTGTCGCCCGGAATGGAGGAATTGAACAAGTCGAGAGAGTTCCGCGGCTCTGTGCCGGCATTATTCGACGGCGTGCTGCTCATGCGTCCATTAGTCAGGCCGTGCGAAATATATGCAGATCATCTAGGGCGTCAGAGACGGCCGCCTTAATAGAGTTGTCCGCAGAGAGAACCAGAAGTATATTCTTCGCCATTTCAGCATCAGTGGCCTTGTTTATCCGAGCCAAGTGGCCGATGCAAGTTGCGGCGACACACCTCAGTGACACTGATCTATTATGATCAATTGCCATATCGCGTAGCCACCCCAAAGCCCACTCCCAATCATCCTCGAAATAGGCAATATTTACGCAAATCTCCGCTATCGCGCTTTCGTCGCCAGATGAGACCACACGGCCAATTTCTGACTTTGTCGTTGGCACAGGATTTTGGTATTTCATTACCATTTCGAATTTCCCCCTCGATCAGCAACGCCGGCCCTTACGAGATTATTTTTCATGTCAATGGTGATATCTTTCCAAAAACGGAAATTGCCCGTGATAAAGATCACCATGGTTTCTTATTAAGAGCCACAAAATCGCCATTCCCCGGATCGACGCTTACACGATGTGGCGACGTATCTTTCATCTGATTTCGCCCCGCTCTTCTTATCAATAGAAGTCTTCTCTTGAAAATCGCGTCCCCGTTGGGGTCAGATCATCTCTTGCGAAGTAGACGGAATGATCCATGCCATTCAACAGAACAGAATAGCCATATATGATACCGCTTTCCTCACTTACACCCAGCACTACCCCTTTCATCCCCCTATATTTGGGCACCATAGCATCTATGGTAACAAGCACCTCTTGGTAGAAATCAATACGATCATCTTTCATTTGTGAGAAATCCTTCCGTCCAGCGATATATTCAAATGAGAGCGTGTCTAGTGTGGCTCAGCCGAGTGGTGCCCGCGGCGAGTGCCTGCATGCGCGCGCCGCCGCTCTTGCCCGCGGCGCTCTTCATCTGCTGCGCGGTCTGCAGGGCAGCAATGACCGGTGCGGTCACCGCCACCGTCAACCCGGATTGCTTGAACTCGGTGTCCTGCACGCTGTGCGTGCGCTCCCGGGCCTCGACGATGGTGGTGTCGGTGGTGGCCTCATATACCTCTCTGGCCTTTCCGGTGGTTAATCAAAAATCCATTAATCTTGATTAAAATCCCTCAGAATCCGGAATTTCGCCGTAAATCCATCTATTTAATTTTTTGATTTGGCCAATTCCTAATAATCGAACCACCGTTCGGCACCATACGCTCCTATTATTTCTGGTTGCTGGCGTCGCCGATTCTCAACGCGACGTCTCAGGATGACGGATTGAACCAGTCGGGGTTCTCTACCAAACGCTGGAAGAATTCCACGAGAGAATCGCAAATCTTTTCACCCCACATCCAGTAAACGGCGTTTGGGTTTTCTGAGAATGGGCGCATACACAGGAATAGATCCACGTCACGGTCAAAGAAGGGGAGAACGTCTGGTTGGATCTTTGTATATGGCATCATCCATTCGCAGATCCCTTCTCGTAGATCGCCAATATCCTTTGGCGTGCAGATTCGATTGGTAGAGGTGGTTCGACATAAGGAATCCCTTCCGACGGTAATAAAGCCATAACCAAATTCCTCATATAAGCAGCGAAGCTGCGAAGGGAGGGAAAATCCCAGCCTTCTTTCCGCATCTAGAATCTGATCCGGCGAAACACTGATGAAGAAATTATCGTTTCGATTTTCAGACTCTCGGAAAGCACTAATATCGACAAAGTTCTGTACCCTATCGCTCATAAAATCAAACATTAATTTTTCCCGGGCTGTAGTTCTTTCAGGGGGCCAGAATGAATACCCCGGCGGCCTCAAATCTGAAGTGCAACACCTTGCCATGCGGTAAGGATCCTGGCCAATCCCATGGACCGGCTTCCTGTCCAATAACTGGGGGTGCTGCACTTCGCTCTTGAAACCGCCCAGCGATTCCCTACTGCTGATAGTCTTCAAATTCCCACTGCATAAATCGAGAAATCTTCTCGGCTGACTCTATCCATGATGACTCTTCTATTCTTTCAATGTGGGAATTAACAAAGGATGCGATAATGTGTGGATCATATTTTTCTACGATCAAGATATGTCTTCCCCACAAACCTTCATTTACATTTTTTGATAACCATTTTGGCGCGCAGGCATTTACCAAGAATAAATCTCCACCTTCGGTTTCTTCCTCGCCAATAGTGAATGTAATGGAGATACTAAAATCATCGATGCGATCAGGTCTATAGTCCAATAATGAAATATCGTTATTCAGATCTATCGATTTTATTTTTATCTTCATTTGATCATATTTAAATGGCCATTGCTGGAGGATGGCTTTTACGTCTTGTGTAAAACCGAAAAGTTAGAGCCAAGCTAATTCTTTAGTCGCTCGACCCAGCTTTCACAGTGTTGGATACTCCGTAACGCCAGTGAACCTGGGCTTCGCTCAGGCTCATCTTGTTGGCCCCCCCGTAGAACATTGGGTCTTCAGATTGAATTGGGTCATCTTCCCAGTTACAAATGCTGCAAATCTCGTAGTCTCCGCGGCTACTTAATGTAATATGCATGCAGCACGGGCAGGGAAATAGAGCATTATCTTTCATTATTGTCGACTCCAGTAATCCAATCCGGCATCGGGCTTAAACATGGTTCTTGGCGCCCCGTCCTTCGTTTTGGATGCAAAGGTGTTCGTTGATGGATCGTAATATAACGTATCGCCGTTCGGGCGGGTTTTGATAAGCGTCCCCGGTGGAGGGTTATTCACGAAATCTTGGGCGGCTTTGACATACTGCGCAGAATTAATACTACTAGCAAACTCTGCTCCATGTTTGATGGAGTGATCGTAAGCATTCTGGACTGGCGTCTTCTCTTTTGTAGAGGACCAAAAGGTACTTGTTGCCTTATCCGCCCCCTTAGCCGCCTTGGCAATATCCTCCAGACTGCCAACCTTCTTCACCATCCCCAGCCCGGCGCCGCCCGGCAGGTTAGCGAGATAGCCCAGCGCCTCGCCTTGCGCGTGGCCAATAGCCGCAGCGTCTCCGCTCTCATAGGCCTTGGCAAGGCTCTCGCGGTGGGCCGCAGTCAGCTTGGCCAGCAGTTGCGGATCGGCCAGCGTCTTCGCCGTCTCCCAGATGCCGTCGGCCTTGGCCTGCAGGCGCGCATAGGCGCCGGCGTCACCCGCGTAGGCCGCATCCGCCAGCGCCTGATTCTCCGCGAGGCT
>Ga0160460_100650_pt1 | contig 17182 bp, 6 predicted proteins | sample HID1973M_E6MG_FD_108238 | JGI IMG/M metagenome (GOLD analysis project Ga0160460, IMG submission 108238) | Enriched mosquito-associated microbial communities from UW Madison campus, WI, USA - HID1973M_E6 MG | ecosystem: Host-associated > Arthropoda: Insects > Digestive system > Unclassified ... | reverse complement strand
GGGCATGCCGAGCCACAGCGAGGCACCGAACGACAGGGGCACAAGCCCTTGGTTACTTGGGGCTTTTCCAAGTGACCCGCTGTAAGAGCGGAACCAATATCAGCCGTTACCGCAGGGATGGATATGTACTCTGCAAGCCAGCGTCGCCTGACAGACCATCGCGAGCAGGCTCGCTCCTACAGAAGAGCGGTGTGACCCTCTGTAAGGGCGGAACCGATGGTGGCAGTTACCGCAGGAATGGATATGTACACCCACAAACCCGCGTCGCCTGACAGTCCATCGCGAGCAGGCTCGCTCCTACAAGGAACCGTGACCGTCGTGAGGCGGAACCAAAAGTAGCCGTTTACGCAGAAATGGATATGTACTCAGCAGCGACAGCCACCCCCCGTCGCAACCTGGCAACCCTCAGAGTGCCTTCTCCCGGCAATGCAGCAGCGCATCGCGGATCATCGCGCTGACCAGCGGCGCCGATACACCGAGGTCCCGGGCGATGTCCTTCTGTTTCATCCCATGGATCCGGCACATCTCAAAGGCATAGCGGGTGCGCTCGGGAAGATCCGCCAGGGCGCCAGACACCCGCTCCAGCAGTTGCTGGTCCGACACCAGGGTCTCCGGGGTCCCGGCATGGTGTGCAGGTGCGTCGTTGGTGTCGCTGTCCTGGCAGATAAGCCTGTCTTCAAACTGACGCCGACGGTAATGATCGATCGACAGGTTGCGCACCACGCGAGTGAGGTAAGACGCCTGGGACCTGATCTGATCGGATTCACCCGCATCGTCGACCTTCATGAACGCTTCATGAACGATGTCTTCGGCATGGCTGCGGCAGCCGGTTATCCGTGCAGCGAGACCGATGAGGCGTGAACGCTGGTCAAAGAACACCTCAAGGAAGGGAGAACCACTTCGGGCTGCATTGGATTTTGGCATGAGGCACCTTGTTCTGTTCTTGGATGTACGCCAGCGAGGGTGGAAAATCTAATACTATTAAGAATTATTTGCAACAACTCCTCTCTGCATTTTTCCGTCCCCGACGCGTTCAAATCGCTTTAAACCAGCTTCTGAAGTTATTTCCCCGTCATTCGTCGATGTAGGAAACCGCACGACAGGGCGTCAGCTCCGTCGCTTTTACTCGACAGATTGAGGGAACGGAAAATGGCTTTCGACCGCGAAGATGCAACGTTCAAAGTACTGGTCAACGCAGAGGAGCAGTACTCCCTGTGGCCGGACTACAAGGCCGTGCCAGCGGGCTGGCGTGAGGCGGGGAAGAGCGGTGCCAAGCAGGAGTGCCTGGACTTCATCGAGTCGGTATGGACCGACATGCGTCCTCTGAGTCTGCGCCAGCACATGGACGGGCAGGCCGGCCGGTGAGTGCAATGCTGACCCTGTTCTGCCTGCCTTACGCCGGCGCCAGCGCCATGGGTTATGCACGCTGGCGCCGCAGCGCGCCGGCCTGGCTGGACATCCGTCCTGTGGAGCTGCCCGGGCGCGGCTGTCGCGGCGGTGAGCCGCTGGCCACCGACCTGGTTGATCTGGCCGCGCAACTGGCCCGCGAACTGCGCGCTGAAACCTGGCGTCCGTATGCGCTGTTCGGCCACAGCATGGGTTCACTGCTGGCGTTCGAACTGGCCTGTGCCTTGCGTGCGCAGGGTCTGCCGCCGCCTCGCGCGTTGCTGGTGTCCGGCGGCTCGGCGCCAGCCCATCGCGACTACCTGCGTTTTCGCCAGCCCATGAACGACGCGCAGTTGATGGCCGAACTGGCCTCGCTGCAAGGCACGCCGCTCGAGGCGCTGCAAGACCCCGAACTGATGCGCTTGGCGCTGCCGGTGCTGCGCGCGGATTTCCTGCTGTGCGGGCGTTATCGCTACCAGCCGACGGCGCCTTTGCAATGCCCTCTGCACGTGCTGGCCGGGACCGAGGACCGCGCCAGCGAGGCGCAACTGCTGGCCTGGCGCGAGCACGCCGGCACGGACTTCAGCCTCGAACTGTTCGCCGGTGGCCACTTCTTCATCCAGGAGCAGGAGCGGACGGTGCTCGACCACTTGGTGGCCTGCCTGGCCGCGACAAACCCGCCACTGCCCGGGGCCGGCGTTCCCGGTCCACGCCCTGAATCCCACTTCCTTTGCAAAGGTGCGACATGACAGTCCTCCACCCGTCTCTGGTTGATGCTCTCGTAGCCCATGCGGCCCGGCAAGGCGACAAGCCGGCGGTGCATTTTCTGCTGGATGGCGAAGCGCAACGCCTGACCCTGACCTATGCCGAGATCGACCGACGCGCCCGCGACCTGGCCGCCGTGCTGTCGCGCCATGCGGCGGTTGGTGAGCGGGCGCTGCTGCTGATGCAGAGCGGACCGGGCTACGTGGTGTCGTTCTACGCCTGCCTGTACGCCGGCATCATCGCCGTCCCGGCACTGCCGCCCGAATCGCTGCGTCAATACGAGCTGAGCCGGGTGCGCTCGATCCTCGACGATGCCCGGCCCAGCCTGGTGCTGACCGAGGCGCACCTGCGCGAGTCGCTGGTGCAGGCGTTCGGCGCGGCGTTGCCGACCACCTTGTCGGTTGACGCGCTGGATCAGGCAGGTGCCGGGGGCTGGCAAGTACGGCGTCCGGCCAACGAGGACATCGCTTTCCTGCAATACACCTCCGGCTCCACGGCCACCCCCAAGGGCGTGGAAGTCAGCCACGGCAACCTGGTCGCCAACGAGCGCATGATGGTCAGTGGCTTCGACCTGCACGAAGGCGATACCTTCGTCAGTTGGCTGCCGCTGTACCACGACATGGGCCTGATCGGTTGCCTGTTGCTCACGCTGTATCGCGGCGCGACCCTGGTGCTGATGTCGCCCCGGCACTTTGTCGAACGTCCGGCACGCTGGCTGGAGGCGATCAGCGAATACCGCGCCAGCCACACCGGCGCCCCGGATTTCGCCTTCCGCCTGGCGGCCGAGCGGGTCAGCGAAAGTGTGCTGGCGAGGCTCGACCTGAGCAGCCTGCGCGTGCTGTTCTCCGGCTCCGAGCCCGTGCGCCAGGACAGCCTGCAAGCCTTCGCCCGCCACTTCGCCGGCACCGGCTTCAACCCACTGGCCTTCCTGCCTTGCTATGGCCTGGCCGAGGCCACCCTGTTCGTCACCGGGACCACCGCCGACGAGCCCTTTGTCAGCACCAGTTTCGACAGTCACGCGCTGGGTGAAAACCACGCGGTACCGGGGGAGGGCAGTCTGCTGGTCAGCAGCGGCATCCTCCACCCGGGGCTCGACGTGATCCTCGTCGACCCGCACACCGGCAACACCCAGCCCGACAGCCACATCGGCGAAATCTGGACCAGCGGCGACAGCGTCGCCCGCGGCTACTGGCGCAATCCCGAGGCCAGCGCCCGGGCCTTCGTCAGCCGCGAAGGGCGCACCTGGCTGCGCACCGGCGACCTGGGTTTCCTGCGCGAAGGCCGCTTGTTCGTCACCGGACGCCTGAAGGACATGATCATCGTCCGTGGCCAGAATATCTATCCGCAGGACCTCGAGCGCGCCGTGGAGTACAACGTCGAAGGCGCGCGCAAGGGCCGGGTCACGGCCTTCGTGGTCGAGCAGGCCCAGGGTGAAGGCATCGGCATCGCGGTCGAGATCGGCCGCACCACCCAACGTAAGATCAGCGCCGCACAACTGTGCGCCGACATCGATCGGGTCGTGGCGGATGTCTGTCAGCAGACGCCGGTGTGGATTGCCTTGCTCAACCCCGGCGAGCTGCCGAAGACCTCCAGCGGCAAGCTGCAGCGTTCGGCCTGCCGGCAGATGCTTGAACGCGCAGAACTGGACTGCTTCCACCTGCGGCGCAACGACGAGCCGGTGCTGCGTCAGGGCCAGGCACTGGCCGACGATCAGCAGCGTCTGGTCGCGGCAGTCTGGGCCGAGGTACTGGGCCAGGATGAAATCTTCAGTGATGACAGTTTCTTCGCCCTCGGCGGCAACTCCATCGCCGCCGCCCAGATCGTCGGGCGCCTGCGTGAGCAGCTCGCCATCAACCTGCCGATGGCGAGCGTGTTCGAGAACCCCGGTCTGGCTGATTTCGCTGTGTGTGTGGCCGAGGCGGCCGCCGGGCAGAGTCAGCCTTTACTCGCGGCGAGCACGGCGGACGAACGAGTGCCGTCCTTTGCCCAGGAGCGCCTGTGGTTCGCCTGGCAACTGGACCCGCTGAGTTCGGTGTACAACGTGCCGATGGCGCTGCACCTGCGTGGCCCGCTGGACGTCGAGGCCTTGCGTGCGTCGTTCGCCGCGCTGCAGCAACGTCACGCTGTGTTGCGCACGACCTTTGTCCCCGAGGGCGAGGGCGTGCGCCTGGTGCAGCACGATGCCCTGCGCCTGGACTTTGCCGTCGAAGACCTTCTCGGCCTGGTGTCCAGCCAGCGTCTCGACCAGGCCCGCCAGCGCGCCGCCGCCCAGGCCCGGCAACCGTTCAACCTGAGCACCGGGCCGCTGCAGCGCGTGCACCTGCTGCGTCTGGACGAGCGCGAGCACGTGCTGTTGCTGACCACTCACCACATCGCGGTGGATGGCTGGTCGATGCGCAATCTGGTGGACGAACTGGAAGTGCTCTACACCGCGCAGCTGGCGGGGATCGAAGCGGTGCTGCCCGCGCTGGTGGTGGACTATGGCGACTTTGCCCGCTGGCAGCGTGAGCGGTTGGCCGGTCCCGAGCGTGCCCGCCAGCTGGACTACTGGCGCCAGGCACTGGCCGGCGAACACAGCTGGCTGGAGCTGCACGGGCAGCGGCCCCGGGGCAACAACAGCATGGCCGTCTGCGAACAGTTTGCCTTCACGGGTGTGCAAACCAGTGCGCTGCGTAGCTTCGCCATGGCCCGCGGGGTCACGCCGTTCATGCTGCTGCTCGGTGCGTTCGCGGTCAGCCTGCGCGAGCAGAGCGGTCAGTCGCGCATCCGCCTGGGCAGCGACATCGCCAACCGCAATCACCCGGCCACCGAGCCCCTGGTCGGCTTCTTCATCAATCAGTTGGTGCTGCAGGTCGATCTGGACCTGGCGGCGAGCAGCGATGAGTTGCTGGAGCAGTGCCGTCGGGTGGTGTTGGGCGCTGCTGAGCACCAGGACCTGCCGTTCGAGCAACTGGTGGAGGCGCTGCGCCCGCCGCGTCGTGCCGGCCGCTCGCCGTTCTTCAGCATCAAACTCAACTATCAGGAAGGCGAACCGCCGCTGCCGCGCCTGCGTGATGTCCGCGTGGAAGGGTTCGACGCCGGCCACCAGGCTGCCGAGCTGGACCTGATCCTCGGTTTCTACAGCAGCGCCAGCCGCCTGGAAGCGCGTTTCGAAGTGCCGCAAGGGCTGTTCGAAGCGGGTGAGATCGCCCGGTTGTTCGCACAAATCCAGGCGGTACTCGATGTGTGGCTGGGCAAGCCGGGGCAGACCCAGGCCGATCTGCTGGAGGCCGCCGCCCAGGTGCGTCGCGCGGCGCGGGCGGTCGACAGCCAGCAACGTCAGAGCCAGCTTGGCAGCCAGCGGCCGATGCGCCGGCGCGCTGTGCAGCCGTCCACTCAATCCCACAGTGTTCAGGAGCAATGATGAGCGACGCAAAAGTCACGGCATTGCCGACCCTGGGTCGGGCACGCAGAAGTATCACCGCAGGCCAGGAGGAGCGGGTGGTCTTCGCGCCCCTGTTCGAAGGGCACAAGCTGCCGTTGCTGTGTCGACCACGATTCGCCGGCACCGATCTGGTGGAGTGGCTGGGGCAGAACCGCGAGCTGATCGAGGCGCGCCTGCTCGACCACGGCGCGATCCTCCTGCGCGGCTTCGACGTGGATGGCATCGATGGTTTCGACCGCTGTGTCCAGGCGGTGTCCGGCGGTGCGCTGGAGTATCTGTTCCGCGCTTCGCCACGGACCCAGATCACCCGCCAGTTCAACATCTACAGCTCCACCGACTACCCGAGCAACGAACGCATCTTCCCGCACAACGAGCACTCCTACTCGCCGGTGTTTCCGCTGCACCTGTATTTCTATTGCGACCTGCCGTCCCTGACCGGCGGTGAGACACCATTGGGCGACACCCGTGCGCTGCTGCAGCGGATCGACCCGGCGGTGCGCGAGGAATTCCGCCGGCGCAAGATCATGTACGTGCGCAACTACGGCGACGGCATGGGCCTGCCCTGGCAGACCGTGTTCCAGAGCGAGGACCGCGGCGAAGTCGAGGCCTATTGCGCACAGATCGGCATCCGCCCGGAGTGGAAGAGCGGCAACCGCCTGCGCACCCGCCAGGTGGGCGCCGCCATCGTGCGTCATCCCCGTAGCGGTGAAGAGCTGTGGTTCAACCACGGCACCTTCTTCAACGCCCTGACCCTGCCGCAAACCCTGCGTGCAGCGTTGATTGCCGAATTCACCCCTGACGATCTGCCGCAGAACACCTTCTTCGGCGACGGCGCAGCCATTCCCGACGACATCATCCGCCACCTGCAACAGGCCTATCGCGACGTGATGGTCGAATTCCCCTGGCACAAAGGCGACGTGGTCCTGCTGGACAACATGCTGTCGCTGCACGCCCGTAATGCATTCACCGGCCCGCGCAAGATTCTCACCGCGATGGCGATTGCCCAGAAAAGCGCCGACCTGGCACACGATTGAGGTTCCCTTTCATGCAACTGCCTGCCCACCAAGATGCCTTCCCTCTCTCCGCACAGCAAGGCGCCGTGCTCGCTCGCCAGGATCAGCTCGGTCGGCCGTTAAACGCCTTCGTCCGTGTGCGCATCGCTGGCGCCTGCGACCTGACGCGCCTGGGTGCCGTGCTGGACGAACTGCAGCTGCGCCATGAAGTGCTGCGTACCCGCTACCTGCGCATGGACGGCTTGCGCCGCCCGGTGCAGGTCGTGCAGCAGGAAGTCCGGTCGCCGTTGTATCCGGCACCTGCCGGGCAGGCCGCCGAGGTGCTACGCGCTGCCTTGCAAGAGGTAGCGTTCGCTGCCGCAGTGGTGGAAGAGGCCAGCGCCTTCGAGGTATTGCTTGCTACCTCCCTGGCCAGCGTCGATGCGAGGGCCCTGCAGCAACTTGCCGAGGAACTGCGTCAAGGCTACGCCGGCAGTTTGCCCCCCGCCGATGGCGAGGCGTTGCAATACATCGACTACGCCTCCTGGCAAGGCGACCTGATCACCGCAGACCTCGGTGTACAGGGCGCGACCTGGTGGCGTGGGGTGCAGGCGGCGGCGTTGCCACGGGCGCCGCTGCCGTTCGAGCGTGACGCCGAATCCAGCCGGCTGGCGTGCTTGCAAGTGCCGGCAGGCGACCTGCTGCAGGCACTGGATACTCGCGCCGCCGTGCTGGCCATGCCCGCCGACGACCTGCTGCTGTGCCTCTGGGGTGGTTTCCTGTGCCGCCTGGCCGATCAGTCACAGGTGGCTTTGACGGTGACCCTGGAGGGTCGCAACGAGCAAGTGCAAGGCATCCTCGGTCGCTTCGAACGTCGCCTGCCGATCAATCTGGCCTATGCCGCCGATGCCAGCCTGGCGCGCACGCTGGAAGATCTGCGCGGGCGCATCGACGAGGCTCGTTCCTGGTTGGAATGCCTGGATGAAGCCGCCGTTGCCGGGCTGGACCTGGCTGGCGGCTATGGCTTCAGCGCCGAGTGCCGGCCGGTTGCAGGCATTGAGGTCGAACTCGATGCCAGCGATGCGCCGCTGTTGAGCCTGGGCCGTGAAGGCCAGGTGCTGCGCCTGGAATACGCCGCCGGGCGCCTGGAGCCTGGTGTCGCGGCGCTCTGGCTGGAGCAGTTCGGTGTATTTGCCGGCAATGCCCTGGCCGATCCCGATCAGCGCCTGGCCCAGGTCAGCCTGCTGGGGGCGCCGGAGCGCGCCAGCATCGCCGCCTTCGAGTGCGGTGCGGACATGCCGCTGGTATCGCCGGGGCTCCTGCACCGTCTGTTCGAGGCACAAGTGGCGCGCAAGGACAAAGGCCTGGCGGTACGCCAAGGCGACCAGAGCCTGGACTACGCCACCCTGGAGCATCGCGCCAACCAACTTGCCCGCGCCTTGCAAGACCTGGGCGTCGGACCTGAGCGCATCGTCGCTGTGTACGCGCGGCGTTCGCTGTCCGCCCTGGTGGCGATGCTCGGCATCCTCAAGGCCGGCGGCGCCTATCTGCCGCTGGACCCGGACTATCCGGCCGAGCGCCTGGGCTTCATGCTCGCCGATGCCGGCGCCCATTGCCTGCTGAGCCTGGACAGCCTCGACGCTGAACTGACCCTGCCGGCCGGATTGCCGGTGCTGTCCATCGCCGAGGATTCGCCGGTCTGGCAGGGGCCGGCCGAATGTCTGCCCGTTACGGTGACCGGCGATGACCTGGCCTACGTCATCTACACCTCCGGCTCCACCGGCACGCCCAAGGGTGTTGCCGTCAGCCATGCCAACGCGCTGGCCTCCACGCTGGCGCGTTTTGTCCACTACCAGGCACCGGTGGAGTCGTTTCTGCTGCTCTCGTCGCTGTCCTTCGACAGCTCCGTCGCCGGCCTTTTCTGGACCCTGGGGCAGGGTGGTTGCCTGCACCTGCCTACCTCTGGGCAAGCCCGGGATCCACGCGCCATTGCCCAACTGCTGGGTGAGCAGAGCATTTCCCATTACCTTGCATTACCCGGACTGCACGCTGAAGTGCTGGAACATCTGGGCGAGCAGCGCCTGCGTGTGGTGGTGGTCGCCGGCGAGGCGTGCACACCGGCGCTGGTCAAGCAGCATCACCAGCGCTTGCCCGCCACCTTGTTGAGCAATGAATACGGGCCAACCGAAGGCAGCGTCTGGTGCAGCGCCTGGAACGCCGACCAGGGACCGGTGTCGATCGGTCGCCCGGCGCCGGGCATGCGCGTCCTGCTGCTGGACACCCAGCTGGAACCGGTGCCGATCGGCCAGATTGGCGAGCTGTACGTCGCAGGTCCCGGCGTCACCCGTGGCTACCTCGATCGCCCGGCACTGACCGCTGAACGCTACCCGACCCTGGCCGATGGCAGCCGTGCCTACCGCACCGGAGATCTGGCGCGCTGGCGAGCCGACGGCATGCTCGAGTTCCTCGGGCGCGTCGATGCCCAGGTGAAGATTCGCGGTTTCCGCATTGAGTTGGGCGAAGTCGAAGCTGCGCTGGCGAACTGTGAAGGCGTCAGCGACGCGGCGGTGGTCGTGCGTGAAGCGAGCAGTGGTGCGCAATTGCTGGCGTTCGTGGTCGCCCGCGGCGATCAGGCGGACGACCAACTCGCACCGCGCCTGCAGGCACAGCTGGCGCAACGCTTGCCGGCACACATGATTCCAGGCGCAGTGATCCGCCTCGAACGCCTGCCGTTGATGCCCAACGGCAAGGTCGACCGGCGTGCGCTCGCCGCCGAAGCCGTGGTCGAACAGGCCTACCAGGCGCCGCAGACTGAACTGCAATGCATCCTCGCCAGTGTCTGGCAGGACGCTTTGGGGGTCGAGCGGGTCGGCCTGCAAGACAACTTTTTTGCCCTCGGCGGTCATTCCCTCCTGGCCACACGCCTGCGTGCGCGCCTGCAGGAACAGTTGGGCATCGAGTTGCCGTTACGGCTGTTCTTCGAGGGCGAAACCCTCGAGCGTTTTGCCGCCAAGGTGGCCGAGTTGCAACAGGCACCAGGCAACGATCTGGATGCGCTGGAAAATCTGTTTGCCGAAGTGGAGGCACCATGACTGTCGCGGATCGTTTGCTCGCACTGGCCCGGCGTTTTGCCGAACTCGACCCCGCCGCACGCCGTCAGCTGGGCGAGAAGCTCAAGGCCCAGGGCATGAGCATCGAAAGCCTGCCGATTCCACCCCGCACGGACAGCCAGGCCCCGGTCGCCGCGTCTTACGCCCAGCGCCGCCTGTGGACCCTCTGGCAACTGGACCGGCAATCGGCCGCCTATAACCAGGCGGGCGTCCTGCACCTCGAAGGGCACCTGGACGAGGCGGCCTTGCAGGCAGCGCTCGATACCCTGGTCGCCCGGCATGAAATCCTCCGTACGCGCTTTGCCGAAGTCGACGGCGAGCTGTCGCAGGTCATCCAGCCGCCAGCTGCCCTGACCCTGCCAGTGCTCGACCTGCGTGGCGTCGCCGATCCCGATGGCGCCCTGGCCGCGGCCCTGCAGGAGGCAGCCGCACAGGCGTTCGACCTCTATCAGGGACCGTTGCTGAACATCACCCGGGTGCGCCTCGGCGAGCAGCGCCATGCCTTGCTGCTGGCGCTGCACCACATCATCTCCGATGGCTGGTCGATGCAGATTCTGCTCAGCGAATTGGCCCAGTGTTACGCCGCCCACTTGCAGGCACGCGACCCGCAATTGCCGGCCTTGCCTGTGCAATACGCCGACTACGCCCTGTGGCAGCGCAACTGGCTGGAAGCCGGCGAGGGCGAGCGTCAGCTGGCCTGGTGGCGTCAGGCCCTGGGCGAGCGCCCGCCGATCCTGGAACTGCCGGCCGACCGTGCGCGGCCGGCGGAAATGAGTTTTCGCGGCGCGAGCCTCGGCTTCGAACTGGAGCCGGCTCTTTGCGCTCGCCTGAAGACACTCGCCGCGGCCAGCGGAACCAGCCTGTTCATGGTCTTGCTGGCAGCGTTCAAGACCTTGTTGCACCGCTATACCGGACAACAGGAACTGCTGGTGGGCGTGCCGGTGGCCAACCGTCATCGCCAGGAAGTGCAAGGGCTGATCGGCTTTTTCGTCAACACCCAGGTATTGCGCAGCGAGCTTGAGCCGCGTCAGGCGTTTCGCGCAGTGCTCGAGGCGGTCCGGCAGACTGCCGTCGCGGCTCAGGACTGCCAGGACCTGCCATTCGAGGAACTGGTGGACGCCCTGGGCGTGGAGCGCAGCCTGAGCCGCAACCCGCTGTTCCAGGTGATGTTCAACCACGAGCAGCGCGGCAGCGCCGAACTGCAAGGCCTGCCAGGTCTCAAGGCGAAGCTGCAGGTGGCCGCGCCGCAGGTAGCCAAGTTCGACCTCAGCCTCGATACCGAAGAAGACGCCAGCGGTGTGCTCAGTGGCGCCTTCACCTATGCCACCGACCTGTTCGATGCCGCGCGCATCCAACGGTTGCGTGGGCACTTCCTGCGTCTGCTGGCCGATTGCGCCGAGCGCCCGGATGCCGCGATCGGCGATCTGACGATGCTCGACGCCGATGAGCAGCGGCAAGTGACCGAGGGCTGGAACGCCACCGCAGTCGATTACGCTCAACCCCAGTGCCTGCAAGTGCTGATCGAAGCGCAGGCGGCGGCCACGCCCGGGGCCATCGCGCTGATCGCCGGTGATCGCCGGCTCAGCTACGCCGAACTCAATGCCGCCGCGAACCGCCTGGCCCATTACCTGCGCTCGCGTGGGGTGGGCCCCGAGCATCTGGTCGGGGTCTTCGCCGAGCGCTCGCTGGAGATGGTGGTCGGCCTGCTCGCCGTGCTCAAGGCCGGCGGTGCCTACCTGCCGCTGGACCCGGACCAGCCTGACCAACGCCTGGCCTACATGCTCGAGGACAGCGGCGCCAACCTGCTGCTGACCCAGCAAGGCCTGCTGGCGCGCCTGCCCGCCGGCGAGCGCCAAGTGCTGTGCCTGGACCGCGACGCCGCAGCGTTTGCCGATTACCCGGCCCATGACCCGAGCCTGCTCAATCACCCCGACCAGCTCGCCTACAGCATCTACACCTCCGGCACCACCGGCCGGCCGAAGGGCGCGGGCAACAGTCACGCGGCCCTGTGCAATCGCCTGCAATGGATGCAGGCCACCTTTGCCATCGATCAGGCTGACCGGGTGCTGCAAAAGACCCCGTTCGGTTTCGACGTCTCGGTGTGGGAATTCTTCTGGCCGCTGATGACCGGCGCCACCCTGGTCATGGCCGCCCCCGGCGCCCACCGCGATCCGGCCGAGCTCAAGGCAATCATCAAGGGACAGGGCATCAGCGTCCTGCACTTCGTGCCGTCGATGCTCCAGGCCTATCTGGCGTCCGAGTCGCTGGCCGACTGCCCGCACTTGCGCCTGGTGATGTGCAGTGGCGAAGCCTTGCCGCTCGATCTGCAGCAGCGTTTTTTGGCCCAGAGCCAGGCTGGCCTGCACAACCTCTACGGTCCTACCGAAGCGGCCATCGACGTCAGCCACTGGGCCTGTCATGACGCGCCGGGGCTGGGCAGCGTGCCGATTGGCCGGCCGATCGCCAACCTGCGCCTGTACGTGCTCGACGGGCAATTGCAGGCGGTGGCCGCCGGCTTGCCGGGCGAGCTGTACATCGGCGGCGTCGGCCTGGCCCGGGGTTACCTGGGGCGTCCGGGGCTGACCGCCGAGCGTTTTGTCGCCGATCCGTTCGGTTCGGGTGGCCGGCTGTACCGCACCGGTGACCTGGCGCGCTGGCGCGACGATGGTGCGATCGAATACCTGGGGCGCATCGACCATCAAGTGAAGATTCGTGGCTTGCGCATCGAGTTGGGCGAGATCGAGGCGCGATTGCTGGAACATCCGGCGGTCAGTGAAGCAGTGGTAGTGGTCAACGAGGCGGCGGCCGGCACCAAACAGTTGATCGGCTACGTGGTCGCCGCTGACGATGACAGCCTGGCTGAAAGCCTGCAGGTGCGTCTGGGCGAGTCACTGCCCGATTACATGGTGCCGGCGCAGATCGTCCTGCTGGACCGGATGCCCTTGAGCGCCAACGGCAAGCTCGACCGCAAGGCCCTGCCGCAGCCACTGCAAAAGGCGCGGGTATTCGAGGCCGCGCAAGGGGCGCTGGAACAGATCCTCGCGACGATCTGGAGCGAGGTGCTGGGCATCGATGACATCGGCGCCCAGGACAACTTCTTCGAACTCGGTGGCGATTCCATCATCGCCATCCAGGTCGCCAGTCGCGCGCGGCTCGCCGGCTGGCAAGTCAGCCCGCGGGACCTGTTCCGTCATCAGACCCTGCGTCAGCTGGCCCAGGTGGCCACGGCCCTGGGCCAGCAACGCGAAGGCGCTGCCCGCCCCGAACAGGGCGAAATTGTCCAGACGCCATTTCAGCAAAGGTTCTTCGCCACGCCCATGGTCCAGCGCCAACACTGGAACCAGTCCTTGCTGCTGACCTTGGAGCCACCGCTGCCATCGGCGCAGCTGGAACAGGCATTGACGGCGCTGATCGCCCATCACGATGCCTTGAGCCTGCGCTTCAGCCAGGACAGCGCGGGTGCCTGGCACAGCGCCTATGCCGCTCCCGCCGCGGTTGAAGTCTGGACCCGTCAGGCTGCGGATGCCGACGCCCTGGCGGTGATCGTCAATCAGGCGCAACGCAGTCTCGATCTTGCCCATGGCCCCCTGTTGCGGGCGGTGCTGATCGACCTGCAGGACGGCGGCCAGCGCCTGTTGCTGGCAATTCATCACCTGGTCGTGGATGGCGTATCCTGGCGCATTCTGCTTGAAGACCTGCAACTGCTTCTGGCCGACAGCGCCGCGCCATTGCCACGTCGCAGTCATGCTTTTGGTGAGTGGACGAAGTTCCTCGCGCAGCACGCCCGGCATCAGGATGTACAGGCGCAGTTGCCTTGGTGGCTGGCGCAGTTGGGTGAGGTGTCGGGCCCGTTCCCGGGCGCACTTCACGACGGTCCGGCAGCGGTGGCCGAGGCGGTCACGTTGTCGATGCAACTGGACGAAAAACAAACCCGCCAACTGCTGCGCGATGCCCCGGCCGCTTATCGCACCCACGTCAACGACCTGCTGCTGTGTGCCCTGGCCCGGGCCTGGTGGCGCTGGAGTGATCAGCCGGAACTGCTGGTGGAGCTGGAAAGCCACGGTCGCGAGGAGCACCTGGCCAATCTCGACCTGAGCCGTACCGTCGGCTGGTTCACATCCACTTATCCTGTGCGCCTGCGGGTGTGCGAGGGGCTGGGCGAGTCGCTCAAGGCCACCAAGGAACACCTGCGTCAGGTGCCGGACAGCGGCCTGGGCTTTGGCCTGCTGCAACAGCTTGCACCGGCGCACGTGCGCGCGCCGTTGGCGTCGCGCCCGGCACCGCGCATCACCTTCAACTACCTCGGCCAGTTCGATGCCAGCTTCGAGGCCGGCTTGCTGCGCCGTGCCGCGGAGCCTTGCGGCGACAGCCTGGACCCGGATGCACCTTTGTCCAACTGGCTGTCCATCGATGGCGGCGTAAACGACGGTCGACTGCAACTGGGCTGGACCTTCAGCCCCCGTCAGCTCGACCCACAGCGCCTGGCGGAACTGGTCGCGCTGTACGAGGCCGAATTGCAGGCGCTGATCGCCCATTGCCTGACGCCCGGCGTTGGCGGTGCGACGCCGTCGGACTTCCCGCTGGCGACGCTCGATCAGGCGCAGCTGGATGCCCTGGCATTGCCGATAGACCAGATCGAGGACCTCTATCCGCTGTCGCCCATGCAGCACGGCATGCTGTTCCACAGCCTGTATCAGCCGGGCGATGGCAGTTACATCAACCAGGTGCGCATGGACGCCGAAGGCCTTGACCCGGCGCGCCTGCGTGGCGCCTGGCAAGCGGCCCTGGACAGTCACGCAGCACTGCGCAGCGCCTTTGTCAGCCCGGCCGGCGGCGTACCGCTGCAGGCGATCGTGCGCGAAGTGGCGCTGGACTGGCGTGAAGTGTCGACGGGGGATATCGAGGCACTGGCCGAGGCCGAGCGCCGGCCTTTCGACCTGGTGCGTCCGCCGTTGATGCGCCTGTTGCTGGTGCAGCCCGGCAGCGACCGGCATCACCTGATCTGGACCTGCCACCACCTGTTGCTCGACGGCTGGAGCCAGGCACAATTGTTTGCCGAAGTCATGCAGCGTTATGCCGGGCAGACGCTGCCGACGCCGGTGGGCCGCTACCGTGACTACATCGCCTGGCTGGCCGGTCGCGACCTGGCTGCCAGCGAACACTTCTGGCGCGAGCAACTGGCGCCGCTGCAATCGCCCACTTCGCTGGCAGCGGCCATCGCCCTGGAAAACCCTGGACAAGGCACCGCCGAGTTGCGTTCGAGCCTGTCCAGCGTCGCCAGCGAGCAGCTTCGCCAATTCGCACGGCAGCGCAAGGTCACCCTCAGCAGCCTGTTGCAGGCGGCCTGGCTGTTGCTGTTGCAGCGCTACACCGGCCAAGAGTGCGTGGCCTTCGGCGCCACCGTCGCCGGGCGTCCGGCGGAACTGTCGGGGATCGAGCAGCAACTGGGCCTGTTCATCAACACGCTGCCCATCGTTGCCAGCCCGCAACCGCAGCTCACCGTCGGCCAATGGCTGGATCAGGTGCAGGCTTTGGGCCTGGCGGTGCGCGAGCACGAACATTCGGCTCTGTATGACATTCAACGTTGGGCCGGGCAGGGTGGGCAGGGTTTGTTCGACCAGATCCTGGTGTTCGAGAACTACCCCCTCGACAGCGCGCTGCTCAGCGGTGAGGGCGACGGTCCGCGGTTCTCCAATCTGCTCAGTCGCGAGCAGGGCAATTACCCGCTGATGCTGCTGGTCAACCAGGGCGATTCGTTGGCCTTCTGCTACAGCTACGACCGCACCCGCTTCGATGGCGCAGCCATTGAGCGCCTTGACGGCCATCTGCAGCAACTGTTGCTGGCGATCACCGAGGACGCCAGCCGCTGCCTGGGGCAACTGCCACTGCTGACCGCTGCCGAGCGAGCGACGGTGCTCGACGCCGGCGCTGTCCATGACCACGGCGCAGGCCACTTCGACCTGATCGAGCAATTTGAGTATCAGGCCGCCCGCGTGCCGCAATCCATCGCCCTGCGCCAGGCCGATCTGTGCCTGAGCTATGCCGAGCTGAACCGTCAGGCCAATGCTCTGGCCCACCGCCTGCAAGCGGCGGGCGTGGGACCGGATGTACGCGTCGGCGTGTGCCTGGAGCGCGGTCCGCAGTTGCTGGTGGCCTTGCTCGCCGTGCTCAAGGCCGGGGGCGCCTATGTGCCGCTGGACCCGGAGTTCCCGGCCGAGCGCCTGCGTCACATGCTCGAAGACAGTCGCGCACCGTTGCTGCTGAGCCAGACGTCCTTGCAGGATGCGTTGCAAGCGCTGGGCGCCACCGCCGAGTGCTGGTGGCTGGATCAACTAACCGACCAAGGCCCCGAGAGCAACCCGCCGGCACTGGCCGGTGGCGAGCACCTGGCCTACGTCATCTACACCTCCGGTTCCACCGGCAAGCCCAAGGGCGTGGCCGTGCGCCGTGCCGGGCTGGGCAACTTCCTCGCCAGCATGGCCCAGGCGCCGGGGCTGGAGGAGGGTGGCCGGCTGCTGGCGCTGACCTCGCTGTCGTTCGACATCGCCGCGCTGGAGCTGTATTTGCCGCTGGTGAGCGGCGCCAGTGTGGTGCTGGTGGACCGCGACACCGCCCGCGATCCGCAGCGTCTGTGGGCGCAGATCGAACAGCAGCAAGTGACTGCAATCCAGGCCACGCCTTCCACGTGGCGCCTGCTTGCCGAACACCCACGCTTGCCCGCGTTGGCCGGACGTCAGGTGTGGTGCGGCGGTGAAGCCTTGCCGGCGGATTTGGCTCGGACCCTGACCGAGGTTGCCGGCGGACTGTGGAACCTCTATGGCCCGACCGAAACCACGGTCTGGTCGGCGCGTTATCGCCTGGACGCTGAGCACCCGCAGGTGCTGCTCGGTGAAGCCTTGGCCAACACCTCGCTGCACATCCTCGATGACAACCTGGAACCCTTGCCGCTGGGCGTAGCCGGCGAGCTGTACATCGGCGGTGAAGGCCTGGCGCGGGGTTACCACGACCGTCCGGCCCTGACCGCCGAGCGTTTTGTCGCCGACCCGTTCGGCAACGGTGCGCGGCTCTATCGCACCGGCGACCTGGTGCGCCGCCGTGCCGATGGCGCCCTGGAATACCTGGGGCGGATCGACCAGCAAGTGAAAATCCGCGGTTTCCGCATCGAACTGGGGGAAATCGAAGCCTGCCTGCTGAATGATCCGGCAGTGCGGGAAGCCGCGGTGGTCGCCCGGCATAACCAGTTGGTGGGTTACGTGGTGGCCGACCCCGACAACGCTTTGCTGGGCCGTTTGCGTGAGCAACTGCAAGCGCAGCTGCCGGACTACATGGTGCCCGCGCACCTGATGCGCCTTGAGCGCATGCCACAAACACCCAACCGCAAACTGGACCGCAAGGCCCTGCCGGAGCCGGAGCTGCAAGCCCGGGTGCACGTGCCTCCGCAAGGTCCGCTGGAAAGCCTGCTGGCCGGCATCTGGCAATCGGTGCTGAACCTGCCTCAGGTCGGC
>Ga0160460_100649_pt1 | contig 17192 bp, 16 predicted proteins | sample HID1973M_E6MG_FD_108238 | JGI IMG/M metagenome (GOLD analysis project Ga0160460, IMG submission 108238) | Enriched mosquito-associated microbial communities from UW Madison campus, WI, USA - HID1973M_E6 MG | ecosystem: Host-associated > Arthropoda: Insects > Digestive system > Unclassified ... | reverse complement strand
AGGATCCGGCGTGACGTCTCGGTGGTCAGCCAGCCGGTCGCGGTTCTTCGTGAAGACCGTGGGGACCCAGACGGTATCGTCGATCCCGAGGCCCACGAACCAGCGGAACAGCAGGTTATGGTCCGTCTGATCCATGAGCTGCCGCTCGGACCGGATCGAGCAGAGGATCTGCAGCAGGCTGGCCCGGATCAGCCGTTCAGGCGCGATGGAGGGACGGCCCTCCCCGGCGCAGAACTGGTCGAATTCCGCATCCGGGAAACGCAGCGCATCGTTGACGACTGCCCTGATCTTGCGCAGCGGATGCCGCGCCGGGATGCGCTCCTCGAGATCGACGTAGCTGAACAGCGATCCCGTCACATTCTCCGCTCCACGCACCGCCACCTCCCCACAGTGGCCACCGTGAATCATGTTCCGCGAGGGGCGTCGAGGCCCGAGCTTTTCAGCAGCCTGTTAGATGACACCCTCGGCCCTTTTCGGACGGTCGAGCCTCGCCGATGCCGCCCGGTGACCTTCCCCGAAGCGGCCGGTCAACACGCGATGCGTCGACCCGATGGGGTCGGCGCAGGGAACAAGCCGGTGTTTGGCGAGCGCAGAAACTCGTCTCCTGCCGACTATTTTACGGGCATCCTCCTCCATTCCAAGAGTGCAACCTCACGCTGCATCTGCTAAGCTGTTGCCAGAGGACGGTTCTGGCCCTGCAGCTTCGCGGGCGGCGCCGGGGTCTCCGGCTGACGCCTCGCCCGGTAGCGGGCCCTCCAGGAAGGGAGGACGCAGTCATGCCCCGAGAGACGATTGGAAACCCGCTGAGCTGGAGTGTGCGGAGGCTGGCCGGTGTCGGGCGCGGCGCCGAGGCGGCGGTGGAGGGGATCGGCAGCCACGACATGACGCTGCCCGAGGTCAAAGAGATCGGCCTCGGCGATATCCGGGTGGCTCTCCGCAAGGGCGTCGAGGATTTCGCCGCGCTGCGCACCGACGTCATTACCGCGGTGGCGCTTTATCCGGTGATCGGCTTCGTCCTTGCCGCTTGGGCGCTGAATGCGGGGCAGATCCATCTGCTCTTTCCGCTGGCGGCGGGCTTTCCGCTGGTGGGACCGGTCGCGGCGATCGGCCTCTATGAGATGAGCCGGCGGCGCGAGATGGGCGAGGATGTCAGCTGGACCGCCGCGCTGGCCACGCTGACCGGCCGGGTGCTGGGGCCGGTGCTGTCGCTGGGCTGCCTTCTTGCGGTGATCTTCGCGCTTTGGCTTTTCGTCGCCCATGCGATCTGGGCCGTCACCCTCGGACCCGAACCCTATGACAGCCTTCTGGGCTTTCTGGGCGCAACCTTCACCACCAGCGCGGGCTGGATGATGATCGGGATCGGATGCGGCGTAGGATTCATCTTCGCCGCCACCGTGCTCTGCGTGAGCCTCGTGTCATTCCCGATGCTGATCGATCGCCCGGTGGGCGTGCCGGTGGCGCTGGCGACCTCGGTCGCCGTCGCGCGCCGGAACCCGGGGGCGACGGCGCTCTGGGGGCTGATCGTGACCGTCTCGCTGGTGCTGGGGATGATCCCGCTTTTCGTGGGGCTGATCATCGTGCTGCCGGTCCTCGGCCACGCGACATGGCATCTTTACCGCCGGGCCGTGGTCTAGCAAGGCCGCGGATGACACTGCCATAGACGGTTGTAATGCCTCGACGTGAAAGAACATCAGCGTCGGCGCTCGGCCATTGGTTGGCGCCCGCTCCAAGATCTCTGTCAGCTGCAAGAGCATGGCAATTGTTGTCCATGTGCCGCCGGTGCCATTTTGGCGGGTTGCCAACTTGTCGAACCCCAAAAGGGACGACATCAACGGCCGCCCTTATGGGATGCGGAGACATCGGATAGCATTGATAGAAGTTTACAACTTGCGCAGCCGGGCCGCCGTCGTGTTGTAGCTCGTGGCGTAGATCAGGCAGAGGATCACCGCCGCCCCGCAGGCGACAATCAAGACATGCTGGCTGTACCCGAACCACCACAGCAGACCGAACCACGAAAGATAGATGACCAAGGCTGCAAACCTGTCAAAGCCGGTGGAAACCAGCGACCTTCCTCGCGCATCCGCATCGCCCAGGAAAATCAGAAAGGCGAAGCCGAGTGCCAGGACTCCGACCGCGAGGATTCCGGTCATGGTGTGCAGGATAACGACAAGGACATCGTACATCATTGAGTTCCTCCTCAGCACCGGCACGGAATGCAGCCTGTGTGCGAATTCATGACGCGTCGCAGAAAGTCCAAGGTCCGGGTTACAGATCTCTCGTGTTTCGCACTGCGTCATCCGGGATCGTCCGATGCTACGCAAAGCATAGCACATTGCATCGATTTCGAAGAGCAATCTCAAGCCGCGAGGGTGAAGGGCGACAGCCGCAGCCTGTCGGCGTATTCTCGGCTGGTTAGCGTTGCAACTTCCAGAAACCGGACCAGCCCTTGGGCTGGTTCCATGGTGCCACCGCATCCACGCCCGTCCGGGCGTCGGGTCAAAGAGAGGGAGACAGCCATTGCCTTATGTCAACAAATCAACCGATCCGGATGTCATCAACTCGGTTGATCCGACGCCCAGCAAGTCGGGTGTTCCGGCAAGCGTGCGCCATATTGGCGTCGCGGAGGTGATCGATGCGCTGAAGCTGGGGATCGCCGATTACATAGCGAAGCCGTCGCATTATGTGTTCGTGGTCGTCATCTATCCGATCATCGGTCTGTCGCTCTTCATTTGGGCTTCGGGCAATAACGCGCTGCAACTCATCTACCCGCTGGTGACAGGGTTCGCGCTGCTTGGGCCGTTGGCGGCCGTCGGTCTTTATGAAGTCAGCCGGCGGCGCGAACTCGGTCTCGACGCGTCCTGGATACATGCGGTCAGGGTGTGGAAGTCCCCCGCGATTCCCGCGATCTTGGAAATCAGCGCGTTTCTTCTCGTGCTCTTTCTCGTTTGGCTGTACACCGCGCAGCTGCTTTACCTGTGGCTCTACGGGACGCAGGAGCCGGCGTCGCTTACAACTTTCGTGGCGGACATCGTCAGCACGCGAAAGGGCTGGGTGCTGATCCTCATGGGCAATGGGATCGGGTTCCTTTTCGCGCTGGTTTCGCTGTGCACGACGGTCGTGGCCTTTCCCTTGCTGCTTGATCGGGAGGTGAGTGCAGGCGCCGCAATCAAGACCTCTGTGATTTCCGTAATTGAAAACCCCGTCCCGATGCTGCTTTGGGGATTTATCGTGGGTGTCGTTCTTTTCCTCGCGTCGCTCCCGTTTCTTGTCGGACTCATCGTCGCGCTGCCGGTGCTCGGACACTCGACATGGCACCTTTATCGCAAGGTCGTCGTGCATTCGGATTCCGCGCCATAGTGCAGGACTCGGCTACTTTATGATGGAAAAAAACGTCTCGCGCGTCCACACGACGTAGTCGGATTCCGACGCCATGATTGCGACGAAGACCATAAGCGCAATGGGAGGCAGCAGAATGACCAGAGACAGCGCCAGCCGCTCCCAGGCCAGATGCATGAAGATCGCCATGATCAGGCCAGCCTTGGCCAGCATGAAGATAAGGATCAGGGTCCAGCGCAAGCCCCCTTGGAGACCAACGTAATCGACGAGATATGAGAACAGGCTGAGGACGAAGAGCAATCCCCAGACCATGAGATAGACCTTGATGGGCGGCTGTTGGTGCCCGGCCTGGACGGGTGCGGCCTCTATGCCCGAACTCGCGTGGGAACCGTCGGCGATGTCTGTCGATACATGAGCCATGCCCGCCTCCTACCAAAGATAGAAAAACGCAAAGATGAAGACCCAGACGAGATCCACGAAGTGCCAATACAGGCCCATGATCTCGACGCTTTCGTAGTTTCCCTTGCGGCTGGTGAAGAATCCGCGCCGCCCGGTGTCGTAGTCGCCGCGCCGGACCTTTCGCGCGATGTTCAGAAGAAACAGGACACCGATCGTGACATGGGTGCCGTGAAAGCCGGTGATCATGAAAAAGGTCGCTCCGAACTGTGCCGCGCCCCAAGGGTTGCCCCAGGGCCTGACACCTTCGGCAATGAGCTTGGACCATTCGAAGGCCTGCATCGCGACAAAGCTCGCGCCGATCAGCGCGGTAAGACGAAGCAACCGCGCGGTCATCACCCGGTCGCCGCGATAGCCATAAGTCACTGCGAGCGCCATCGTGCCGCTGGACGAGATCAGCACGAAGGTCATGATGGCAATCAGGATCAGCGGAATGTCGGCACCGAACAGATGAAGCGCAAAGACCTCGCTGGGATTGGGCCAGGGCACCACCGTCGACATGCGCGCCGACATGTAGGACAACAGAAAACACCCGAAGACGAAGATGTCGCTGAGCAGGAAGACCCAGATCATCGCCTTGCCCCAGGACACGTTCTTGAAGGTTCGCTGGTCCGACGACCAGTCAGCAACGACGCCGCGCAATCCATCCGGACGTTGCGCAGTTGGTTCCAGGGATGATGTATGCGCCATGAGGAAGGTCCCTTAGGACAGCAATTGACCGCAGATGTCGACGAACTGGCGCGCCCAGCCGGTGAACAGGACGACCAGGCCGAGCCAGATGAACAGCAGGAAGTGCCAGTAGATGGTGCAGAGTTCGATGCGGAGCCGGAGCCGGTCGGTTATCCCGCCGCGCCAAACGACCGCGACCGGCAGGGCTAGGGCCACGAGTCCACCCAGCATGTGCAGCCCGTGCAAGCCGGTGATCAGATAAAAGAAACTGTTTGCCGGGTTCTCCGCCACCAGAAAACCGCTCGCCGTCAGTTCCCGCCAGACCAGCAACTGACCGATGAGGAACGCCACTGCAGCGAGGGCGCCGGCCGTCAGACCGATCCTGACCGTGGCCAGCTCGCCTTGGCGCGCGCCAACAGTCGCGCATTGCAGCAACAGGCTGCTCAGGATCAGGATCCCGGTGTTGAGCCAGACCAGGTTCGGGACCGGCATGTTGCGCCAGTCCACATACTCCATGCGCATGAAGTAGGCGCTGGCAAGCAGCGCGAACAGGCAACCGACAACAACGAGGAAAACAGCAACCCCGACCTTGGCGAGTGGCAGCGGCGGGCCTGCGGGCAGCGCGCCTGCACCAGTCTCGAGCCAGGGTTTCGACATCAAACCCTGCCGGAGAAGCCACCACCCGGCAATGCCGGCAACCGCGCATAGGAATAGCAGTATCACGCTCATGGCGATGCCCGTGCTTCTTCGGTCGCACCGCCGGGATCGTTCTGCGCCAGGAAATCCTGTGGCGCGCCGGGGACGCTGTAATCATAGGCCCATCGATAGACCACGGGCAATTCCTTGCCCCAGTTGCCATGTGCCGGTGGGGTTTGCGGCGTCTGCCATTCCAGCGTCGTCGCGCGCCAGGGATTGCCGCCGGCCTCGCGCCCGTGCCGAAGGCTCCAGATCAGATTGAACAGGAAGACGATCTGCGCAAAGCCGACGAGGAAGGCCATCATGCTGATGAAAGCGTTAAGCGTATGGACCGATTCCGGTACGAACAGGGTATCGCCGATCTCGGGATACCGCCGCGGCACGCCGACCAAGCCGACATAGTGCATCGGAAAAAAGATCAGATAGGCGCCGATGAAGGTTACCCAGAAGTGGAACCGGCCCATCCTCTCGTCCAGCATGCGCCCGGTCACCTTTGGATACCAGTGATGGATTGCTCCGAAGACCACCATGATCGGCGCCACGCCCATGACCATGTGGAAATGCGCCACCACGAACATGGTGTCGCTGAGCGGAACGTCGACGACGACATTGCCAAGGAAAAGCCCGGTCAGTCCGCCATTGACGAATGTCACCATGAAGGCCAGCGCGAACAGCATCGGCAGCGTCAGGTGAACGTCGCCGCGCCAAAGCGTCAGCACCCAGTTGTAGACTTTGATCGCGGTCGGCACGGCGATGATGAGGGTCGTCGTGGCAAAGAAGAATCCGAAATAGGGATGCATGCCGCTGACATACATGTGGTGCGCCCAGACCACGAAACTGAGCGCGCCGATGCCGACGATCGCCCAGACCATCATGCGGTAGCCAAAGATGTTCTTGCGTGCATGCGTGCTGATCAGGTCCGAGACAATGCCGAAGGCCGGAAGCGCGACGATGTAGACCTCGGGATGGCCGAAGAACCAGAACAGGTGTTGGAACATAATCGGCGAGCCACCGCCATAACTCAGCTGCTCTCCCATCTCGACCAGCGCCGGCATGAAGAAACTGGTTCCCAGCGTGCGGTCGAACAGCATCATCACGGCGGCGACGAAAAGCGCCGGGAATGCCAGCAGCGCCATGACCGTCGCGGTGAAGATGCCCCAGACCGTCAGCGGCATGCGCATCAGGGTCATGCCTCGCGTGCGTCCCTGCAGAACGGTGACGACGTAGTTCATTCCACCCATCGTGAAGCCGATGATGAACAGGATAAGCGATACCAGCATCAGGATGATGCCCGCACCGCCGCTGCCGGGCGTGCCCGACAGGATCGCCTGCGGCGGATAAAGCGTCCAGCCCGCACCGGTCGGACCGCCGGGGGCAAAGAAACTGGTGACCAGAACCAGCACGGCGAGCAGATAGAGCCAGTAACTCAGCATGTTGGCGTAGGGAAAGACCATGTCGCGCGCGCCGACCATCAACGGGATCAGGTAGTTTCCGAACCCCCCGAGAAACACCGCTGTCAGCAGGTAGACCACCATGATCATGCCATGCATGGTCATGAACTGGTAATAGGCCTCGGGCGTGATGAAGTCGAAGACCCCCGGAAACCCGAGTTGCAGCCGCATCAACCAGCTCAGCACCAGCGCCACCATCCCGATGGCCAGCGCGGTGCCGGAATATTGGATCGCGATGACCTTGGCATCCTGCGAAAAGATGTATTTGGTCCAGTAGCTTTTCGGATGATAAAGCTCGACATCCGCAACTTCGGCGGGCGGCACGGCAGGCGTCGTCGTGGGCGTCACATCTGCCATGCGGGCCTCCTCTGACGGTTCTGTTTCATGGCTGGTCCTGTCCCGCAGCGCGCGCCAGTGCCGGGACCGACAATTCCGCGAAAGTCGATTGCTGCTGCAGCCAGGCCACGTAATCCTCTTGTGTGTCAATCTGGATGCTGCCCCGCATGAAAGCGTGAGAGAGCCCGCAAAGCTCGGCGCAAAGGACCTCGAACTCTCCCAGACGCGTCGGCGTCAGCCAGAAATAGGTGACCATGCCCGGCACCATGTCCATCTTGGAGCGAAACTCCGGCACATAGAAATTATGCAGCACGTCGATCGAGCGCAGCAGAACCTTGACCGGCTTGTCGACCGGCAGATGCAAGGTGTCGGATTCGATGATGATATCGTCATGGCTGGCGCGATCGGCCGGGTCGAGGCCCAGTGGGTTATCCGGGCCAACCAGGCGACTCTGGGAGCGGCCCAGCCGTTTATCCTCGCCGGGCAGCCGATAGCTCCATGTCCATTGCTGAGCGAACACCTCGATCTCGGAGGCGCCGTCTGGTACCGAGATGTACCGATGCCAGACGACCAGACCGGGCGCCAGCAATGCAGCCACCCCGATGCCTGTCACAACGGTTAGCCATCCTTCGAGCTTCCTGTTCTCAGGCTCGTAATGCGCCCGCGACCCCTCCTTGTGGCGGAATTTGAAGACGCAATAGGCCATGAACAGGATGACGGCGGCAAAGACGACGCCGGTAATCCAGAAGGTTATCGTGATCGTTTTGTCAATATAGCCCCAGTTGGAGGCGATTGGCGTCCACCACCACGGGCTCAGAACATGAAAGATTACCGAGCCCAGGACTATCAGAACCAGTGCGAGCACAATTGCCATGCCCCAGTTCCCTCCGTCTCACTGGGAAAGTCGTCAAGGCTCTAGCTTAAACAAGCGTATCATGGTCTTCGGTTCAAAATCTAGCATTCCGTTTTGTGAACCGGTCCCCGTTTCGACCAGAGGCTCCGCCTGAACATGGGGTCCAAACCAGTCCTCAGTCGCGGTGCTCAAGCAAGTTCAGCACGATATCCCATACGGTCAATGCAAGCGTCAGACCAACCAGATCGGCCCGCGGCAGCTTGATCAGCAGGATGCCCAGAGCGCCCGCCAAGATGGCGAAGGCGAGAAATACGAGGATTCGGTTCATCGTCTCACGCCGGCTTTGGGATCATTTTGCGCCATGGATCGCATGCGGCAGTGCGAAAACGATCGCGGGGAACTGGTACGTCAGAAGTGTCACCAGCAGGGACCATACCGCAATAAGGCAGCACGCCCCTGAAGGTTTGCGTCAGGGTGATTTGCGGCGGCGCGATGCCCTTGAGAGGCGCTCATCGCCATAGGGGTGTCAGGAAAGCTCGTTTGCAGGTGCAGCGCCACCAGCACGCCGAAGAACAGCGAGTCGATGCCGAAGATTGGCAGGAGCGGCAGGAAGATGATCCGTTGCGCGATCAATGACCGCCTCGCCACCCAAATAGCTGAACACGGACGAGATGGTATAGGAGCCGATGAAAAGCCAGCAGACCATCGCCGTGGTCCTGACCGTCAGATAGACGGATTCGCGCAGGCGTTGAAAGGTCATGGCGCGATGGGCCAGGGCTAGGACTATGCCGCCAAGCGCCGCGATGGAGGCCACCGCGGTCCGCGTCGCGAGTCCGAACAGGATCGAACCCAGCACCGCAAGAATCAGTAACCCAAGCGGCAGGAAGCTGGTCACAAGCATCCAGACCATCTCGCCAATGGGCACATCGGGCAATTCCGCCGGTATATGCGCGAAGCGCCTTTTGCTTTTCGCGCTCAGCCGGCGTCTGCACCTCGCACTGCATCTCGCGGATGGCTTCATCTACCCTTTCATAGGTGAGAAGCGCTATCTGGCCAACGTCCTGCCCCTCCACGGCATAGCCGGTCTCCTCCTTGCCGACGACTTTCCAGTGATAGCCATCGAGGATGAGCACGGACCCCAGGGGGACCGCAGAGTGGGCAGGGATCTTCATGCGTTCAACCAGACCCTGGAATAAGGGGTGAGGACGGCTTGCCAGTTCGCGCCGATGACCTTGCGCCCGATCAGGCGCAGGACGGCGTTCCAGACCGCACCACGAGGCAAATCGCACGCTGCCATGAGTTGTTTCGCCAACCGGCAATTGATGTTGCGGGCAATGTCGAGGAAACGGGCGATTTCAGATTTCCATCAGTTTTCACATCGGCCCGAATCACGTGTCGGCCGACGTGGCTGGAGGGTCCGCCTGCCGGAAAGAGTTTGCGGCAGCTGTTAGGAAGCAGCCCCGACCGCGACAAAGGCGGAACCAAGGATGCCGGCACTTCCCCTGAGATTGCCACTCGGTGCGGGCGAGGGGGTTGCCTCTTACCTGCAGCGTTTGGCTGCCCTGAACTTCTGCGCGCCGGAGGAGTTCTGCGCCGATCTCGGCCTGTCTCTGGCGGAGTCTTGGGATGGGAAAGCCGCTGCGCTGGAGCGATTGGCCGCGTTCGGCGTTATGACAGCGCGGTCAGGCGGCTCGAGTTCGCTGATGACCTTTTTAGACTTCGAAAAGGCCGGGGCTCAGCGGGAGCCTACTGGTTTCGAGCTGTGGCTGCACGAGCGACTTGAAGGACGAGGGTCGAAACCGACTTGGCTCGCCCCGTTTTCGCTCAACGGCGCGAGCCTGTTCGCGCGGAGCTCGGACGCACTGCGATTGGGACCCGGCTGCCGAAATGGAAGCGGCTCGCCCCCGAAGACCTCTGGTGGTCAAGCGCGGTCGGCTTCGAACTTTGCGCGCAGGGCGAGGCGGGGCTGCTGCAGTCGATGGGGCAGCTGCAGCAGATGATGGGGCGTCCGGAAGACGGGCCGAAGAAAATCTTTGGACAGTTGCACGAGTGCCTGACGGCCGATCCCTTGCAGGACGATCTCATTCCGTTCCGCGATATCCTTCGCCGCCACATCGAGGCCACCTGGCCGCTTGGTTCGGGTGACGAACTACTGGGCGAGCCGGTGCTCACGCGCCAGTTGCATTCGGTCCTGACCGCGGTGCGGTTGACGGGACGGACCGCATCGGAAATCAGAAGCGCATGTTCCAAGGCTGGATTGCTCTCGGAAGCAGCGGCCGGGCTGCCGGACGCATGGGCCGTATTCGACGCAGGGGCTGCTGCGCCATTGCTCGAGGATCTCACTCAGGCCCTGTCGGATGACGCGTTCTGCAAGGCGCTCGGCCTGTCCGAGGATCTGTTCGACGCGCTGCAATCGTCAGGCCTTCTCCATGCTGCGCGGCGGAAGGATGGGTTGTGGAATCCCATCGAGGGGCAGGCTCTGCTGGAACACCTTCTGCTCGGGGCCGAGACGATCTATGTCCCGATGCATGGTTGGTCGGATATCCCGGCGGCGGCGCGCGCGCTGAATTGCTCGCTGGCCGAGATCATCGCGATGATACGTGACGGGCGGTTGCCGCGCCTCGGTCGCTATGTCCAGCGCCAAGGCTTCGCGTCGATCCTCGTCGATTTGGCGAGCGTCGCGGATGGCGAGAACATAATCCCGGTCGGGATTTTTGCGGTCTCGCAGGGCATCCCGAAAAGGCGAAATATTGAGCTTCCTGAAACGCGAGATGATGTCTTTGCACGGCGCGCCACCGCCACGAGGTGGAAGAGAGCAGCGCGCTCTGAGCCCCAACGAAGTCGCGGAGTTTCATCGCGACTTCATCAGCTTCCGCAAGCTCGGCATCGCGGCTGGCCTGACTTGGACCGAACTCGATCGCGTCCTCGGGCGCGAAGCCATCAGGCCCGTGGCGGGTTGTCGAAGGATCTACCGTCGCGCCGAGGTTTCGGCCCTCATCTCCGCAAGGTAATCCCTGCTGTTACACGATGAGGGCTTGACAGGCCTTGCGCACGCTTCTGCTTTCCTTTGCGCACTCATTTGCTTTCTTTGGCTTTTATCCAGCCTCAACCGCCCAGCATCGCCTTTCCGGCGACATAGGTTTGCGCCACGCTGCGGTCGTCGCCCATGATCTGGAGGATGAACAACTCCTCGGCCAGCGTTTCCGCTCGTTTCATGCGCAGCGCCATGGCCGGCGTGGCGCGGCTGTCGAGGACGACGAGGTCGGCATCCGAGCCGGGGGCGAGCGTGCCGATGCGGTCCTCCATCCCCAGGACCCGCGCATTGCCGCGCGTCGCCCAGTGGAAGGCGGCGAAAGGGTGCAGTTTCTGGCCGCGAAGCTGGAGGATCTTGTAGCCCTCGTTCAGGGTCTGCAGCATCGAATAGCTGGTGCCGCCGCCGATATCGGTGGCGATGCCCGAACTGATCCCGCGCGCCCTGAGGCCCCCTTCGTCGAAAAGTCCGGAGCCGAGGAACAGGTTCGAAGTCGGGCAGAAGACCGGATGGCTGCCGGTCTCGGCCATGCGGGCGATCTCGCGTTCTTCCAGATGGATTGAGTGGCCGAGCAGGATCTTGTCCCCCAGAAGGCCGTAGCTCTCGTAGATGTCGAGATAGTCGCGCGCCTTGGGATAGAGGCTGAGGGTGAAGGCGATCTCGTCGAGGTTTTCGCTCAGATGGGTCTGGATGTGGCAGTCGGGATGTTCGCGGGCGAGTTGCCCCGCCATCGCCATCTGCTCGGGCGTCGAGGTGATCGCGAAGCGCGGCGTGATCGCATAAAGCTGCCGACCGCGGCCGTGCCATTTGGCGATCAGTGCCTGGCTGTCATCGTAGCCCTGCTGCGGGGTGTCCAGCACCGCCTCGGGCGCGTTCCTGTCCATCATCACCTTGCCGGCGATCATGGCCATGTTGCGCGCTTCGGCCGCCGAGAAGAGCGCCTCGGCCGATTGCGGGTGACTGGAGCAGAAGGCGACCGCCGTGGTGGTGCCGTGGCTCAGAAGCAGGTCGAGGAATTTCTCGGCCATCGCGGGGGCGTGGCCCTGCTGGGAAAACCGCGCCTCCTCGGGGAAGGTATAGGTGTTCAGCCAGTCGAGGAGCTGGGCGCCCCAGCTCGCCACCACCTGCACCTGCGGGAAATGGATATGGGTGTCGATGAAGCCCGGCAGGATCAGGTTGGGGCGATGGTCGATCTCGGGCAGGCCATCGGCGCGCAGATCGGCATGATCGCCGATGGCGACGATCTTGCCATCCTCGATCAGGATCGCGCCGTCCTCGTGATATGTGTAAGCGTTCTCGACCTCGACCGGGTCGGCATGGAAAGAGAGCGTGCGCCCCCGGATCAGCTGTCGCATGGGTATTTTTCAAACGGTGAAACGGTTTGGGTCAGGCGGCCGATGATCTCGGCCGCGGTGAAGGCGGCGATGACCTCGGGGCGCTTGTCGCGGGATTGGCCGGCGCCGATCGGGCAGGTCAGCCGGTCGGTGTCGAGGCCCTGCGCCCGGGCGAAGCGGCGGAACTGCGCAAGCTTGGTCGAACTGCCGATCATGCCGATATAGGGCGCGTCCATGCGCCGGAGTGCCTCGGAGGCCAGCAGGAAATCGAGCGCGTGGTCATGGGTCAGCACGACGAAGGAGGTGCCGAAGGGCGCCTGCCGGATCTCGGCCTCGGGGAGCGGGGTGAGGATGGTTTCCCCCCTTGCGAGGGCAAGTTCGTCGGCGCGCTGGTCGATGAGGATTGGGCGCAGCGGCAGGAGCGCCAGCGCGCGTGAGAGCGCCCGCCCGACATGGCCCGCGCCGAAGATCAGCACCTGCGGGTGTTGCGGGGGTTTCGGGGCCTCGCTGATGCGGGTCAGGTGCAGTTCGACCCGGCCGCCGCAGCATTGGCCGATCTCGGGGCCGAGGGGGACATCCATCCGCGCCTCGGATTCGCCCCGCGCGAGCATCTGCCGGGCGCGGTCGATCGCCATGTATTCGAGCTGGCCGCCGCCGATCGTGCCCTCGGTCGCGGCTGGCGTCACGATCATGATGGCGCCGGCCTCGCGCGGGGCGGATCCGCGCGTGCGCGTGATCTCGACCCGGATCATCTGAGCCTCTCGATCGCCATCAGCACGCGTTCGGGCGTGGCGGGCGCGTCGATGCGGGGGTTTTCTGCATAGCCGTTGAAGCTGGCGACGGCCATGTTCAGCGCCTGGAAGACCGAGATCCCCAGCATGAAGGGCGGCTCGCCCACGGCCTTCGAGCGCTTGATGGTGTTCTCGCGGTTGACCGACCAGTCGGCGAGCCTGACGTTGAAGACCTTGGGCCGGTCGGAGGCCAGCGGGATCTTGTAGGTCGAGGGCGCATGTGTCTTGAGTTGGCCCTTCTGGTCCCACCAGAGTTCTTCGGAGGTGAGCCAGCCGGTGCCCTGGACAAAGGCGCCCTCGACCTGCCCCTTGTCGAGCGCCGGGTTCAGGCTGCGGCCAACGTCGTGAAGCACATCGGCACGCTCGATCACATATTCGCCGGTCAGGGTATCGACCGCGACCTCGGAACAGGCCGCGCCATAGGCGTAGTAGTAGAAGGGCCGGCCCCGCCCGGTGTCGCGGTTCCAGTGGATCTTGGGCGTCTTGTAGAAGCCCGCCGCCGAAAGCTGGATCCGCGCCATATAGGCGGTCTTGATGAAGTCCTCAAACGACATTTCCTCGTCGCCGATGCGGACCGTCTCGCCGATGGTGACGAGTTCGGGGGCGACCTTCTTCGCCTCGGCGGCAAAGGCGGTCAGGCGGTCGATCAGCTGCCGGCAGGCGTCGAGCGCCGCCATCCCGTTCAGGTCCGAGCCCGAGCTTGCGGCGGTGGCCGAAGTGTTCGGCACCTTCTCGGTCGTGGTCTTGGTGATCCTGATGCGGTCGATATCGACGCCCAGTGCCTCGGCCACGACCTGCGCCACCTTGGTGTTCAGGCCCTGTCCCATCTCGGTCCCGCCGTGGTTCAGGTGGATCGAGCCATCGGAGTAAAGGTGGATCAGCGCACCCGCCTGATTGAACCATGTCGCGGTGAAGCTGATGCCGAACTTGACCGGAGTGAGCGCGATGCCCTTGCGGATAACCCCGCCCCGCGCGTTGAAATCCAGAACCGCCTGCCGGCGGGCGTGATAGTCCGACGACGCCTCCAGCTCCTCGAAGATGCGCGGCAGGATCTGGTCCTCGACCTCCTGATGATAGGGGGTGAGCTGGCCGTTCTGGTAGAGGTTCAGCTTGCGGACCTCCAACGGATCGCGGCCCAGCGCATAGGCGATATCCTCGACCACACGCTCGGCCATGATGACGCCTTGCGGACCCCCGAAACCGCGAAAGGCAGTGTTCGAGCAGGTATTGGTCTTCATCGGATGGCTGCGCAGCTCGACCGCCGGGTAGTAATAGGCATTATCGGCATGGAACAGCGCGCGATCCGTCACCGGGCCGGAGAGATCGGCCGAAAAGCCGCAGCGGGCGTAGAAATCGCCCTCGACCGCGTGGATCCTGCCGGTCTCGTCAAAGCCGACCTCATAGTCGATGACGAAGTCGTGCCGCTTGCCGGTGATCTGGAAATCGTCGTCCCGGTCGGGGCGTAGCTTGACCGCGCGGCCCAGTTTCTTCGCGGCCACGGCGGCGATGACGCAGAAGATGTTCATCTGCGTTTCCTTGCCGCCGAAGCCGCCGCCCATGCGGCGCACATTGACGACGACGGCATTCGCCGCCGTGCCGAGGACATGGGCGACCATGTGCTGCACCTCGGTCGGGTGCTGGGTCGAGGTGTGGATGACGACCTCGTCATCCTCGCCGGGAATGGCGAAGGCGATCTGGCTCTCGAGGTAGAAATGCTCCTGCCCGCCCACGGTCAGGCGGCCGGAGAGGCGGCGCGGCGCGCGGCCCATTTCGGCCATGTCGCCGCGGGCAAGCTTCAGGGGCTTCGTCACATAGCCCATCCCGGCATCGCGGGCGGCGATGGCGTCGAGGACATGGGGCAGAACCTCGTATTCCACCTTGGCGAGCTGGCAGGCGCGGCGGGCCTGATCGCGGGTCTCGGCGACGACGGCAAAGATCGGCTGGCCGAGAAACTGCACCTCGGGGAAGGCAAAGACCGGATCGTCATGCAGCCCGTTGGGGCTGATGTCGTTGACGCCCGGAATGTCATCGGCGGTCAGGACCAGATGGACGCCGGGGGCATTTCTGGCCCCATCGAGGTCCATCGCCGTGATGCGGCCATGCGCGACGGTCGAGAGGCCCAGATAGGCGTGCAGCGTGCCCACCGGCTCCATCAGGTCGTCGGTGTAATCGGCCCGGCCAGTCACATGCTTTTCGGCCGAGTCGTGGATGATCGGACTGTGGGCAGCGCCCTTGACGGAGACGTCCTGTTTCATTCGGCCCTCCTCAGGCGGTGTTCGGCGCCCGATTGTTCCAGCCAGAAGCGGCGGAAGAAGTTGGCGGCAAGCTGCTGGCGATATTCGGCGCTGGCGCGCCAGTCGCTGAGCGGCTGGAAGTCACCCGCGACGGCACGGGCGGCGGCCTCGAAGGTCTCGGCGGTGAAGGGCTGGCCGTTCAGCGCAGCCTCGGCCTGCGCCGCACGCTTGGGGGTCGCGGCCATGCCGCCGAAGGCCACGCGGGCGTCGATGATCGTCGCGCCATCCGTCTCGACCCGGAAGGCCGCGGCCGAGGCGGTGATGTCGGCATGGTGGCGCTTCGACACCTTGTAGGCGGCGATGAGGGCATCACCCTTCAGCGGCACGTGGATCGCCTCGACAAACTCGCCGGGATGGCGGTCCTGCTTGCCATAGGCGATGAAGTAATCCTCGACCGGCAATTCGCGCCTGCCCTCGGTGCTGCGCAGCGTCATCGTCGCGCCAAGCGCGATCAGCAAGGGCGGCGTCTCGCCGATGGGCGAGCCGTTGGCGACATTGCCGCCGATGGTGCCGGCATTCCTGACCTGCCAGCCGCCGATGCGCCGCCAATAATCCAGCGCCTCGGGGAAATGCGCCAGCACGAAGGGCTCGAATTCGGAATAGGTGACGCCTGCGCCGATATTGATGCGGCCCGGCGTGATCTCGATCCGCTTCAGGTCGGCGAGGTGGCCGATGAACACCGCCGGAGAGATGTCCTTGAGGAATTTCGTGACCCAGAGGCCTACATCGGTCGCGCCTGCGACGATGGTGGCCTTGGGGTTCTGGGCCAGCACCTCGGCCAGATCGGCGGCGTCGCGCGGCAGGATGGCGCGATCCTCGCCCCGCGCGACCTCGACCCGCTCTTGCGGGATCGCGGCCAGCGCGGCGCTGACGCGGTCGCGTTCGACCGACAGCGCGTCCATGTGCTGCCCGCCCGCCTCGCTGGCGGCGAAGGCGGCATTGATGATCGGCTCATATCCCGTGCAGCGGCAGAGGTTGCCTTGCAGCGCAGTTTCGATCGCCAGCATGTCGGGACGCGGGTTCTGCATCCAGAGGCCGTAAAGCGCCATGACGAAGCCGGGCGTGCAGAAGCCGCATTGGCTGCCGTGATGCTCGACCATGGCGGCCTGAACGGGGTGTAGCCCACCATTCGCGCCGCGCAGATGCTCGATGGTGACGATGTGGCAACCGTGGCACGAGGCGAGGAAGCGGATGCAGGCATTGATCGGTTCGTAATGCAGATGCCCGTGATGCAACCGGCCGACCAGAACCGTGCAGGCGCCGCAATCCCCCTCGGCGCAGCCTTCCTTGGTGCCGGTCAGGCGGCGGTTCAACCGCAAGAAATCCAGCAGGGTGTCGCGCGATCCGGCCTCACTCAGGCGGATCTCGGTATCGTTCAGTAAGAAGCAGAGCTCGCTGCCCATCAGGTCCTCGCTCGGGTCGCTGTCGGGGAAAGCCTAGTCGCGATTTGAGCTTTTCGAAATCACCGAATGAGCATAAGACTTTCAGCCGTTCATTGAAAGAAGCAGGGCGGAACCGTGCCATATCTTGAAAGTCTTCGGGTTTTCGTGCGTGTCGTCGAACTCGGTTCGATCACCGCCGGGGGGCGCGACATGCGCATGTCGCCGGCAGTTGCCTCCAATCGCATCAAGGATCTGGAGACCCGCTTCGGCGTCAGGCTGCTCAACCGCACCACGCGCAAGCTGGTACCGACCGAGGTTGGCCGCGCCTTCTATGAAAGCGCCCGCCGGGTGATCGAGACGCTGGACGAGGCCGAGGCGGTGGTCTCCGGCTTTTCGGGCAATCCACATGGCGCGTTAAGGGTGACCGCGCCGCTGGGGCTGGGGCGTCGGCTGATCTCGCCGCTGGTCCCGCGTTTCTGCGACGAATATCCGGGGGTCGAGATCCGGCTGCGGCTTTCGGACCGCAATGTCGACATCATCGCCGACGGGATCGACCTGGCCTT
>Ga0160460_100642_pt1 | contig 17507 bp, 13 predicted proteins | sample HID1973M_E6MG_FD_108238 | JGI IMG/M metagenome (GOLD analysis project Ga0160460, IMG submission 108238) | Enriched mosquito-associated microbial communities from UW Madison campus, WI, USA - HID1973M_E6 MG | ecosystem: Host-associated > Arthropoda: Insects > Digestive system > Unclassified ... | reverse complement strand
GGACTCCAGCGTGGCGCTGGCGCCCAGCACCAGCAGCGTACCCAGCCACACCCGCAGCGAGCCACGACCAAACGGCCGGCGGTCGCCGGCGAGCGCGCGCGTTGCTGTGCGCCATGCCAGCGGCAACAGCCAGAAGGTCGACAATCCGAACCAGCCCAGACCCATGATGAATATGAAAACGTCAAAACTACGGGCAGCGATTGTAGCGGGTCTGAGCGCCCCGGATGGCGCCAATCCCGGCCAATTGCCAAAAATCAGAGGATTCTCTGACTCTGCATGACCAGCGACGACGCGGGAGTACCATCGCCGCAACGTTCTTCTCTCCTCCCCCTCTCCGTATGACCTCGCCGATTTCCACGCTGCGCATTCTTCTGGTGGAAGACCACGCATTCCAGCGCGCGGTGGCCGCCGACATGCTGCGCGCACTCGGCGCGACGCAGATCGTGGAAGCCGACGATGGCGCGACCGCGTTGGACCGGCTCACCGCGCAATCGTTCGACGTGGTGTTCTGCGACATCGCGATGCCCCGGCTCAACGGCCCGGGCCTGATGGCCGAGCTGGCGCGGCGCGGGGATCGGGCTTTCGCGGCCACGGCACCGGCCTGGGTCTGGATGACCGCGCAGGATGCCGACATCCTCGATTCGCACCAGCGTCTGGCCGAAGCGCTCGGCCTGCGTGCGGTACACGCGCTGCGCAAACCGCTGGAGCAGGCCGAGTTGGCTGGCATCCTGGCCGAGGCGGCCCGGGGCGATGGCGCGCGGCCGGACGCGGCGACGCCCGACGATGCCACCCTGCTCGCCGCCGTGCCCGATGGCCTCCACATCGTGCTCCAGCCGCAGTTCGCCCTCGCCACGGGCCGGCTGGCGGGGGCCGAGGCGCTGTGCCGCTGGCGCCATCCCACGCTGGGCAACGTGCCGCCGGACCGTTTCATCGCCCGGCTGGAAATGCTCGACGCCGCCGACCCCATCCTCTTTATGGCGATTGATGCCTGCCTGGCCATGCATTGGCGCCTGCGCGCAGCCGGGCTGGAGATCGTGCTGGGCGTCAACGCCTCGGCGCGCACGCTTTGCCGGCCGGAGACGCTGCCGAGGCTGGACGCGATGGTCGCCGCCGCCGGCCTGCCCCGCCGGCAACTGGTGATCGAACTGACCGAGGAATTCCCGGTGCCGGACACCGTGGCGCTGTCCGTGGCGCTCAACCAGTTGCGGCTGCTGGGCTATGGCGTGGCGATCGACGACTTCGGCGTGGGCATCGCCACGTTGAAATTACTCGCGGATCTGCCATTCACGCAGATCAAGCTGGATCGCTCGTTCGTCAAACATGTGGATGGGGACGACCAGCGCACGGCGATCTGCCGGCACGTGATTGCGCTGGCGCGCGACCTGGGGCGCGAATGCGTGGCGGAAGGCGTGGAAACGGTGTCGCAGCGCGCGGCGCTGGCGTCGCTTGGCTGCGATCTGGGACAGGGCTATCTGTGGTCGGCCCCGCTGGCGCCGGACGATTTCCTCGCCGCGGCGCCGGCATGGGCCGGCCTTACGGCGCCGCCCGGAACGGATATTTCGCGAAAATCTGAGTGACGACGGCGTCCAGCGCCGGCTGGCTGTCCTGCGGATCCACGCGGCTCGCATCGCCCTGCGCCACGCCCTCCCAGACCAACTGGTTCTTCCGGGCATCGACCAGATCGATATTGAGCGTGCCTTCTGTATACACGTAGGTGTCGTTGTAGAAGCCGTAGCCCGGCCACGGCCCGTACATGCCGCCGCGATAGGCGTAGTAACCCATGTAGCCGGGCGGCGGCATCGGCGCCGGATCGCTGACCACCTTCTGGCGCAGCCGCGCGTTGAAGTTGACGAGCAGGTCCGGCGACTGCTGGGTATACCGATAGCCGCGCGCCGTCATTTCGCGCTGGACCGCCGTCTTCAGATATTGCGTGGTCAGGCTCTCGTAGCCCTGTCGGTCGGTGCCGGGCCGGGCGACGAAGCCAAAGGTGCGATAGGCGGAGAAGTCCGCCGTGCGGTTGTAGTCGGTGCGGATATCTGGGCCGGTGGCGCAGCCGGCGAGTGCGGCAAGCGCCGCAGCGCCGAATACGCCCCGGGCGCGGCTCACGATCTGGGTCGGGAGATGGGTGCGCATGATGTCAGTTCCACTTGCCGTCGACGCCGCCCACGCTGAGGCGGCCCGCGCCCAGCAGCGCCACGGCGATGGCGCTGGCCAGGAACATGCCCTGCAACTCCAGCTCCCAGCCGCCGTTCTTGTTGATCATATTGAGCTGGCCCGCATGCACCAGCGCCAGCGCGAAGATCATGTTGATGGCCACGATCAGCGCCGCCGGCCGCGTCCATAGGCCGATGATCAGGAGGATGGGCGCCACCACCTCGCCGATATAGACCCCGTAGGCCACATAGGAAGGCAGCCCGGCCTGGGTCACCGTCTGGATGACGAAGCCGGGTCCCGCCATCAGCTTGGCAATGCCGTGGAGCAGGATCAACACGCCCAACACGATCCGGATAACGGCCTTGCCCAGGTCCTGCGAACCTTGCGTGCGACTCATTGCTGCGCCTCCTTGCCCTTGGTTTGGAAACGGGGGTACGGCCCCCGCCCTCCGGGGCGCCGCACAAGTACCTTAGTGTGTACCGGCGTGAAGGTAAAGGCGCAATGCCCAGATGGCGAGGTCAGGGCTGGGGCTCGTCCTTCGGGGGCGAAAGCATGGTCGAAGACGGGGCCAACGGCGGAGGCGCCGCGAAAGGCGGCGCCGCGTGCATCGGCATGACGCCCGTCGTCATCATGCCCACCCGGCGGGCGGTCTCGGGCAGTACCTCGGCCAGGAAATCGAGGAAGCGGCGCAGCGGCGGCGTCACGCCTTTGCGTGACGGAAACACCGCATGGAGGACGCCCATCGGCAAATCCCACTGGGGCAGGACGACTTCCATGTCGCCGCGCGCGATCTCGTCGCGGCAATACATGCCCGGCAGCATGGCCACGCCCACGCCGGCCAGCACGGCCTCGCGCAGCAGCGCGAATTCGTCGCAGACGAGCTTGGGGTCGTACTGGATATGGACGGATTCGCCGGCTTTGTCGAACAGCGTCCAGATGAACTTGCCATCGTGCGGCCGCTGGCCGACGCCGGGCATGCCTTCCAGCGCCTGCGGGGTGCGCGGGCGGCCGATGCTGTCCAGCAGCGCCGGGCTGGCCACCATCCGCAATTCGCCCTTGCCGAAGGTACGCACGGCGAGGCTGGAGTCCTCGAGCACGTCGCGCACGCGCAGGGCCAGGTCGTAGCCCTCGCCGATCACGTCCACGCGCCGGTTGGTGGCGTCGATTTCCAGCTTGATGCCGGGGTTGGCGCGCATGAAGCCGCCGATCCACGGGGCGAGCAGGATCTGGGCGATGGCCACCGGGCAGCTGATGCGCAGCGATCCTCCCGGCTGCTCGCGGGCATGTTCGATCACTTCCCGCGCGGCTTCGGCGGCCTGGAGCATGTCCCGGCAGCGGGCGTAGTACTGCTCGCCGAGTGGCGTTACGCGCACCTGACGTGTAGTCCGGCGCAGCAACTGGACGCCCAGGTCGCGCTCCAGCTGGGCAATGCGGCGGGAAAGCCGCGACTTCGGCACGCCGCTGGCGCGGCTCGCGGCCGAGAAGCTGCCGTGTTGTACCACCTGGGCGAACAGCGACAGGTCATTGAGGTCTTGCATCCGGGTCTCCGGTGAGGCGATGGCGGCGATTGGGGGCGTTGAGGACGCAGGTCGTTGCGAAGGTAGAACAATTATTTGCATTTTGCCTCACTACCGGCACCAATGCCCAGCCGCTATCTTTCATTCCATCCAACCGAACCCTAGTGGAGAAAGACATGAACATCCTGCAGATCGATTCCAGCGTCCTTGGTGACAACTCCGTTTCGCGCTCGCTGACCGCCAGCGTGGTGGCCGACCTGGTCGCCAAGAACCCCGGCGCCAAGGTGACCGTGCGTGACCTGGACCAGGACGCCCCGGCCCACCTGACCGGCAACCTGCTGCCCGTGCTGGGCGGCCCGAAGGATGGCCTGAACGCCGTGCAGCAAGCCGAACTGGATCGCACCGAAGCCTGGCTGGCCGAACTGCTGGCTGCCGACGTCGTCGTGATTGGCGCACCGCAATACAACTTTGGCATCCCGAGCCAGCTCAAGGCGTGGATCGACCGCGTGGCACAAGCTGGCCGCACCTTCCGCTACACCGAAGCCGGCCCGGAAGGCCTGCTCAAGGGCAAGCGCGCCATCGTGGTATCGTCCCGTGGTGGCGTACGCCAGAACGCCGACGCGCTGGATCTGCATGAAATCACCGTCGATACGGTCCTGCGCTTCCTGGGCATCGCCGACATCTCGATCGTGCGCGCCCACGGCCTGGCCATGGGCCCGGACAGCCGCGAAGCTGGCCTGAGCGCCGCCCGCACGGCCATCGCCGCGCTGAACGACGCCACCCGCGCCGCTGCCTGATCTGCTGCCAGAACTGCTTTCCGCTCCTCCGTGGTAACGGTGCCGCCTCCCTTGGCACCGGTTTTTCCTCCAGGCCGCGCCCTTCCGGGCGCGGCCCTTTTTTTGCGTCCGGGCCTTGCGGCGGTGCGTCACGCGTGCCGCCGGGTGTAGGCATCGGCCTACGGCCCGCCTCACCTTCCCCCGGCTCGCTCCGCCGGGCGAACGGGTCTATCATGGGTCGGATTCGGGTCGATTCCCATCGGCCTGCCATCGCGTCGCATTCGAGTCGTCCCTGGGAGCCTGCATGACCTCTGCACTGTTGCCTGCCGCCGCCAATCATCCGCCGCACGAGCCCGCCCTGCTCGGCCAGTACCGGCACGTGCGCGCCGCCACGGAAGCCATGGTGGCGGATATTTCCGACGCCGATTCAACCGTGCAATCCATGGACGACGCCAGTCCTGCCAAATGGCATCTGGCCCATACGACGTGGTTTTTCGAGGAATTCGTGCTCGCCGCGCGCATCCCGGACTACGAGCCGGTGGATCCGCAGTACCGCTACCTGTTCAACTCCTATTACGAGGCAGTCGGCGCGCGGCATCCGCGTCCGCGCCGGGGGCTGCTGACGCGGCCGTCGCTGGACGAGATCCTGGCCTATCGGGAAGCCGTGGACGAATCCATGCTCTCGCTGCTCACCGATGCCCAGACCGACGCGGAAGCCGCGCTGGTCACGCTCGGCCTCAATCACGAGCAACAGCACCAGGAACTGCTGCTGACCGACATCCTGCATCTGTTCGCCCAGAATCCGCTGCGTCCGGCATATGCGCCCGCGCTGACCGCGCCGGTCATCGCCGATCCGCGCCCGGCGCCGGAGTGGCTGAAGTTCTCGGGCGGCGTGGTGGCCATCGGCCATGCCGGCGATGACTTCGCGTTCGATTGCGAAACCCCGCGCCATAACGTGCTGCTGCAGCCGTATGCGCTGTCCTCGCATCCGGTCAGCAACCATCAATGGTTCGAATTCATCGAGGACGGCGGCTACCAGACGGCCGGGCTGTGGCTTTCCGATGGCTGGCGCTGGGTCTGCGACAACGCCATCCAGGCGCCGCTGTACTGGGAAGAGCGCGACGGCACGTGGTGGCAGATGACGCTGCGCGGCATGCAGCCGGTGGATGCGGACAGCCCAGTCACGCACGTGAGCTTCTTCGAGGCCGACGCCTTCGCGCGCTGGGCCGAGCGCCGGCTGCCGACCGAGGCCGAATGGGAGCACGCGGCGCGCAACCTATCGGCGACCGGCAATTTCGTGGAAGGCCGCACGCTGCGGCCGCTGCCGGATCGGCAGAACACCTCGGGAGCCTTGCGCCAGATGTTCGGCGATGTCTGGGAATGGACGGCCAGCGCCTTCCTGCCCTATCCCGGCTTCCGCCCGAGCGCGGGCGCGGTAGGCGAGTACAACGGCAAATTCATGAGCAGCCAGATGGTGCTGCGCGGCGGCTCATGCGTGACGCCGGAATCCCATATCCGGGCCAGCTATCGCAACTTCTTCTATCCGCACCAGCGCTGGCAGTTCACGGGCGTCCGGCTTGCGGACGATGTGTGATCCGCTGATTGGCTGACTAACTCACCGACCGACCGCATGCCCTGCCAGCCCAACTTTCGGTGGTGGGGCAAAATTTCGGCGGTTAATTGAAAAATTTAAGATTCGAGGAGGCCGATCGATGTTCTGGTCAGCCCTCCTTCAGCCGACGCCAGAGCGTGGTGGCACTGATCCCAAGCTGGGCGCAGGCGGCCGTCCGATTGCCGCCGCATTCGGCCAGCACCCGGCGGATGTGCTCCGCCTGGCTCGCCTTGGCCACGCCGGCCAGCGAGCGGCTCTCTTCCGATGGCGCGGTCAGCATCGCCATCTCCATCTCCATCGGCACCCTTGGCGCCCCCTCGCCGTTCTCCGAAGAAAACAGCTCCGGCACGGCCGCCTGCAGCTCGCGCTGCAACGCCGCCGGCTGGAGTTCGGCGCCTGCCACCAGCACGGCAATCCGCTCCGTCACGTTCTCCAGCTCACGGATATTGCCGGGCCAGGCATAGCGGGTCAGGCGCTCCCGCACCGTCGCGGGCAGTCGCTGCGGGGCCTTGGTGCCGAGCCGCTCCTGCGCGCGCCGGTATAGCAGTTCGGCGAGATCGGGCAGATCGGCCACGCGCTCGCGCAGCGGCGGCATTTCAATGCGCAGGATGTTGAGCCGGTAGTAGAGATCCTGGCGGAAGGTGCCCTCACGCACCCGCGCGGCGAGGTCCCGGTGCGTGGCGGCAATCACGCGCACATTGATCGGCACGGCCTCGATGCCGCCAATCGGCAGCACCTGTTTTTCCTGGAGCACGCGCAGCAGCCGGGTTTGCAGCGCTGGCGGCATGTCGCCCACCTCGTCGAGAAACAACGTGCCGTTGTGGGCCGATTCGAACAAGCCCGCCTTGCCCCCGCGCCGGGCGCCGGTGAACGCGCCTTCCTCGTAGCCGAACAGTTCGGATTCGAGCAGCGACTCGGGAAACGCCGCGCAATTCACGGCAATGAACGGGAAAGCGCGGCGCGGACTGGCGTCGTGCATGCCCTGCGCCAGCACTTCCTTGCCGGTGCCGCTCTCGCCGCCAACCAGCACCGTGGAATCGACCAGCGCGTAGCGCCGCGCCAGCGCGCGCAGGTCGCTCATCGCCGGGGAGGCGCCGGCCAGGTCGTCCAGGCTGTAGCGCACCCCGGCCGGGCGGGCGCGGGCGCGCGAGCGCAGGTTGCGGTCGGCGCGATGGATGGCGTTGGCGTCCTGAATGGTCAGCACCGCGCCCGTGGTGCCGGCTTCCCCGACGATGGGAATGCGGTTGACCACCACCATGCGGTCGCCCAGCCGGTGGATGGCCTCCAGCTCGCGGGTGCCGCTTTCCATCACGGCGTCGAGCGCGAGGCCCGGCGCCAGCGTGGACAGCTTGCGCCCTACGGCCACGCCGGTCGGGGTGCCGAGGAACCGTTCCATGGCCGGATTGAACGCCTGCACGCGGCCTTCAGTGTCCACGGCGGCCACGCCTTCGTTCAGGTGGGCCAGGATCGTATTCACGTAGTCGCGCCGGGTGGATTCGATACGCCGCAGCCGCGCCGCCTCGATCGCATCCTCCAGCGCCAGCCGCACCGCATTGCCCGAATATAGGAAAACGCCCATCAAGCCGTATTTGTCGGCCAGGTCGGTCACCATGCCCGGCCCCACCACCACGCGGATGCCCTCTTCCTTGAGCGCCCGCACACGTGCCGTGGCGTCATCCTCGGTCAGATAGGTGTAGCGGGGGATGTCGAGCGAGAACGCGCGCACGAATTCGTCGACTTCGGCGTAGGTCGAGGCATGGGTGACCAGCGCCACCTTCGGCGAAATCCGACGCGCCGTGGCCAGCGCGCTCATCACGTCGAAGCCGGTCACCTTGACCAGCACCACGGGCACATCCACATGCTGGCGCAGATAGGCACCGTTGGAGCCGCCCGCCACCACCACATCGACGCGACCCTCCCGCACCTCGCGGTTGATGGCGCTGGCGGCGGCCTCGAAGGCCCGCCCGACGATGCGGAACTCCGCACGGGCCGCGTAGGCCGGGATCAATTCTGCGAAGGCGCGCGAGAGACGGCTGATGCCCATCGCCCAGATGCGGGGACGGCCGCCGGCCGGCATGGCGGGCGCGTGGAGGGGCGCGGAGGAAGGCAGGAGACTCATGATGGGAACGGCCGTGTAGACGGTTTGCATTGTGCGCGGGATGGTTCGATCTTTCAATCCTGAACGACTTGCATTTCATATTTGAAATGTGAATGTGATGAAAGCGCCTATGTCGGACCTGACGCGATGGTTGAGATTACCGGCGTAGATAGTTGTTTATTAACGATATCTATCTATCTGAACGGCCATCCAGCGAAGCCAGCCACCACATGGCACACCCCTTGCGCTCTATCTGGCCGCTCTCAATGCCATTCCAGAACACTCCAAGCACACGCCCATGACCTTTTCCGCCTCCGAACTCGCCCGCTCCGCCGGCGCCCGCTTCCGCCAGGCCCTGGCCGACGAAAGCCCGCTGCAGATTCCCGGCACCATCAACGCCAACCACGCGCTGCTGGCCAAGCGCGCGGGCTATCGCGCCATCTACCTGTCCGGTGGCGGCGTGGCCGCGGGCTCGCTCGGCCTGCCTGACCTGGGCATTTCCAACCTGGATGACGTACTGACCGACATCCGCCGCATCACCGACGTCTGCGACACTCCGCTGCTGGTGGACGTAGATACCGGCTTCGGCGCTTCCGCCTTCAACGTGGCCCGCACCACGCGCTCGCTGATCAAGTTCGGCGCCGCCGCGATGCACATCGAGGACCAGGTTGGCGCCAAGCGCTGCGGCCACCGTCCGGGCAAGGAAATCGTCACCCAGGGCGAAATGGTCGATCGCATCAAGGCCGCCGTCGACGCCCGCACGGACGAGAACTTCGTCATCATGGCCCGCACCGACGCGCTGGCCGTGGAAGGCCTCGACAAGGCCATCGAACGTGCCGTGGCCTGCGCGGAAGCCGGCGCCGACGCCATCTTCCCCGAAGCCATGACCGACCTCGACATGTACCGCCGTTTCGTCGATGCCGTGCGCGTGCCGGTGCTGGCCAACCTGACCGAGTTCGGCGCCACCCCGTATTTCACGCTCGACGATCTGCGCAGCGTGGGCGTGGCGATGTCGCTCTACCCGCTCTCCGCCTTCCGCGCCATGAACAAGGCCGCCGAGAACGTGTACGAGGCCATCCGCCGCGACGGCACCCAGAAGAACGTCGTCAGCTCCATGCAGACCCGCGCCGAACTGTACGAGCGCATCGGCTACCATGATTACGAGCAGAAGCTCGACGCGCTGTTCGCGCAGGGCAAGGCCAAGTAAGCCAGCCCGCCCGACACCATCCGCCTCGATCTACAACGATCTGCACCCATCAGTACCCATCAGCACCCAGACCAACAAGGAGACCCACAATGTCCGAAGCTCAACCGCTCGCCACGCCCAAGCCCAAGAAGTCCGTCGCCCTGTCCGGCGTGACCGCGGGGAATACCGCGCTTTGCACCGTGGGCCGCAGCGGCAATGACCTGCACTATCGCGGCTACGACATCCTGGACATCGCCGATACCTGCGAATTCGAGGAAATCGCCCACCTGCTGGTGCACGGCAAGCTGCCGACCAAGGCCGAACTGGCCGCCTACAAGGCCAAGCTGAAGTCCCTGCGCGGCCTGCCCGCCAACGTCAAGGCGGCGCTGGAATGGGTCCCGGCCAGCGCCCACCCGATGGATGTGATGCGCACGGGCGTGTCGGTCCTCGGCAACGTGCTGCCCGAGAAGGACGACCACAACACCCCGGGCGCGCGTGATATCGCCGACCAGCTGATGGCCAGCCTCGGCTCGATGCTGCTGTACTGGTACCACTACAGCCACAACGGCCGCCGCATCGAGGTGGAAACGGACGATGACTCCATCGGCGCCCACTTCCTGCACCTGCTGCACGGCAAGGCGCCGTCCAAGCTGTGGGAACGCGCGATGCAAACGTCGCTGATCCTCTACGCGGAGCACGAGTTCAACGCCTCCACCTTCACCGCGCGCGTGATCGCCGGTACGGGTTCGGACATGCATTCGTCGATCTGTGGCGCCATCGGCGCGCTGCGCGGCCCGAAGCATGGCGGCGCCAATGAAGTGGCGTTCGAGATCCAGAAGCGCTACGACACCCCGGACGAAGCCGAGGCCGACGTGCGCCGCCGCGTGGAGAACAAGGAAGTCGTGATCGGCTTCGGCCACCCGGTGTACACCACGGGCGACCCGCGCAACCAGGTGATCAAGGAAGTGGCGCGCAAGCTGTCGAAGGACGCCGGCTCGACCAAGATGTTCAGCATCGCCGAGCGCCTGGAAACGGTGATGTGGGATGCCAAGAAGATGTTCCCGAACCTCGACTGGTTCAGCGCCGTGAGCTACCACATGATGGGCGTGCCGACGGCGATGTTCACGCCGCTGTTCGTCATCGCCCGCACCTCGGGCTGGGCCGCGCACATCATCGAGCAGCGGATCGACAACAAGATCATCCGCCCGAGCGCCAACTACACGGGGCCCGAGAACCTCAAGTTCGTGCCGATCGAGAAGCGCTGACCGGTGCAGCGCGGGGCCCCCTGCCCCGCGCCGCCCGCCACGGACGCTCCATAACCACCCCACGCCATGAACACTGCCTACCGCAAGCCGCTGCCCGGCACCAAACTGGACTACTTCGACGCGCGCGCCGCCGTGGAAGCCATCCACCCGGGCGCCTATGACAAGCTGCCCTACACCTCGCGCGTGCTGGCCGAGAATCTCGTGCGCCGCTGCGACCCGTCCACGCTGACCGCCTCGCTGCAACAACTGATCGAGCGCAAGCGCGAACTGGACTTCCCGTGGTTCCCCGCACGCGTGGTCTGCCACGACATCCTGGGCCAGACCGCGCTGGTGGACCTGGCCGGCCTGCGCGATGCCATTGCCGACCAGGGCGGCGACCCCGCGCTGGTCAACCCGGTGGTGCCGGTGCAACTGATCGTCGATCACTCGCTCGCCGTGGAATGCGGCGGCTTCGATCCCGATGCGTTCACCAAGAACCGCGCCATCGAAGACCGACGCAACGAAGACCGTTTCGATTTCATCAACTGGACCAAGAAGGCGTTCCGCAACGTGGACGTCATCCCGCCGGGCAACGGGATCATGCACCAGATCAATCTGGAGCGGATGTCGCCGGTGATCCACGCCGAGCAAGGCCTGGCCTACCCCGATACCGTGGTGGGCACGGACAGCCACACGCCGCACGTGGACGCGCTGGGCGTGATCGCCATCGGCGTGGGCGGCCTGGAGGCCGAGAACGTGATGCTGGGCCGCGCCTCGTGGATGCGCCTGCCTGACATCGTCGGTGTGGAGCTGTCTGGCAAGCGCCAGCCCGGCATTACCGCCACCGACATCGTGCTGGCCCTGACCGAGTTCCTGCGCAAGGAAAAGGTGGTCGGTGCCTATCTGGAATTCCGTGGCGAAGGTGCCTCCAGCCTCACATTGGGCGACCGCGCGACCATCTCGAACATGGCCCCCGAATACGGCGCCACGGCCGCGATGTTCTATATCGATGAGCAGACGCTGGCCTACCTGCGCCTGACCGGCCGGGAAGACGCGCAAGTCGCGCTGGTGGAAACCTACGCGAAGACGGCCGGCCTGTGGGCCGACTCGCTGGCCAACGCCGAGTACGAGCGCACGCTGCATTTCGACCTGTCCACCGTGGTCCGCAACATGGCCGGCCCGTCGAACCCGCACAAGCGGCTGCCGACGTCCGACCTGGCCGCGCGCGGCATCGCCGGCCAGTGGGATGACGTGCCGGGCCAGATGCCCGACGGGGCCGTCATCATCGCCGCCATTACGAGCTGCACCAACACCAGCAACCCGCGCAACGTGATTGCAGCGGCACTTCTGGCCCGCAATGCCAACGCGCGCGGGCTGACGCGCAAGCCGTGGGTCAAGTCGTCGCTGGCGCCGGGCTCCAAGGCGGTCGAGTTGTATCTCGAGGAAGCCAAGCTGCTGCCCGATCTCGAAAAGCTCGGCTTCGGCATCGTCGCGTTCGCCTGCACCACCTGCAACGGCATGTCCGGCGCGCTCGATCCGGTGATCCAGAAGGAAATCGTCGACCGCGACCTGTACGCCACGGCGGTGCTGTCCGGCAACCGCAACTTCGACGGCCGCATCCACCCGTACGCCAAGCAGGCGTTCCTGGCCTCGCCGCCGCTGGTGGTGGCCTACGCCATCGCTGGCACGATCCGCTTCGACATCGAGCGCGATGCGCTGGGCAAGGACGCCGACGGCAAGCCGATCTACCTGAAGGACATCTGGCCGAGCGACGAGGAAATCGACGAGATCGTCGCCAAGAGCGTGAAGCCGGAGCAGTTCCGCAAGGTCTACGAGCCGATGTTCGCCATTTCGGTGGACCAGGGCGAGGCCGTGAGCCCGCTCTACGACTGGCGCGCCCAGAGCACCTACATCCGCCGTCCGCCGTACTGGGAAGGCGCGCTGGCCGGCGAGCGCACGCTGCGCGGCATGCGGCCGTTGGCAGTGCTGGGTGACAACATCACGACGGACCACCTGTCGCCATCGAACGCCATCATGCTGAACAGCGCGGCTGGCGAGTACCTGGCGAAGATGGGCCTGCCCGAGGAAGACTTCAACTCCTACGCCACGCACCGGGGCGACCACCTGACCGCCCAGCGCGCCACCTTCGCCAACCCGACGCTGATCAACGAGATGGCCGTGGTCGATGGCACGATCAAGAAGGGTTCGCTGACGCGGATCGAGCCGGAAGGCAAGGTCGTGCGCATGTGGGAAGCCATCGAGACCTATATGGAGCGCAAGCAGCCGCTGATCGTGGTGGCCGGGGCCGACTATGGCCAGGGCTCGTCGCGTGACTGGGCGGCCAAGGGCGTGCGGCTGGCCGGCGTGGAAGCCATCGTGGCCGAGGGCTTCGAGCGCATCCACCGTACCAACCTGATTGGCATGGGCGTGCTGCCGGTGGAGTTCAAGCCGGGGGTGAACCGCACCACGCTGGGCCTGGATGGCACCGAGACGTACGACATCGTCGGCGCCCGCAAGCCGCGCGCCGAACTGACGCTGGTCATCCATCGCAAGAACGGCGAGCGCGTGGACGTGCCGGTGCAGTGCCGGCTCGACACCGCCGAGGAAGTGTCGATCTACGAGGCCGGCGGCGTGCTGCAACGGTTCGCGCAGGACTTCCTGGAATCGGCGCGTGCCGCGGCTTGATGGGAATTCACCGGAAACTGGACGAAGCATGACTCACGTAGCGCAAGTCAAGATTCCCGCCACCTACATGCGTGGCGGCACCAGCAAGGGCGTCTTCTTCCGCCTGCAGGACCTGCCCGAGGCCGCGCGCGTGCCCGGCGCGGCGCGCGACAAGCTGCTGATGCGCGTCATCGGCAGCCCGGACCCGTACGGCAAGCAGATCGACGGCATGGGTGCGGCCACGTCGAGCACCAGCAAGACGGTAATCATCAGCGCCAGCACGCGGCCGGACCACGACGTGGACTACCTGTTCGGCCAGGTGTCGATCGACCAGCCGTTCATCGACTGGAGCGGCAACTGCGGCAACCTCTCCGCCGCCGTGGGGCCGTTCGCCATCAGCAACGGCTTCATCGACGCCGCGCGCATCCCGCGCAGCGGCAGCGGCATGGTCACCGTGCGGATCTGGCAGGCCAATATCGGCAAGACCATCGTCGCGCACGTGCCGGTGACGGACGGCGCGGTGCAGGAGACCGGCGACTTCGAACTGGACGGGGTGACCTTCCCCGCCGCCGAGGTGCAGTTGGAGTTCATGGACCCCGCCGAGGAAAGCGAGGATGGCGGCGGCGCGATGTTCCCGACCGGCAACCTCGTCGACGACCTGGAGGTCCCCGGCGTGGGCACGCTCAAGGCGACGATGATCAACGCTGGCATTCCGACGATTTTCGTCAATGCCGACGCCATCGGCTACACCGGCACAGAGCTGCAGGACGCCATCAACGGCGATCCGAAGGCGCTGGCGATGTTCGAGACCATCCGGGCCTACGGCGCAAAGCGCATGGGGTTGATCCGTGACATCGACGAAGCCGCGCGGCGCCAGCACACGCCGAAGGTGGCGTTCGTGGCGCGGCCGGCCACGTACACGGCGTCCAGCGGCAAGGCCGTCAACGCTGGCGACGTGGACCTGCTGGTGCGCGCGCTGTCGATGGGCAAGCTGCACCACGCCATGATGGGCACGGCGGCGGTGGCTATCGGCACGGCGGCGGCGGTGCCGGGCACGCTGGTCAACCTCGCAGCCGGCGGCGGCGAGCGCGAGGCGGTGCGCTTCGGGCACCCGTCCGGCACGCTGCGGGTGGGCGCGCAGGCCAGCCAGGCCGATGGCCAGTGGACCGTCACCAAGGCCATCATGAGCCGCAGCGCACGCGTGCTGATGGAAGGCTGGGTGCGCGTGCCGGGCGACGCGTTCTGACCGTTTCGCCCGACTCGTCTCCCAACTCGCAATACCTCTAAAAAGCGGCATCCTTCCCCCGGGGAGGATGCCGCTTTGTCTTATGGGGCATACGTTTGCGGGCGATGACGGTTGTCGACGCAACCGCCGCCGGTGGGTATAGTGCTCGCTCCGTCCGACGCCGGACGGAGTCCATGAATCGAAGACACGGGGCGGCGCTTCCACAAGACGCCCGAACCTGCCGACATGAGGAGCATCATGCAACGTACCTGCCTGAAATCGCTTGCCAAGCCGATGGCGACACCCATCGCCGCGCTGCTGCTGTCCGCCGGGCTGATGTCCGGCCTGGCCCACGCGCAACTGGCTCCGGCCCCGGGCGCTGACCCGGCCACCACCACTACCGCCCCTGCCGAGGCGCGCAAGGCCAACGTGGTCATCATCGGCACGGGCGGCACCATCGCCGGCGCAGGCGCATCGGCCACCAACACGGCGGCCTACCAGTCGGCCGTGGTGCCGGTGGACAAGATCATCGCCTCGGTGCCCGAGATCTCGAAGGTCGCCAACGTCAAGGGCGAGCAGATTTTCCAGATCGGCTCGGAGAGCTTCAACAACGAGCGCCTGCTGAAGCTGGCCAAGCGCGTCTCCGAACTGCTGAAGCAGCCGGACGTGGACGGCATCGTCATCACGCACGGCACCGACACGATCGAGGAAACGTCCTACTTCCTGAACCTCACGCTCAAGAGCGACAAGCCGGTGGTGGTAGTCGGCTCGATGCGGCCGGGTACGGCGCTGGGCGCCGATGGCGCGCTGAACCTGTATGACGCGGTGCTGGTGGCCTCCCGGCCCGAGTCGCGCGGCAAGGGTACGCTGGTGGTGCTCAACGACGAGATCCACACCGGCCGTGACGTGACCAAGACCAACACGTTCAAGACCGAGACCTTCCGCTCGCCGTTCGGCCCGCTCGGCTATGTGGTGGAAGGCCGCACGCTGTACTACCGCACGCTGGCGCGCCCGCACACCACGCAGACCGAGTTCGATATCGACAAGATCGACAAGCTGCCCGAAGTCGCTGTGGTCTACGCCTACGGCAACGTGAACCCGGCCAGCATCGACGCGGCAGTGAAGAATGGCGCCAAGGCCATCGTCTATGCCGCCACCGGCAACGGCAGCGTGGGCGACTACATGGTGGAACCGCTCAAGGCGGCCCGCGCCAAGGGCATGCAGATCGTGCGCGCCTCCCGCACGGGCAGCGGCGTGGTGGTACGCAACGCCGAGCAGCCAGACGACAAATACGACTGGATCGTCACCGACGACCAACTGCCGCAAAAGGCACGCATCCTGATGGCGCTGGCGCTGACCAAGACCAACGACCCGAAGGCGCTGCAGCAGATGTTCTGGAAGTATTGAGCGGTTGCGTCCCCTCTTCCGCCTGCGGTGGAGGGGACGGCTATCAAACTACCTCGTCATAGGCCGTCAGTTTCCAGGTCACGGGCAGTTCCACATAGCGGACGCCGAGAACATCATCGAGCCAGTCAAAGATGCGGTGCCTGGTGAGGACTAGCGGGGGCATCGGCTTGCCTTTGCGGAAGACCTGCGTAGCCTCCTATCGGTGGCTGAATCCGGTGGCGCACCATTTCCCGGATTCAGGGCACGGCTCGCCCGTGGCGGCAAGGGTCCCCAGCGCCGCCCTGGGCGGTGGTGGAATGGGCAGGCCCGTGGCGGGGTCAAGGTTCTTGGCCTTGCACAGGCGGTGGATGAACTCGTCGGACGGCTTCGGCGGCGGCTCGGCGGCTTCCTGTTCCTTTTGCCATTGGAAGGTACCGTCCCAGGGCGGGAGTTTGGCCGGGGGCAGGGGGACGATGTTGTCGATGTCGGGGAGCTTGGGGTTTTGGCCGTCGTAGCGGTCTAGGAATTTGCCGATTTGCTCATAGCGGCGGGAGCGCTCGGGATCGTGCGGCAGGGCGAGATAGTGCATATCCTCGGCTGGAACCCCTTTGAATCCCTGTTCGAGGGCAAGAACAGACAGTACATTTCCGGCTGCCACGCCCTTTTGATACGCACTCAGCGCATCCGAGTATTTCTCAGCGGTGCTCAAATGTATTCCCAACGTATGTGCTGCCGCGCCGTGCCCCTGGCCTGCAGCACATTGACGCATGTTCCGCGCGATCTCCGGGGCTTTGTCCAACGGCGCGAGCAACTCCGCCACATATGCCTGGGCATTCGCGCTACCAAGATCGGCCGCCTTGCGAAAGTACCGCAGCGCCATTTCTCTGTCCTGCTTGAGTCCATAGCCCAGGTTCAAGTAATAGCCAATATCGTAGTACCCCGAGGGTACGCCTGCATCGATTAACTGTGCGGCGAGGTCGATACTTTCCTTTTGTGCGAAAGGTGATGACGCGAGACCGTGTGATACCAACTGCTGTAAGTTATTGTTGGCTTTATAGTGCCCGTGGGCAGCCGCGATCCGATAGTAGCGAGCCACTTCGTCGTACTCTTTCGGGCCCTTTGATTTCTCAAGGAAGCGGGCGTACCGAAAAAGCTTGTCGGCCTCCGCGTCGAGTACTGGAAGATGGTCGGCCTCGATAACGCATTCAAAGGCGAGATTGGTTCGGACGCTAGATAAATCTGCAACGGTTTGCATGGGATTCTCCTTTGGGCATGCCATCAAGACCGACGTCATAGTTACTAAGAATAAGGATCGCATTTGTCAATCCAGATAGGTCCGCTTAGGATCTTCTCGGTAGAATTCGATCAAGGACGCTATGGGAGCCATTTTCATCACCGCCCTTTCCTTGTTCTTCTTTATTATATCTCCCCACCATTTAAACGCCTGCCTCACATCCGCCTGCGCCCCATTCCCACCCGTATGTATCTCCCACAACCGCTTCCGCAACGGCCCGGTCACCCCCGTATGTTCATGGCAGATATTCAGTTCACTATCCGCCGCCATGCTGCGGGTATTGATATTCGCCGAGCCCAGCGTCATGAACACGTCGTCGATAATCATCAGCTTTGAATGCACGTACACGTG
>Ga0160460_100632_pt1 | contig 17757 bp, 16 predicted proteins | sample HID1973M_E6MG_FD_108238 | JGI IMG/M metagenome (GOLD analysis project Ga0160460, IMG submission 108238) | Enriched mosquito-associated microbial communities from UW Madison campus, WI, USA - HID1973M_E6 MG | ecosystem: Host-associated > Arthropoda: Insects > Digestive system > Unclassified ... | reverse complement strand
GGTCCTGCAGCTCGCCGAGGCGGGCCTGCTCGCCGGCGAGCGTCTCGCGCAGCGCCGCCAGGCGCTCCTTCGAGGCGTCGTCCTTCTCCTTCTTGAGCGCGAGCTCCTCGAGCTTGAGCCGGTCGACGTGGCGGCGCAGCTCGTCGATCTCGAGCGGCGCCGAGTCGATCTCCATGCGCAGCCGCGACGCCGCCTCGTCGATGAGGTCGATGGCCTTGTCGGGCAGCTGGCGGCTCGGGATGTAGCGATGACTGAGGGATGCCGCGGCCACGAGTGCCGCGTCGGCGATGGCCACCTTGTGGTGGGCCTCGTAGCGCTCCTTGAGTCCGCGCAGGATCGCGACCGTGTCTTCGACGGAGGGCTCGCCGACGTAGACCTGCTGGAAGCGGCGTTCGAGCGCGGCATCCTTCTCGATGAACTCGCGGTACTCGTTGAGCGTCGTCGCGCCGATGAGGCGCAGCTCGCCGCGGGCGAGCATGGGCTTGAGCATGTTGGATGCCGCGACCGACCCCTCGCCGCCGCCGGCGCCCATGAGCACGTGCAGTTCGTCGATGAACGTGATGATGCGCCCGTCGGACTCGGTGATCTCCTTGAGGACGCTCTTGAGGCGCTCCTCGAACTGGCCGCGGTACATCGCACCTGCGACGAGCGCGGAGATGTCGAGGGTGACCAGCTCTTTGTTCTTGAGCGACTCGGCGACGTCGCCCGCGACGATGCGCTGGGCGAGGCCCTCGACGACGGCGGTCTTGCCGACGCCGGGCTCGCCGATGAGGACGGGGTTGTTCTTGGTGCGGCGGGTCAGCACCTGGCTGACGCGACGGATCTCGCTGTCCCGCCCGATGACGGGGTCGAGCTTGCCCTGACGGGCACGGTCGGTGAGGTTGATCCCGAACTGCTCGAGGGCGCTCTGCGCGTCCTCCTGCCCGGGCTGCTGCGTGGCGTTCATATGTCTCCTGAAATCTTTGGGTCTCGACTCTTCATCAAAGTTGAGTCGTCATGACTCAAGTTTACCAGTGAGTGCCGTGAGGATCAACGCGACGTCAGCCCTCGATCTCGGCCCGGGCATCGGCGTACGCGCGGCGCAGCCCCTCGCCGACCCACTCGGTTCCGCGATAGATGTTGTCGGCCCCGATGTCGGCGGTGAGGCCGCCCGCCTCCAGCTGCGAGATGACGCGGCCCTCGGTCGCGACGATCTTCAGGGTCGAGCCGGCGTCGCGCAGCTCGATCGCGAACCGGCGCAGCACCTCGACGTGCGACAGCCCGATCTCGTCGGTCCCGCGCAGGCGCACGATCACGACCGAACCGCTGGACTCGCGACTCACCTCGGGCAGCTGGCGGTCGAACACCGGCGCGCTGGCGAAGAAGAGGCTGCCGTAGGGCTGCAGCACCAGGACCTCCCCCGGCGGGACCACCGACGGGGGGTCGGTCTCGCGCATGCGACCGTCGTCGGCGATCACGACGGCGCGCACGCGGACGCTGTTGGACTGCTCGGCGACGTAGAGGATGACACCGAGCCCGACGCCGACGAGCACCGCGAACTGCAGCGGAATGATCAGGGTGAGCCCGAACGTGACGGCCATGATCGTCGTCGGCAGCGGGCCGGATTTGACGACCGAGTACACGCGGCTGGGCTTGATCGCGCGCCACCCCACCACGATGAGCAGGCCCGCCAGCGCCGGCATCGCCACGAAGGCCACCACATCTGCAGCGACGAACACGACGACGGCCATCACCGCGCCGGCGACGAAGAGCGAGAGCCGCGTCTTCGCGCCGGCCTGCACGATGAGCGACGACCCCGACATCGACCCGCCGACCGGCATGCCCTGGAAGAGCCCCGACACGACGTTGCCCAGCCCCTGGCCCATGAAGTCGCGGTTGGCGTCGGCGCGCTTGCCGTCGGCGGTCGGGATGCCGGCCGAGACGGCTGCGCCCTGCACGAGGCCGATGAAGGTCAGCGACAGCGCGGGGATCAGCAGGGTCGGCGCGTCGGCGATGCTGGGCAGCACGGGCGCCGGCAGCCCGCGGGGCACCTCGACGATGTCGCGCAGCAGCACGACCGGGTTCTGCACCCACAGGTTCAGCAGCACCGCGCAGACCGAGCCCACCACGACGGCGATCACCAGGCCCATGCTCCCGACACGGGTCGGCAGCAGCACCACGATGATGAGCACCGCGATGACGCCGACGACCAGCGACGGGATGTTCCACTGCCCGATGTGCACCAGCACGTCGATGGTCTTCAGGAGGCGGTTGGCCCCCTGGGCCTGGTAGCCGGTGAAGTTCGACAGCTGGCCGAGGATGATGTTGACGCCGATCGCCGTGACGAATCCGGTCATGACCGGCGTCGGCACGAAGCTGATGAGGCGCCCGCCGCGCAGCAGCCCGGCGATCACCATGATGATGCCGGTGAGGATCGCGAGCGTGAAGAGGCCGCGATCCGGATCGGGGAGGGTCTCGAGCCCGGCGTCCGACACGACGAGCGCCATCGCGCTGGTCGCCTGCACGGCCATGAACGCACTGCTGGTGAGGACGGCCGCCCCCACCATCCCGAACAGGTAGCCGTAGAGCCCCGCGAGCGGGTTCACCCCCGCCAGGAGCCCCGCCGCGAGGCCGTCGGGCACCGCCTCCACGCCGAGGATCACTCCCGCGACCGCGTCCTTGCGCAGCGTCTTACGGGAGAACCAGGATCTCGGATCGAACCCCACGGTCACACGCTAGCGAAGGCGTGATCGCCTCCGGAGACCACATCTGCGACGCATGGGTTCACCGGGCGTAATTCACACCACCTGTGTGACGGGAACCTCTTCCCAGGATTCTCCCAGGATCGTAATGTGGCGCCTGGCGGCACCGCGACCGCCCGGGCGCCGCGTCGCCCGCACCTGGACGGCCTCCCCGGCCGACATGAAGGGACCTCGCCATGACCAACTCTGATATCAACACCTCCGGATGGGCAGGATGGGGCGTCTTCGCCGCCGTCGTGCTGATCGTCGGCGGCACCATCGACGCCTTCCACGGCCTGCAGGCGCTGATCGGCCCCGACACCGCCTACTTCCTCGGCAAGGTCGGGCTCTTCTCGATCGACGTGCAGGGCTGGGGCTGGTGGCATCTGATCGCCGGCGTCCTGCTCATCCTCGTCGGCGTCTTCCTGCTCCTGGGCGCGAAGTGGGCGCGCATCACCGCGATCGTGCTCGTCGCGATCAACGCGATCGGCCAGCTCTCGCTCATCTCGGTGCAGCCGTGGCTGTCGCTGGCCCTGCTGGCGATCGACGTGGTCGTGATCTACGCGCTCACCGTCCACGGTCGCGAGATCGACGCCAGGAAGGCCTGACCCCGCGCACTTCGACAACGGATGCCCCGGCCACCGCTTCGGTGGCGGCCGGGGCATCCGCCGCGTCAGGCCACGGACGAGAGCACGGATGCCTCGGCCACCGCGTCGACGGCGGGCGTGGGGGCCATCTCATCCAGCTGGCACGTGAACCGCGAGCGGTAGGCCGTCGGCGTCGTGCCGAGCACGCGCGCGAAGTTCTGGCGGAGCACCGCCGCTGAGCCGAACCCGCTCTCATACGCGATGCGGTCGAGGCCGAGATCGGTCTTCTCGAGGAGTCGCTGTGCGTGGATGATCCGCTGGCGGGCGAGCCACGCTGCGGGCGTCGCCCCGTAGTCGGCCTTGAAGCGGCGCGCGAACGTGCGCGGCGACATGTGCGCCTTCGTCGCCAGCTGGTCGACGGTGAGGTCGAGGCGGAGGTTGTCGAGCATCCAGTCGGTCACCGGCGCGAGGGAGAGCGACGTGGTCGCCGGCAGCGGGTTGGCGATGAACTGGGCCTGGCCGCCGTCGCGCTGGGGGGGCACGACCATGCGGCGCGCGATGATGTTGGTGAGCTCCGCACCGAGCTCCTGGCGCAGCAGGTGCAGGCAGGCGTCGAGGCCTGCGGCGGTGCCCGCGCTCGTGATGATGCGGCCGTCCTGCACGTAGAGGACGTCGGGGTCCACGTCGATCGACGGGTACATGTCCTTCATCTTCTGGGCGTACATCCAGTGCGTCGTCGCGCGGCGGCCGTCGAGCACGCCCGAGGCGGCGACGACGAAGGATCCGCTGCACACGCTGAGCACCCAGGCGTCGCGGGCGACCGCGGCGCGGATGACCTCGAGCACGCGTTCGTCGACGTTGCCCCAGTACTGGTGCGGGACGGGCGAGACCACGACGAGGTCGGCCTCGTAGGCGAACGAGAGATCGGCGTCGACGTTGATCGAGAAGCCCATCTTGGACTGCACGGCACCAGGGTCGGGCGTGACCACGCGGAAGTCGAAGTTGGGGATGCCGTCGTCGGAGCGATCGAGGCCGAACGCCTCGCAGGCGACGCCGAACTCGAACGGCGCGAAGCCGTCCGTGACGATGCAGGCCACTGTCTTCATGCGAACCTCCGCGACTGGCAGTTTTCGTGCGATGTGTGTCAATTCTGCCACTCGTGGCAGGACTGACGCAAGCGTAGCGTTTCTGCCATGTTCATGGTGATTCTTCTCGCAGCCCTGTCCGCGGTGGCCTTCGCATCGACGATCGCCGCCCTCCACTCCGACGGCTACCGCCGGATTCCCACCGACCGCACCCGCCTCCCCTGACCCTGCCGCGACGGGTCCGGTCCCGATGCGGGCGGACCCGCCGACTCGAGTGCCACGACACGCGGCATCGCGCACGCCGTCCCGCGTGTCGTGGCACTCGAGTCAGCGCGAGGTGGCCCGGTCGTACACCTCGACCATCGCGGCGGTGCGCGACGACTGACGGAACCTCTCGCGGATCGTCGGGTCGGGTACACGCGAGGTGCCGGCGGAGATGTCGGATGCCGCGACCCGCAGCGCGTCCGCCAGCGCGGCCACCGACGGGTCCGGTGCGACGCCGCCGCCCACCGTCCAGTACCCGGAGCCCAGCTCGGCCGCGAGGTCGGGGTCGCTGATCACCGACGGGGTGCCGAGCGACGCGGCCTCGAAGATCGTCATGCCCTGCGTCTCGAAGCCGATCGAGGTCTGCACGACGGCGTCGGCGGCCGCGATGCGCCGCAGGGTCTGCGCGTACGGCATCCGTCCCGCGAAGGTCACGGTCGCGCGCGGGCGGAGCCTCTCGACGAGGCGCCGGGCCGCGCGCAGCTGACCGCCGCCGCCGATGACCTCGACCTCGGCCTCGACACCCGACGCGGCGAGCGCCTCGAGGAAGGGCAGAAGGCGCTTCTCGGGACTCATGCGGCCGAGCCACACGAACCGCGGCGGACCCGCCGCGCGCTCGACGGCCCCTCTGCTCGCCGGCCGCGCGGCCCCGCCGGCTGAGCCTGTCGAAGCGAGCACCTCGTCGAGGATGTCGTCGTCGATGCCGTTCCAGATCACGTCGACGACAGGAGCCGACACCCCGAGCGGACCGCCGTCACCCGGCACCCGCCCCGCGCCGGGTACGACTCCGTGCTCCGTCAGTCGTCGGGCGAAGTGCGTGGAGGGCGCCGTGACGGCGTCGGCGCGGGCGGCGAACCGGCGCAGGTACGCCCAGCCGTCATGGCCCTGCTGCGTCGACTCGAACCACCGTCCGAGCGCACGGCGCTGCCACCCGTTCAGCACCCGCAGCACGGTCTTCGGGAACGGCGTCGTCGCCTCGATCCCCACGTCCAGCCGGTTGTGCATCGTGTGCACGATCGGGATGCCGTGGCGCTGCGCGTAGCGGTACCCGATGAACGCGCCCCAGAAGTCCGCCTGGACGTGCACCACATCCACCGGCGGTCGCCCGGTGTCGGCGATCAGTCGCCGGAGTGCGGCATCCAGCCATCGATCCGTCCGTCGCCCCGGCCAGGACATCGAGTACTCGCGATCGACCGTGATCGGGATCGACGGCAGATCGACGTAGGAGCTGTCGCCCGCCGCGGCCCGGGCCCGCGGCCCGTGCATCGCCGGCGCGACCACGGTGACGGTGTGCCCCGCCCGCTCGAGGAAGCGCCGCTGCAACCGCATCGAGACCTGCGCCCCGCCGAGGGACTCGGCGTGCTGGTCGCCGAACATCACGACGTGCACGGCGGCCTACTCGGGCAGCGGCTCGTCGCGGTACAGCGCCTCGAAGGTGTCGAGCGTGCGCTTCATGTCGTGCACCTTGACGCCCTCCAGCGAGGCCTGCTGCATGCGCAGGCGCTCTGCGGGCGCCTGCGTCAGCACCGTCGTGAGCTTGGCGGCGAGGTCGTCGACGTCGCCGGGGCGGAACAGATAGCCGTTCTCGCCGTCGTGCACGAGGTGCGGGAGCGCCACGGCGTCGGCGGCCACGATCGGAAGCCCCGACGCCATCGCCTCCATGGTCGCGATCGACTGCAGCTCGGCGATCGAGGCGATCACGAAGAGACTCGCCTCGGTGAGGAGCGATCGCAGCTCGTCGTCGGTGGTGTGTCCATGGAAGTACACGCGATCGCCGAGGCCGAGCTCCGCGACGAGCTGCTCGAGGTTGCGGCGCTGGTCGCCCGAGCCCACGATGTCGAAGCGCACGTCGAGGGAGGGGTCGAGCTTCGCGATCGCGCGCAGCACCACGTCGATCTGCTTCTCGGTGGTGAGCCGGCCCACGAACACGAGCCGGTGCGCGTCGCGCGGCGCGAGGTCGGCGGAGTAGTTGGAGGCGTCGATGCCGCAGCTGACCGGGATGACGTCCTGGATGTCGATCGTGCGCTCGAGGAACTCGGCCGCCTTGCGCGTCGGCGTCGTGACCGCGCGCGTCATCTTGAACGTGCGCTCGGCGTCCTCCCACGCGAGCTTGACCGCGTAGCGGGTCCACGAGGGCGGGAGCACCGTGAAGTCGAGGACGTTCTCGGCCATGACGTGGTTCGTCGCGACGACCGGGATGCCGCGCTTGCGCGCCTCGCGCGTGAGCCCGCGGCCGATCACGATGTGGGACTGGATGTGCACGACGTCGGGCTGCACCTCGTCGAGCACGCGCCGGGCGTAGTGCTTGGAGCGGAACGGCATGACGAACGTGAGCCAGTCGTGCGGGTACCACCGCCACGACGGGAGGCGGTGCATCGTCATCGGCTGGCCCTCGATGACCTCGGTGAACGTGCCGTGCTCGCGGTGCGTGCGGCTGGGCGCCATCACGTGCACCTCATGGCCGCGCGCGACCATTCCGGCGGCGAGGCGCTCTGCGAAGCGGGCGGCGCCGTTCACGTGCGGAAGGAACGTGTCGGCGCCGTAGAGGATCTTCAGCTGGCGAGGACTCGCGGCGTCGGCGGGGATATCGTCGGGCGTCGCAGGATCGGTCACGGGGTTGGGGGCCTGTCTGTGCGGCGGGCGCGCGGCAGCGGCTGGTCACCGCGCGTCCTCCACCCTACCCGAGGGCTTCCGGAGGCTCCCCAGGAACGCGCCAGACGCGGCCCCTACGCTGGTGGCATGCCCCGTCTTCAGGCCGACGCCGACCCCGATCTCTGGGTGCCCGTGACCGAGTCGCTCGGGTTCCGCGGACGCCGTCACCGCAAGGCGGCGATCCGGATGCTGCTGTCTCAGGCGGGCGGCCTGATGATCGGCCCGACGGGGACGCAGTCCATCGAGCCGTCCGCGGCGGCGGGCGCCCGACCGCGGTCGGGGAACGGCTTCGCCGCGTGGGCGATGAGCCAGGCCGCACCCTTCCTGATGCGCAAGGCGGCCGGACGCGTGCTCGTGTGGGTGTGGAAGGCGGATGCCGAGCTCGTCGTCGTGATGGCCCAGATCCAGCAGGCGACCAACGACCTCCGCGCCGCGCGCGCCATGATGCCGATGGAGTACGACGACACCGTCTCGTTCCGAAACCCCCACCTCGGCGTGGGCGAGAAGCTCGAGATGGCACTCCCCTCCGACCCGCGCACGCCGCCGTTCGCGACCTACACGTGGGACACCGGCACGCACTTCGTCACCGGGACCGCCGTGTGCTCGGACCGCGAGCGCTTCGGAACGGTGGTCGGCAGCGTCGACGACCTGGCCCGGACGCTCCGGGTCGTCGACGACCTCACCGTCGGCGAGTCGCCCGAGGTGCTGCGCATCGAGCCGAAGAACTGAGAGACTCGCGCAGGTGACCGAGTCGAGGCATCCCGCCGCCCATCGTCCGCTGCGGATCGGCGTGCAGCTCGCGCCGCAGCACGGGTCCTACGCCGCGTATCGCGACGCGGTGCTGCGCGCCGAGGACCTCGGCGTGGACGCGATCTTCAACTGGGACCACTTCTTGCCGCTCACCGAGCCGTTCGACGCCGAGCACTTCGAGGCGTGGACGGTGCTGGCCGCGATGGCCGAGCAGACCGAGCGCGTCGAGTTCGGCGCGCTGGTCAACTGCAGCTCGTATCGCAACCCCGATCTGCAGGCCGACATGGCACGCACCGTCGACCACATCAGCGCCCGCACGACCGGCACCGGCCGGCTCATCTTCGGCACGGGGTCGGGATGGGCGCAGCCGGACTACGACGCGTACGGCTACGACTTCGGCACCGTCGGCTCGAGACTCGACGACCTCGCCGCGGACCTGCCGCGCGTGCGTGCACGGTGGGATCGCCTGAACCCCGCGCCGACACGGCGGATCCCGATCCTCATCGGCGGTCAGGGCGAGCGCAAGACGCTGCGCCTCGTCGCGCAGCACGCCGACATCTGGCACACCTTCACACGACTCGACGACCTCGACCGCAAGATCGGGGTGCTGCACGAGTGGTGCGCGAGAGAGGGCCGCGACCCCGCTGAGATCGAGCTGTCCACGGGGTACACGGTGCGCGGCTTCGGCCCCCTCCTGGACGGGGCGGATGCCGCCTCCCGGCTGTACGACCTCGGCTTCCGGCTGATCGTGCCGGCGATCGACGGACCCGACTACGACCTCGCGCCGCTGACGGCGCTTCTGGAGTGGCGCGACCGCGTCAACGGCCTCTGACGCGGATCGGCCGATACGGTGGCCAGGCCGGTATCGCTCGACATCCCCAGGAGGCACGCCCATGGGCGCCGTCATCGGAGAGATCCTTCCGCTCGCCCTCGGCGTGGCGATCAGCCCGATCCCGATCATCGCGGCGATCCTCATGCTCCTGTCGCCGAGGGCGCGGGTCACGAGCGTCGGGTTCCTCCTCGGATGGGTGCTGGGCATCGTCGTCGCGGTGACGGTCTTCACGCTGCTGTCGTCGATCCTCCCCGCGCAGGACGCGGATGCCTCCAAGCCGATCCAGGGCGTCATCCAGCTGGTCCTCGGCGCCCTGCTGCTCCTGCTCGCGCTGCGGCAGTGGCGCGGGCGTCCGAAGGCGGGCGAGGAGCCGGCCCTGCCCAAGTGGATGCAGGCGATCGACAAGGTCACCTTCCCCGTCGCCCTGGGCCTGGGCTTCCTCCTGTCGGCGGTCAACCCGAAGAACCTCCTCCTGGCCGCGGCGGCCGGCGTCGACATCGGCTCGGCCGGGCTCGACGTCGGCTCGATCGTGCTGGTGATCGCGATCTTCACGCTGCTCGCGGCATCCACCGTCCTCGTCCCGGTGGTGGGCTACCTCATCGCCGCCGAGAAGCTCCGCGGCCCGCTCGATGCCCTGCGCATCTGGCTCGCGCACGAGAACGCCGTCATCATGGCCGTGCTGCTGCTCGTCATCGGCGTCTCGCTGATCGGCAAGGGCATCGGCAGCTTCTGACCCGACCTCCCCGTTCGCCGAGCCTGTCGAAGCGCCGCCGGGCTACGGTGGAGCGGTGACTGCGGCGACCCACGACCAGGTGCTCCTCGAGGGCGGCGCGTTCCGCATGGGGTCGGACGAGTTCTACCCCGACGAGCAGCCCGTGCACGAACGCGAGGTCGCCGCGTTCCGCATCGACCGCCACGCGGTCACGAATGCGCAGTTCGCGGTGTTCGTCGACGACACCGGGTACGTCACGGTCGCCGAGCGCGAGCTCGACCCCGCAGCCTTCGAGGGCGCCGATCCGGCCGACCTCGTGCCGGGGGCGATGGTGTTCACGCCCACGCCGGGTCCGGTGGACCTGCGCGACTGGCGCAACTGGTGGCGGTGGCAGCCGGGCGCGTTCTGGCGCCGGCCGTTCGGACCCGAGTCGTCGATCGACGAGCGGCTGCGGCATCCGGTCGTTCACGTCGCCTTCGAGGACGCGTCCGCGTATGCCGGGTGGGCGGGGCTGCGCCTTCCCACCGAGGCCGAGCACGAGTACGCCGCGCGCGGCGGGCTCGAGGGCAGGCGGTTCGCGTGGGGCGACGAGCCGTACCCCGGCGGGGTCGCGCAGGCGAACTCGTGGCTCGGGCGTTTCCCCTACGACAACCAGGGCGTCGGGGATGCCGCACCCGTCGGCTCGTACGCGCCCAACGGGTACGGCCTCTACGACATGACCGGCAACGTCTGGGAGTGGACGAGCGACTACTACACCCCGCGCCATTTGCGCCTGTCGGACAAGCCCGTCGACGCCGGCAAGCGCGCCAACCTGCTCGCCGCGGCGAGCGCGCAGGACGGCTTCCCGTCGATCCCGCGCCGCGTGCTCAAGGGCGGCTCGCACCTGTGCTCGCCCGACTACTGCCTGCGGTTCCGCCCCGCGGCCCGCTCGCCCCAGGCCGAGGACACCGGCATGTCGCACATCGGCTTCCGCTGCGCGAGCGACGCCTGACCCGGACCCCCGGGCCCATACGGGTGCCCACGACCCGCGCGGCGCGGCAGGGCGCGGCGCGAAGATCACGCGTGATGAACGACGCGCCCCGGCGCGCGGCGGTGCCACACTTACCCCGTGGACTCCGGTTTCTTCGCCAACCTGACCTGGTCGCTCGCGGCGCTCGTGCACGCCGCGATCGTCATCACCGCGCTCATCGTCATCCCCCGCGGGCGCAAGCCCACGGCCGCGATGGCGTGGATCCTGCTCATCGTCGTCCTCCCGGGCGTGGGGGTGGTGCTGTACCTCGTGATCGGCAACTTCCGCCTCCCGGCGAAAAGACGCGCCGAGCAGGCGCGCATCGACGAGATCATCCGCGGCAGGGTGGCCGAGAACGCACTGGAGGAGAGGGATGCCTCGTGGCCGCGCTGGTTCCAGCGCGTCGTGCAGCAGAACCAGGCGCTGACCGCCCTTCCCGCGTCGTCGGGGAACGAGGCGACGCTGCTGCCCGACTACCAGGCGTCGATCGACGCGATGGCCGCCGAGGTCGACACCGCGAAGGACTTCGTGCACATCGAGTTCTTCATCGTCGGCTGGGACGACACCACCCGCGGATTCTTCGCCGCGATGGAGCGGGCCGTCGCCCGCGGCGTCACGGTGCGCCTGCTCGCCGACTACGTCGCGACCAAGAAGGTTCCGGGGTGCAAGGCCATGCTGGCCGAGCTCGACCGCATCGGCGTGAAATGGGCGTGGATGCTCCCGGTCGAGCCCTTCAAGGGCAAGTACCAGCGCCCCGACCTGCGCAACCACCGCAAGATCGTCGTCGTCGACGGCCGCGTCGGGTTCATGGGCTCGCAGAACCTGATCGATCGCACCTACGACTCGCCCAAGAACATCAAGCGCGGCCTCAAGTGGCAGGAGCTCATGACGCGGCTGACCGGGCCGGTCGTGGCATCCGTCAACACCGTCTTCCTGTCGGACTGGCTCATCGAGACCGGTGAGGACCTGTCGCAGACGGCCCAGGTGCCGGCGGCACAGCTGCCGGCGTCGGCGTCGCCCGACGCCCTGCAGTGCCAGGTCGTGCCCAGCGGTCCGGGCTACGACACCGAGAACAACCTGCGCCTGTTCCTGTCGCTCATCTACGGCGCGACCGAGAAGGTCATCCTCACGAGCCCCTACTTCGTTCCCGACGAGGCGATGGTCTACGCCATCACCAGCGCCTGCCAGCGCGGTCTCGAGGTGCAGCTGTTCGTCTCCGAGATCGGCGACCAGTTCATGGTGTGGCACGCGCAGCGCTCGTACTACCAGGTGCTCCTGGAGGCGGGCGTGCGCATCTTCCTGTACCCGGCGCCGTTCATCCTGCATTCGAAGCACTTCTCGATCGACGACGACATCGCGGTCATCGGCTCGAGCAACATGGACATCCGCTCGTTCAGCCTCAACAGCGAGGTCTCGCTGATGGTGCGCGGCGAGTCCTTCGTCGCCGGCATGCGCGAGGTCGAGCAGGCCTACCGCGACGCCGGCCGCGAGCTCACCCTCGAGGAGTGGCGCCGCGAGCCCGCCAAGGCCACCTTCCTCGACGGCCTGATGCGCCTGACCTCCGCCCTCAACTGAGGTTCGCCGAGCGGATGCCTCGGGCCGAGGCATCCGCTGTTCGGCTGCGTGGTTCGGGCCGACGCGTCCCGTTGGTCGAGCCCAGGCGGCCCGTTCGTCGAGCCGAGGCGTTCCCGCCCGTCGAGCCGAGGCGTTCCCGCCCCGATGCCGCAGCCCGGCGTGGTCGAGCTTCGCCGAACCAGGGCCTTCCCGCCCGGACCGGGGACCTCACCCCCGGCCTCGGCGGCAACCCCATGTCTCGGCGAACCACACCCGCCCCCCGACCCGGCGTGGTCGAGCTTCGCCGAGCCAGGGCCTTCCCGCCCGAACCAGGGACGTCGCCCCCGGTATCGGCGGGAACCCCATGTCTCGGCGAGCGCCCGGAACGGATGCCGCAGCCCGGCGTACGCCCTCCGAGTTGGCGCTTCTCCTCCCCAGCCCGAGACGACGGCCGTCTGCGAGTGGTTGTCCACTTCTGGGGCACGACGAACGCCCTGGCGAGGGGCAGTGCTGCACGCTGAGGAGATGACGGCGGGCCGCGATTCCGAACTCCTCGTGCGACGCGAGCAACCCTTCGAGGTCGCTCGTCTGGATCGCGACGCACGGCTCCATCGGATTCGCGCGGGTGTGTACGTGCCGAGGAAGACCTGGGAGAGCCTCGCGCCCTGGGAGCGCTATCGCCTGCGGGTGCTCGCCGTCGCCCGTACCTGGGAGTCGCCGACCTTCTGTCTCGAGTCCGCCGCCGTTCTGCAAGGGCTGCCCATCTTCGGCGAGCCCACACACATCCACCTGCTGAGTGCGGGCGGGCGATCCTGGGCAGAGGGCGACGTGATCGTGCACGGTCACGTCGACGGCCGGACCGTGACGGATGCCGCGGGCATGAGTCTTACGTCTCTCGCCGACACCGCAGCCGACCTCGCGCGTGTGCTCCCTCCCGCCTTCGCACTGGCGGTGGTCGACGCGGCCGCCCGCATCCTGAAGGAGTGCGGAGAGACCATCGATGTCAGCGAGCGCGGTCGCGCGCAGGCCGACCGGCGCGGAGTGCGTCAGCTCGACTGGGTTCAGGCGCGGGCCAGCCCCGCGTCGGAGTCGGCAGGCGAGGCCGTGAGCCGGGCGGTCATCGAGTGGCTCGGGTACGAGGAGCCGGTGCTTCAGCAGGTGTTCACGCATGAAGGCGAGACGGATCGCTCGGACTTCTATTGGCGTCGCCCGCGCATCATCGGCGAGTCGGATGGCTACGGCAAGTACGACGCCGACGATCCCGTAGCGATGAAGGCGCATTTCGTGCGGGAGAAGAAGCGCGAGGACCGGCTGCGCCGCCACGAGGGCGGCTTCACGCGCTGGGACTGGGCCGACACTCTGACCTTCGAGCCGCTCGACCAGAAGCTGCGCGCAGCCGGCTTGATCCCGGTGCATCCGCGGCAGCCCCTGATGCTGCGCACCTTGGCGCGAAACCCGAGGTCATTTGCTCCACGAACCAAGGCAGGCGCGTCGAAACCGGGGACCAGGTCATAGGTCTCGGCGCGAATCCCCGGTCTCGGCGACCTGCCGGCGTGCGCGCGAGCGCAGCGCCGGCGCGCCGGCGCGGCAGCGCGGCAGCGCGGCGTCGGCGCGGCAACGCCCGCGCGAGCAGCGCAGCGCGGCGTCGGGTCCGCAGCGCGGCGTCGGCGCGAGCCGGCGCGGCAGCGCGGCAGCGGCAGCGCCCGCGCGAGCAGCGCAGCGCCCGCGCGAGCAGCGCAGCGCCCGCGCGAGCAGCGCAGCGCCCGCGCGAGCAGCGCAGCGCCCGCGCGAGCAGCGCAGCGCGGCGTCGGGTCCGCAGCGCGGCGTCGGCGCGAGCAGCGCAGCGCGGCGTCGGGTCCGCAGCGCGGCGTCGGAGCGCCCGCGCGAGCAGCGGCAGCGCGGCAGCGGCAGCGGCAGCGCCCGCGCGAGCAGCGCCGGGTGCCTCGGGTCGAGGCATCCGTCCCGCTCGTGCACCGCGCAGGTCGCCGACCCATGGAGATTCCGCCGAAGCCAGGGACGTCGCCCTCGGTCTCGGCGCGAATCCCCGGTCTCAGCGCCCTGCGCGGCGCCCGGGCTAGACCTTGAGGTCCTGGCGGGGCACGACGACCTCGCGGATGATCAGCAGGATGGACGCCATCACGGGCAGCGCCACCAGCACGCCGACGATGCCGGCCAGCGCGCCACCGGCCAGGGCGCCGATGAGGACGAGCGCGGCGGGGATCTCGATCGCCTTGTTCATGACGCGCGGACTGACGACGTACGACTCGATCTGGATGTAGACGAGGTACGCGACGAAGAAGATCAGAGCCTGCGTCGGACTCGTGAACAGGGCGATGATCGAGGCGAAGATCCAGAAGATCACGGAGCCGAACAGCGGGATGAGCGTCACCACGAACGCGATCACCGCCATGAGCGCGGGGAACGGCAGCCCGATCACGATGTGGAGCACGAACACCACGGCGGCGTTGATCGACGACAGGATGACGGAACCGATGAGGGCGCTGCCCACGGAGTCGGTGATGCGCTCGGTCAGATCCGCGAGCCGCACACGGCTGTGCGCCGGGGCGAGGGCGTAGAGGGCGCGCTTGGCCGCCGTGAGCGAGGCCAGGAAGTACAGCGTCAGCGCGATCACGACGAAGCTCGCCGAGATCGCCGCCACGAAGCCGACGCCGACCGCCAGCACCCCGCCGCCGAGCGTCGCGAGCGTCGAGGGCGCCGAGATCCACGAGGCGATCTGCTCGAGCGCCCCGAGCACGGCGACCTGCGCGTCGGGAGCGAGCCGCGAGAACCACTCGGACTGCGGGATGTTCTCGACGAGCTCGGGGATCGCCTGCACGAGCTGCGCGACCTGGGCGATGACCGGGGGCAGCACGAAGACGAAGACCGCCACCATCACCAGCGCGAACCCGCAGAACACGATCGCGATGCCGGCGCCGCGCTTGACGCGGTGGCGCTCCAGCATGCGCACGATCGGGTCGAGGCCGACCGCGAGGAACATCGCCAGGATGATGTAGACGAGGATGGTCGAGATCGACCCGATGGCCGACCCGAGCACCAGTGCGCCGAGCACGCCGATGGTCACGAGGAAGCCTGTCGCGAGCGGATGATCGAGCCCGGCCAGCACGCGCGAGAAGCGGCGGGGACGCTCCTCGACGGGCTCAGCGCTCACGCCGGCGTCGAGGCTCTCGGGTTCATCGGTCATGACGATCATGATGCCGCCAACACGCCCCGAAATCGTACAGATCGCGTCATGTGCAGGCGGCGTGTTTGGGGGTAGTGTCGCGACCACGGCACGCGCAAGGGTTGCGGGCCTCAACTTCACAGCGGCGGACTGCGGTCCGTCCCGACGATTGGCTACCCCGCATGGGCAACTTTGGCGAACTGCTTCTCTGGTTCTTCTGGATCTTCGTCTTCGTGGCGTACCTGATGGTGATCTTCTCGATCATCGGGGATCTGTTCCGGGACCACGAGCTCAACGGCTGGTGGAAGGCGGTGTGGATCCTCTTCCTGATCTTCGTCCCGTTCCTCACGGCGCTGGTGTACCTGATCGCGCGCGGCAGCGGCATGCAGAAGCGTTCGATCGCGCAGGCGCAGGAGCTGCGCGCCGCGCAGGACGCGTACATCCGGCAGGCGGCCGCCGCCGGCGGCGGCGCCAGCGCGGCCGATGACATCGCGAAGGCCAAGTCGCTCCTCGACTCCGGCGCGATCACTCAGGCCGAGTTCGACGCCCTCAAGGCCAAGGCGCTGGCAGCGTAAGCCGGCCCGGAACAGGAGAAGACATGACGACCTTCGACTACGGCCCGATCGAGTTCTACGCGATCGGCTTCGAGGGCGACCGCCCGGGCCCCGCGGTGCTCCAGGCGATCGACGACCTCGTCGCCGCCGGCACGGTGAACGTGCTCGACCTCGTGTTCGCGCGCCGCTCGCCCGAAGGCGAGCTCGAGGTGCTCGAGCTCTCGGACACGATCGACGACGGCGCTCCGGCGCTCGACCTCGCCGGCCTGGCCGGCGAAGACGACATCCTCTTCCTCGCCGACAGCCTCGAGCCGGGTTCGTCGGCGGCGATCCTCGTGGTCGAGCTGCTGTGGGCGAAGTCGTTCGCGTCGGCGCTGTACAACGCCGGCGGCGCCGTCATCGCCCGCGAGAGCATCCCGGCACCCATCGTCAACGCGTTCCTCGCCGAGAACGCGGACTGAAGGAGGAAAGACTCATGCCACTCGGAAGAATGGGCCGTCCCGGCCTGATCGGCATGGCCGCCCGCACCGCTGTCGTCGCCGGCACGGCGACGGCCGTATCGGGCAGCGTCGCACGCCACCAGCAGCAGAAGTACTACGACCAGTCTCAGCAGCAGGCCTACGAGGCCCAGGCGCAGCAGGCGGCCATGGACCAGGCTGCGGCGCAGGCCGTCGCCAACGCCCAGGCCGCGCAGGCGCCCGCCCCGGCTGCCGCGCCGGCGGGGGACGACATGATGGCCAAGATCACGCAGCTCGCGCAGCTGCACGCTCAGGGCATCCTGTCGGACGAGGAGTTCGCGGCCGCGAAGGCCAAGCTGCTCGCCTGACGTCCGTCCGTCGAGAAGGCCGCGCCCCGCAGGGGACGCGGCCTTCTTGCGTGAAGTGCCGGACGGATGCCGCATCCCGGCCGCCGCCGAACCAAGGGATTCCCGCCGAACCCCCAGGCGATGCCCCCGGCCTCGGCGAAGACACCCGGGCTCGACGGAGCGCCGCACCGACACCGGGACGGATGCCGCACCCCGGCCGCTGCGCCGCGCGGCGCGTACCTCGGGGCCGCTGCCGATCAGCCGCCGGGGCGGTCGTCCCCGCCGTCGCCGAGGCCGCCGGGGTGCCGCTCGGGACCGGGGGCACCGTGCGAGCCGGCGACACCGGGATCGCCCGGCGCCTCAGGATCGCTCGGCGCCTCCGCGTCGTCGAGGGCGTCGAGGGGTGGCGGCCCGCCGTGCGCCTCGTGCCCGCCGTGCGCCTCGTGCCCGCCGTGCGCCTCGTGCCCGCCGTGCGCCTCGTGCCCACCGTGCGTACGGGGCGCGGCGGAGCCGCCGCCGTCGTGCGCGGTCCCGGAGCCGGCCGGAAGGAGGGCGTCGAGCTTCTCGGTCAGGATCCGCAGCTGCGCCCGCGTGGCCGGCTCCTCGTCGTCGTGCTCGCGGGCGGCGCGCTCCAGCACCCACGACGCGAGGGTCGCGGTGATCACGCCGGCCAGGGCCACCCCGCCGAACATGAGTCCGACGCCGACCCACCGTCCGGCGCCGGTCACGGGCGTGTAGTCGCCGTAACCCGTCGTGGTCACCGTCACGCTCGACCACCAGATCGCGATGTCGAACGTGGTGATGTTGGCATCCGGCGCGTGGCGCTCGGCCTCCAGCACCGCGAGCGACGCGAGGTAGATGAGGATGACCGACGCGCCGACGCCGTAGACGAGGATCTTCGTGCGCAGGGCGCCGCCGGCCGTCGTCTTCATGCCCGGCACGTATGTCAGCACTCGCAGCAGGCGTACAAGGCGCAGCACGGGCACGAGCACGAAGGCGAGCGCGGGCAGGTGCCTGCGGAACCACTGCCGCCTGTCCTCGGCCAGCATGAG
>Ga0160460_100622_pt1 | contig 18046 bp, 17 predicted proteins | sample HID1973M_E6MG_FD_108238 | JGI IMG/M metagenome (GOLD analysis project Ga0160460, IMG submission 108238) | Enriched mosquito-associated microbial communities from UW Madison campus, WI, USA - HID1973M_E6 MG | ecosystem: Host-associated > Arthropoda: Insects > Digestive system > Unclassified ... | reverse complement strand
AGGGGCGAAATCTCCCACGGTCTGTACTGCGTCAACAGTCAGAATCGAGCCTTGTCCCTCCTCCTCCCTTCAAGTCCTACCATACAAGCGAGCCTGCTCGCGATAGCAGTTTTGCATTCGCCATATCTGTTGAATGACACTCCATCGCGAGCAGGCTCGCTCCCACAGGGGACCTGCATGCACATCAATAAAGCAGGCAACGGATGACAGCACGGTGCCGGTGCGATTCAGATGCCTTCGAGCATAGCGGCTGCCGGAGCCTCGGAGCGCTGTTTGGCGGTCAATTGGAAATACAGGTAACCGGCCGCCATGAAGCCCAGGAAAATCAGGCCGATCAGGGTGTTGAACCACGCCATCGCCACCAGGCACACCACCGCCAGAAACAGCGCGATCCCCGGTACGATCGGGTAACCCGGGGCGCGGAAGGTGCGCTCCAGGTTCGGCTCGGTTTTACGCAGCTTGAACAGGCTCAGCATACTGATGATGTACATCACAATGGCACCGAATACCGACATGGTGATCATCGCCGCCGTCAGGGTCATGCCTTGCAGGTTGACCAGACCGTCGCTGTAGATGGCCGCAATGCCGATCACGCCGCCGGCGAGGATTGCCCTGTGGGGAGTCTGGAAGCGCGACAACTTGGCCAGGCCCGCCGGCAGATAGCCAGCGCGGGCCAGGGCGAAAAACTGCCGCGAGTAGCCGAGGATGATCCCGTGGAAACTCGCCACCAGACCGAACAGGCCGATCCACACCAGCATGTGCATCCACGTTGAATTGCTGCCGACCACGGCTTTCATGGCCTGGGGCAACGGGTCGTTGATGTTTGAAAGTTCGCGCCAGTCGCCGACACCGCCCGCCATCACCATGACGCCAATGGCGAGGAACACCAGGGTCAGAATGCCGCTGACATAAGCCTTGGGGATGGTGCGTTTCGGGTCCTTGGCTTCTTCGGCAGCCATGGCTGCACCTTCGATGGCAAGAAAAAACCAGATGGCAAAGGGTATGGCGGCGAAAATGCCGGGAATGGACGCGATCGTGAACTCGTTGGCGCCCGACCAGCCATTCAGTACGAAGTTACTGAAGCTGAAGCCCGGGGCGACGACGCCCATGAACACCAGCAGTTCGGCGACTGCCAGCACGGTGACCACCAGCTCAAAGGTGGCGGCGATGCTGACGCCGAGAATATTCAGGGTCATGAACACGAAGTAGGCGCCCACAGCGGCGAGCTTCGGGTCCAGATCCGGGTACTGCACGTTGAGATAGGCGCCGATGGCCATGGCAATGGCCGGTGGTGCGAAGACGAATTCGATCAGGGTGGCGATGCCGGCGATCAACCCGCCTTTCTCGCCAAAGGCGCGCCGGCTGTAGGCAAACGGCCCGCCAGCGTGGGGAATGGCGGTGGTCAGTTCGGTGAAACTGAAGATGAAACAGGTGTACATCGTTGCCACCATCAAGGCGGTGACGAGAAAACCCAGGGTGCCTGCGGTACCCCAGCCATAGCTCCAGCCAAAGTACTCGCCGGAAATCACCAGGCCGACGGCGATGCCCCATAAATGCAGGGTACCGAGTGTGGGTTTGAGTTGTGTGGTTGATGTCATAAGCCCTCGCTGCCTCTTTATCGTTTGATCGGTGGGACTTTCGGGTACGACGGTGTGGGGTAAAGCTGAATAGCGGGTACGCAAGGGCCGTGCCAGAGCGGCCAGGCCTTAGTTTTGTCATTTGGAGGTGGTTGCCGAAACATCGGCTCCCGTAGGAGCTGGCGAAGCCTGCGATCTTTCAAGGCGGTAAAAGGAGAGACCGACAGGCAACGATCAAAGGATCGCAGCCTGCGGCAGCTCCTACAGAGGTTTAGAAGAACCCCAACGGATTGATGTCGTAGCTCACCAACAGGTTTTTCGTCTGCTGATAGTGATCGAGCATCATCTTGTGGGTTTCACGCCCTACACCGGACTTCTTGTACCCGCCGAACGCGGCATGCGCCGGGTACAGGTGGTAGCAGTTGGTCCACACCCGACCGGCCTTGATGGCGCGGCCCATGCGGTAGGCGCGGTTGATGTCGCGGGTCCACAGGCCAGCGCCGAGACCGAACTCGGTGTCGTTGGCGATGGCCAGGGCTTCGGCTTCGTCCTTGAAGGTGGTGATGCTCACCACCGGGCCGAAGATTTCTTCCTGGAACACGCGCATCTTGTTGGTGCCCTTGAGCAGGGTCGGCTGGATGTAATAGCCGCTGGCCAGGTTGCCCTCGAGTTTTTCCACCTTGCCGCCGGTCAGCAGTTCGGCGCCTTCGCCCTTGGCGATCTCCAGATACGAAAGGATTTTGTCGAACTGCTGTTCCGAGGCCTGGGCGCCGACCATGGTGTCGGTGTCCAGCGGGTCGCCACGTTTGATCGACAGGACTTTTTTCATCACCTCTTTCATGAAGTCGTCGTAGATCGACTCCTGCACCAGGGCGCGGGACGGGCAGGTGCAGACTTCGCCCTGGTTGAAGAACGCTAGCACCAGGCCTTCGGCGGCTTTTTCGATGAAAGAAGGCTCAGCCTTCATGATGTCTTCGAAGAAGATGTTCGGCGATTTGCCGCCCAGTTCCACGGTAGACGGAATGATGTTTTCCGCCGCGCATTTCATGATGTGCGAGCCCACCGGGGTCGAGCCGGTGAAGGCGATCTTGGCGATGCGTTTACTGGTGGCCAGGGCTTCGCCGGCTTCTTTGCCGAAGCCCTGCACGATGTTCAGCACGCCCGGCGGCAACAGGTCGCCGATCAGTTCGACCAGCACGGTGATGCCCAGCGGGGTCTGCTCGGCAGGCTTGAGCACCACGCAGTTACCGGCGGCCAGGGCCGGGGCGAGTTTCCAGGCGGCCATCAGGATCGGGAAGTTCCACGGGATGATCTGGCCGACCACGCCCAGGGGTTCATGGATGTGATAGGCCACTGTGTTGCCGTCGATCTCGGCGGCGCTGCCTTCCTGGGCGCGGATGCACCCGGCGAAGTAGCGGAAATGGTCGGCAGCCAGCGGAATGTCGGCGTTGAGGGTTTCACGCACGGCTTTGCCGTTGTCCCAGGATTCGGTGATCGCCAGGGTTTCCAGGTTCTGTTCGATGCGATCGGCGATTTTCAGCAGGATCAGCGAGCGGGCCTGGGCGGACGTGGCGCCCCAAGCGTCAGCCGCTGCGTGGGCAGCGTCCAGGGCCTTGTCGATGTCTTCGGCCGTGGAGCGGGGGAATTCGGCAATGGGTTGGCCATTTACTGGCGAAGTATTGGTGAAGTACTGACCTTTGATAGGCGCGACGAACTCGCCGCCGATGTAGTTACCGTATTTGCTCTTGAACGAAACGATAGCGCCTTCAGTACCGGGGTGAGCGTAACGCATGATGGTTCTCTCCTTGCTTTTGTGCTTATTAGGGAGGCGCGCATGTGCGCTTGTTATAAGCGTAGAGCAAGGCTCGGGCCAGTGCCTTGCAGGGCAGGCAAATCAAGGCGTTGCGTTGTTTTAGTCAGACCGGCGGAGAGTTCCTGTGACGCTTTCGGTACAGCTGCCGTGACACTTTGTACCGCTTGTGGCACAGCTAGTGACTGAGCGGTCTTGCCAGCATTGCAATGCCGGCCTGGCTGGAGGATGCTCGCTGCACTACCTCTGTAGGAGCTGCCGCCGGCTGCGATCTTTTGCTCCCTGAAAATCAACAGCAAAAGATCGCAGCCTTCGGCAGCTCCTGCGCAGGGCATGTGGAACCTTTCGGGGGAGAATAATAAGAAATGCACGACAACCATTTGAGTCGCCATGCCCGACAAGTGTTAACCGTGACTCAGGGCAAAGCCCATTTGCACGGTCCGGGCAGCGATCCGTCCATCGCGCGTTCGTGGTTGCGCTGCCTTGAGGACTACCACCTCGACCCGGCGCTGACCGTCGCACCGACGGTACTGGAACATGGCCGTGTCCTGGAAAGCCGCGAACGCTTGCAACAGGTGCTTCATATTGCCGGCAGCGAAATGGCCAGCTTGCACCAGCAGCTCTCGGGGGCGGGTCACGCGGTACTGCTGACAGACGCGCGGGGCGTGATTCTCAATTGTGTGACCGCTCCTGCCGAGCGGCGAATTTTCGAGCGTGCCGGCCTATGGCTTGGTGCCGACTGGAGCGAATCCTGCGAGGGCACCAACGGCATCGGCACCTGCCTGGTGGAGCGTCAATCGCTGACCATTCACCAGGATGAACACTTTCGCGGCCGCCACACCGGCCTGACTTGTTCGGCGAGCCCGGTGTTCGATCCCCATGGCGAATTGCTCGCGGTACTCGACGTTTCCTCGGCGCGGCGCGACCTCTCCAGGCAGAGCCAGTTTCACACCATGGCACTGGTCAATCTGTCGGCAAAGATGATCGAGAGCTGTTATTTCCTGCGTTGCTTCGACAATCAATGGCTGCTGCGTTTTCACCTGCAGGCCGAGTCTGTAGGGCTGTTCAGCGAGGGCTTGCTGGCGTTCGACGGAGAAGGACGCATTTGCGCAGTCAACCAGAGCGCGCTGAACCTGCTGGGGCATGTGCGCGGTGGTTTACTGGGCAAGCCGGTCGAGGCGTTTTTCGATTGTTCGCTGGACCAGATGCTCGGTCGTGCCAGCGTCAATGCCAGCGCGAGTTGGCCGCTGCGCACCCGTGACGGGCGCAGTTTGTTTGCGGTGTTGCGTGGGCAGCCAACGGCCATACCTGTATCGATGCCGCGCCCGGCGCCCGAAAAAGCAGCGCAGACCGTCGGCATCTGCCTGGGCGATCCGGCATTGCAGGAAAGCTTCCGCAAGGCCGTGCGGGTGTACGAGCGCGACGTGCCACTGCTCATCAATGGCGAGACCGGCTCGGGCAAGGAGGCGTTCGCCAAGGCGGTGCACCAGGCCAGTCAACGCGCGGCAAAACCCTTCGTCGCCCTTAACTGTGCGGCGATCCCCGAGAGCCTGATCGAAAGCGAGCTGTTCGGCTACCGCGGTGGCAGCTTCACCGGGGCGCGCAAGGAGGGCATGCGTGGAAAGTTGCAGCAGGCCGATGGCGGAACCTTGTTCCTCGACGAAATCGGCGATATGCCGCTGGCTCTGCAGACACGCTTGTTGCGGGTGCTCGAAGATCGTCAGGTGGTGCCCATTGGTGGCGAACCGGAATCAGTGAATGTGCGGATCATCAGCGCAACCCACCGCCAACTGCTCGGACGGGTTGAGGACGGCAGTTTCCGTGAGGATTTGTATTACCGGCTCAATGGGCTGGAAGTTGCGCTGCCGGCGTTGCGCGAGCGCAGTGACAAGTCGCAGTTGCTCGACTTTTTGCTGGCCGAGGAGGCGGGCGGCGAAACGGTATTGATCGACGGGCCGGCGCGGGAGGCGTTGCTGGGGTTCGCCTGGCCCGGCAACGTGCGGCAATTGCGCAATGTCCTGCGCACGTTGGCGGCTTTGTGTGATGACGGGCGGGTTGGCCTGGAGGATTTGCCGGCGATGATTCGGCAGGCGCGGCCGGTGGTGGTGCCGATGGAAGTGGTGGCCGAGCATCCGCTGGAAGAGGCTGAGCGGGTGGCGTTGCTGAGTGCGCTGGAGCATACGCGTTGGCATATGACGCATACGGCGGAGCAGTTGGGGGTCAGTCGCAATACGCTTTATCGGAAGTTGCGTAAGCATGGGATTGAGCGGTAAGCCCAAAAAACGCCCTCACCCCAAACCTCGACCCCACACCTAAAGAGTGCGATTTTCCCCTCCCTAAGCTAACCTGCGGCCATGTTTTACGAGGTCGACTATGCACATTCATATTCTGGGTATCTGCGGCACCTTCATGGGTTCGATGGCGGTTCTGGCCAAAGAGCTGGGCCATCACGTCACTGGCTCCGATGCCAACGTCTATCCGCCGATGAGCACTCAGCTGGAGGCCCAGGGCATTGAGCTGACCCAGGGCTACGACCCGGCACAGCTTGATCCGGCGCCGGATCTGGTGGTGATCGGCAACGCCATGTCCCGCGGGAACCCGGCCGTCGAATACGTCCTGAACAAAGGCCTGCCTTACGTGTCGGGGCCGCAGTGGCTGGCCGACCACGTGCTGCAAGGTCGCTGGGTGCTCGCCGTCGCCGGTACCCATGGCAAGACCACCACCAGCAGCATGCTCGCCTGGGTGCTGGAACATGCGGGCATGAGCCCGGGCTTCCTGATCGGCGGCGTGCCGCAGAATTTCTCGGTGTCGGCGCGCCTCGGTGGCACACCGTTTTTCGTCATCGAAGCCGACGAATACGACAGCGCGTTCTTCGACAAGCGCTCCAAGTTCGTCCACTACCGTCCGCGCACGGCGATCCTGAACAACCTGGAATTCGATCACGCCGACATCTTCCCCGACCTGCCGGCCATCGAGCGGCAGTTCCACCATCTGGTGCGGACCATCCCGAGCGAAGGCCTGGTGATTCACCCGACCACTGAACCTGCATTGCAGCGTGTCATCGAGATGGGCTGCTGGACCCCGGTGCAAACCACCGGTGCCGGCGGGCAGTGGCAGGTGAAGTTGCTCAGCGAAGACGGCTCGAAGTTCGAAGTGATGTTCGAGGGTGTCGCTCAGGGCGTGGTCGAGTGGGACATGACCGGTCAACACAACGTTGCCAATGCCTTGGCGACCCTGGCAGCGGCGCGCCATGTCGGCGTGGTGCCTGCCATGGGGATTGCCGCGTTGAGCGCGTTCAAAAGCGTGAAGCGACGCATGGAGAAGGTCGCCGAAGTGCGCGGCATCACCATTTACGACGACTTCGCCCACCACCCGACCGCTATCGCCACGACGCTGGACGGACTGCGCAAGCGCATTGGCGATGCGCCCCTGATTGCGATCATCGAGCCGCGTTCCAACTCGATGAAGCTCGGCGCACACCGTGATGGCTTGCCGGAAAGCGTGGTGGATGCCGATCAGGTGATCTGGTACGCCCCGGCCAACCTCGGTTGGGACCTGGCGGGTACCGCCGCGCTGTGCACCGTGCCGTCGATTGTCAGCGATACCCTGGAAGGCATCATCGAACGTGTGAAAAGCCAGGCCCAGCCCGGCACTCACGTAGTGATCATGAGTAACGGCGGTTTCGGCGGCCTGCATGGCAAACTGGCCGAGGCGCTCAAATGAACAACGGACCGGATCGCGTCACTCTGGCGATGACCGGCGCATCTGGCGCCCAGTACGGCCTGCGCCTGCTCGACTGCCTGGTGCGCGACGATCGCGAGGTGCACTTCCTGATTTCCAAGGCCGCGCAATTGGTCATGGCCACAGAAACCGACGTCACGTTACCGGCCAAGCCACAGATGATGCAGGCATTCCTGACCGAGTACACCGGCGCCGCTGCCGGGCAGATTCGCGTGTACGGCAAGGAAGACTGGATGTCGCCGGTGGCGTCGGGCTCTGGCGCCCCCGCCGCGATGGTGGTGGTGCCGTGCTCAACAGGCACTTTGTCGGCCATCGCCACCGGTGCCTGCAACAACCTGATCGAGCGGGCCGCGGATGTCACGCTGAAGGAACGTCGCCAGCTGATTCTGGTTCCCCGGGAAGCGCCGTATTCGAGCATTCACCTGGAGCACATGCTCAAGTTGTCGAACATGGGCGTGACGATCCTGCCGGCCTCGCCGGGCTTCTATCATCAACCGCAGACCATCGACGACCTGATCGATTTTGTCGTGGCGCGGATTCTCAATCTGTTGAACATTCCACAGGACATGCTGCCGCGCTGGGGCGAGCATCATCTGACCAGCGATGAATAAGCTGCTGCTGATGGTGCTGGCGCTGCAGTTGGCCGGCTGCGCCACGGCGCGCACCCTCGACGCCGCCAAGCCGGGGGCGCCGATCGTGTATTCGGGCACGCGCCTGGATTTGTATGCGTTGAACGGCGGCTGTTGCGCGATGGATCGCTTCGGTGCTGAGGCGCCGGGTTATCCGGGAGTGGACCTGCCGGCCAGCGCGTTGCTCGATACACTGTTGTTGCCGTTGTCGTTGCTGACTGTGATAGGGGTGAGTTTTCAAGCGACTGGCGGGTTGTAGAATGCCAAAGATCGCAGCCTTCGGCAGCTCCTACAGGTGAATATTGATCCTGCGTAGGAGCTGCCGAAGGCTGCGATCTTTTAATCTTACTTACCCAGTTTGCGCAGCTCATCCGACTCGACAACCCGCACCCCATCCTGCTCTTCCAGCGCCAGCCGCCACATGGCCCGGGCCAGTTGGCAGGCTTCGATGCCGTGGTATTTGCCGGGGATCAGTCGGGACAATGGACCCGCCACTTTCTCGCCCAAACGCGGCTCGGTACGTTCTCCAATCAACAGTGAGGGGCGGCAAATGGTCAGTTGCGGCCAGTCTTGCGCACGCAAGGCGTACTCCATCTCGCCTTTCACCCGGTTGTAGAAAATCGAGGAGCGGCGATCGGCACCCAGGGCACTGATCACAATCAGGTGCCGGGCACCCATTTCCCGCGCACGTTTGGCGAACGCCACGACCATGTCCAGATCAACCGCGCGGAACGCCTCTTCGGAACCGGCCTGCTTGATGGTGGTGCCCAGGCAGCAATAGGCGATGTCGACGCGCCCGTTCAATTGCGGCAGAAAAACCGCCGGGTCGCCGACCGGATTTTCCAGGTGCGGGTGCTTGGCCAGCGGACGGCGAGAAGGCGCCAATACCCGGGTGATCGTAGGTTCATTCAACAAGCGATCAAGCAGGTGTTCACCGGTCAAACCTGTGGCTCCGGCAAGCAGCACATGCTGAGGCGTCAAGTACATAGTGTTTCCCCCTTGATACTGTTCAGCTTAGTTGCTGTTTGCATCCTTGCTGTCGATTGAGACACTTTGCAACGCCTTTCGTGCCTGTTGCTTGCGCAACAACTGCCAGTGCGAGAGGACAGTTTTCGGGGCCCAGATCTGCGGTTCAGAGGCCTCGAAGCCGTCCGCCAGCTCGCGCTCGGCGACGGTGGCCTTGGCCAGCTTGAAGGCTTGCTCAAGGTCGTCGGTCTGGTTCAGGGCCTGGGCGAACAGGGCGTCGCCGAAGTAGGTGAAGTTGGCTTCTTCCGAGCAGCCGAATGACACGCGGTCAGCCCTTGAAGCGGTGATGATCAGGGTGCGCTCATCCTTGAGGGCCGGGATGAACCCGCCGGAGTAACAGGAAGAGATCACGATAATCTTGTCGCGGTTTTTCAGCGGGGCGAAAACCGCTGCCATTTCGTCGGCCGGCAAGTCTGCCAGTTCCATGCGCGGCTGATCGAGGACCAGTTCATGTTCGCTGGTGCCGTGGCTGGTCAGGTAAATGAAGATCAGGTCTTCCGGACCGCTGCGTTCGGCCAGCGTCACCGCAGCGCGGCGCAGGTTTTCCCGGGTGGCCATCGGACGGTCACTGAGGTGGTCGCGATGGTTGACCAGGCGGATTTGGCCGTAGGCGCCGAAGCGCGAGTTGAGCATGTTGGCGACGTAATCGGACTCACGCAGGAAAACGCTCTGCTTGCCGTCACCGCCCAGGGTCAGTGAATACAGCTCCACCGCCGGAGTGGAGGCCGGCACGTTGGCCAGCGCTTCGTCGAGCAGGCGCCCCTGGGCCAGCAGGCCAAGTTCCAGGGAGTCGGGCAGCAATTTACCGTCCACATCGCGTACACGCTGACCGTTGATCCAGGTACCGCTCAACACGGTGCCATCGGTGAGGACCAGGGTGCCGCGCCCCTGATAACTGTCACTGTCGAATTGCCCGGTGTAGAAACTGCCGTCGGCCAGGTTCAAGCGACCCTGACCGGAAAAGCGCCAGTCGCTGAAATGGCCGATGTAATGGCTGCCATCGGCGCCAATCAGTTCGCCCTTGCCGTTGAGCGAGCCTTCCTTGAACTGACCCAGCCAGACATCGCCGTCGGCGTTCTCGTAGCGACCTTTGCCCTGCAGTTGGTTGTTCTTGAAACCGCCGACATAGATGTCGCCATCGGCGCTGTTGAAAGTGCCGTTACCTTCCAGCTGGCCATCGACGAAGTGCCCGGTGAACTGGTTGCCATTGCCGTCGCCGCGCTGGCCTTCACCGTTGGGTTTGCCACGGGCGAACTGGCCCTGGTAGGCGCTGCCGTCTTCGAGTTCCAGGCGTCCCAGGCCGGAATACTGGTCGGCCTTGAATTCGCCGCGGTAGGTCATGCCGTTTTCTTTGAGCGTGCCTTCACCGTCGCGTCGGCCGGCTTTGAAACCACCGCTGTAGGTGCCTGTGTTGGTGGTGAGGCTGCCTTGGCCGTCAAACAGGCCTTGATTGAATTGCCCGCGATAGACCTCGCCATTGCCACCGTGCCATTCACCCTGGCCTTGCCACTGGCCCTTGTCGAATTCGCCGGCGTACCAGCTGCCGTTCGGGTAATCGATGCGGCCCTTGCCCTGTAGCATGCCGTCGACCAGATCGCCGCGATAGCGTCCGCCGTCCGGCAGGCGGGCGTCCGGAGGCAAGGGTGATTCGCCATCGCCGCAAGCGGTGAGCATCAGGGTCAAGGCAAGGAGGGCAAGTGGGCGCATAGCGGGTTCCGGGCAATTAGGCGACCGAGTATGCCGCAGCCAAGTGCCCTTATATAGGGTCGCAAGCACAGAGAGGGCGCGAAACAGCGTGAGCTGCTTCGCATCCGGGAAGGTTTACACGAAGCAGAGCGACAGGGATTCGGCGACGTACGCCGGTTTATCCGTGCCTTCGATTTCCAGCGTACAAATGGCCTTGAGCAGCCATTGGCCGGGTTTTTTTTCGGTTGCCTCGGACAAGTCCACCTTCAGGCGCACTTTCGAATTGACCTTGACCGGCTGGATAAAGCGCACGCTATCCAGGCCATAGTTGACCACCATCTTCAGGCCTTCGGGCATGATCAGGATGTCTTCCATCAGCTTTGGAATCAGCGAGAGTGACAGGAAGCCGTGGGCAATGGTCCCGCCAAAAGGGGTTTGTGCGGCCTTGACCGGATCGACATGGATGAACTGAAAATCCCCTGTGGCTTCGGCGAACAGATTGATGCGTTCCTGATCGATCGTGAGCCATTCGGAACGTCCGAGTTCCTTTCCGACATATTCATTGAGCTCTGCAACTGGAACATAGGGCATTGAGACTCTCCTTGGGTTCATCGCTTTTATAGTTTTGAGTGGGGGGATTTGACCTCCCGGCTTACCACTTAAGATCACCATGGCAAAAGGCTGCGGTCAACTATCCATGCTTTCGGCGAATGCCGGTCGATAGCCAAGGCGTGCTTATAATGCGCGGGCCATTGCGCGTGATGGATTTTTGCGGGAGATCAACGATGTTGTTACGGGGCCTTACATGGCTGGTGCTGTTCCAATTGATCGGCACGGCAATCAATCATTTGTTTTTGCCGGTGCTGCCGGGGCCGATCGTCGGCCTGCTGCTATTGCTGGTTTATCTCATCTGCCGCGGCCAGGTCGGAGAGCCGTTGAACCTGGCGGCCGGTAGCCTGCTGCGTTATCTGCCGCTGTTGCTGGTGCCGCCAGCTGTGGGCGTGATGGTGTATGCCGCGGCCATCGCGGCGGATTTCTGGGCCATTGTCGGCGCCCTGGTGCTGTCGTTATTGATATCGATGGCCTTTGCCGGCGTGTTGATGCAGCGCATGGTCAAGCCTCACGCGCACCCCGAGGACGGCCAATGATCTTCGACTGGCACGGTGCCTGGACTTCGGTCATTCATCATCCTTTGTTCGGCATTGGCATTACCCTCGGCGCCTATCAGCTTGTGCTTGCAGCGTTCGAGAAAACCCGCTGGATCTTTTTGCAACCGGTGCTGGTCTCCATGTTGTTGGTGATCGCTGTGTTGCTGGGTTGTGGCCTGACCTATGCCGAGTACCGCAAGAGCACCGAGATCCTCAGCATCCTGCTCGGCCCGGCAACGGTTGCCCTGGCGGTGCCGCTCTACCTGAATCTGCGGCGGATTCGGCAGTTGTTCTGGCCGATATTTACTACGCTGGTGATAGGTGGGGTGGTCGCCACGAGTCTTGGTGTGTTGCTGGGCTGGAGTTTCGGAGCGGAGCACATGATTCTGATGACCATGGCGCCCAAGTCGGTGACATCGCCGATCGCCATGCTGGTGGCCGAGCAAATCGGCGGCGTTGCGGCGCTGGCCGCGGTGTTTGTGTTGATTACAGGTGTGATCGGCGCGATCTTCGGCCCGAGTCTGCTGACCCGACTCGGTGTCCACAGCCCCGAAGCCCGGGGCATGGCGCTGGGGATGACCGCCCATGCGGTGGGTACCTCGGTGGCCTTGCAGGAAAGTGAAGAGTGCGGCGCCTTCGCGGCGCTGGCGATGAGTCTGATGGGCGTGGCCACGGCGGTGTTCCTGCCGTTGGCGGTGTCGATGATGGTGTAAGGGAAAATGTCTATGAGCTTGCCGCTTTTTCCGCTGAACACGGTGCTGTTTCCTGGCTGCATCCTTGATTTGCAGATTTTCGAAGCACGCTACCTGGACATGATCGGCCGCTGCATGAAGCAGGGCGCGGGTTTCGGCGTGGTATGCATTCTCGACGGAGAGGAGGTCGGCATTGCTCCACAGGGCTACGCACTGGTCGGCTGCGAAGCGCTCATCACCGATTTCAAGCAGCAGGACAACGGTTTGCTGGGTATTCGGGTGCAGGGTGGACGGCGGTTTCATGTGTTGCGCAGCGAGGTCCAGCGCGATCAATTGACGGTCGCCGAGGTCGAGTGGCTTGAAGACGAGCCCGAGCAACCCCTGCAGGACGAAGACGCTGACCTGGTCGCGCTGCTCAGGGCGCTGGCGGAACACCCGATGGTCGAAGCCTTGAACATGGGCACCGAGGCGAACGGTCAGCAATCGCTGGCCAATCAGCTGGCGTACCTGTTGCCTTTTGCTGAGCTGGACAAGATTGACCTGCTGCAACTGGACGATCCGCAGCAACGGCTGGATGCAATTCAGGCGTTACTGGATGAGTTGCAGGGTGAATTGTTTGCTTAGCTGTTCGAAGTGGCGGAGTGCTTCTGTATCGTGAAGTATTGTTGCATTTGTTTAAGGTCAGTAGCGCTAAATTCGAATTTTCGTGCCGTCCATATATAGAGTGTGGCAGCTGAACTGCGCCTGTCGGCCTTCTGGTTATATATAGTATTATGTGTTTGTAATTGTAATAAAGACGTCCGGTTGCATTCGGTCGCAAATGGTTGTGGTTTTGCGCAAGTATCCTCATTGCGGCGTAATGCTCTTTGTATTAGCTTTTTGACTCTCAGCTGCGATGCAGTGGGGTTGGAAAAACATCTCGAGATCTTGAAGTAATTGTCTCTGGTTTGGGGTGTTTCTCTGTAGCCAATTAACAAGAGCCAAATGCCAAATGGCGGCGCTTGTTTCACAATGTTTAGTGATCGGAAGAAATAAGATGATATCGGGAACAGTCAAGTGGTTCAATGATGAAAAAGGTTTTGGGTTTATCACGCCTGAAGATGGTAGTCCTGACCTTTTTGTGCACTACAGGGCAATAAAGGCTAATGGTTTTAAAAGCCTGAAAGAAGGACAAAAAGTAACCTTCAAATCAGTGAAGGGGGATAAGGGAATGCAGGCGGAAGATGTCAGTCTTGCCTAATAGGCACTAGTAATAATTGATCGGATGGCAAGTCTTGCGCTGCGTTTCTTGTGGGGCTGACTTGCCTTTGGAGGGGTTATGGAGAAATGGAATTCTACTTCCTCTGCAGACACCGAAATTCCCTTGGAAGAACTTGATGATGATAGCGTATTTTTTACTATCGATCCGGCTGGGCTCGAAGGTCTGAATATCAAGCCTGGTCAAGTGGTGAGCTATGATTTGCACAAGGGAGATAATGGTCGGTATTACGCGACCAATATTGAAGTCGTTGACGAGTAATGGGGTTAATGATGTCGGGTATCGCAAAGGATATAAGTTGCGATTGCAAATAGCCAAATGAATAAATCATTCGATTTACTTGTTCGGTGCTTGTTGTCGTGCGAGGTGGACTATTTTATTGGATTTCAGTAATGAACGCCCCCATCTCCAGGAGTTAGGGGCGTTTTGCTGTTGGTGCGGGCGGTGCGCATCTAAGCAGCTGTACCCGGCCAGCCTCTGTCAGTAGGCATACCTCAACATCGTGTGGGGCAAATGCCTCAGCACAAAGAAGCCGAACAACGCCACCAGCGCGGGTAACACTAACCACCATACCTTGGGTGGCAGGGCATTCAGGGAAGTCTTGCGCTGAACCAGCCACAGGCTTGCGGCGCAGACACATGCCGCCAGCATTGCTCCCGCCAGCACATCCGTTGGCCAGTGGGCGCCGAGATAGACCCGGGAGAGGGCGATCGCCAAGGCCGGGATGCAGCCCACCAGCAACCAGGTCAGACGCATTCTCGGCGGTTGTCCGCGTCCTGCCAGTACACCGAGGGTCAGGAATAGCGCAAAGGCGCCTGACGCGTGGCCGCTGGGCATGCTGTAGCTGGTCAAGGGGTCGCTGAGCACTTCCGGACGCACGCGGGCGAAAAAATGTTTGGTCGCGGTGTTGGCCATTGCTGTACAGAGCAGCGTGCTGCAGGCGAAGATCGCATGCCGCCATTGTCGGGTAATCAGCAAGAGCGCTACCAGCACGGCGCTGAACATCAGCATGTTGCGGAACTCGCCGATCAGCGTAAGCACCACGGCGACTTCATCCAGAAACGGTTTGCGATGCTCCTGAACCAGCGTCATCACGCCTTGATCGAGGGCGCTCAAATGCGTATAGCCGACAAACAACCCTGCCAGAATCAACAAGCTCATCCCGGCAATGAACAACGTTGCCCGCCGATGGCGGCGCAGGCTGCTGGTCGCGCTCAGCCCCACCATCACCGCAATGCTGCCGGCAACGATCCCGGCCTGCAGCCAGAAACCCTCGGGCAGCGGCAAGCGGATTGCCGCGCCGGTGGCCCAGCCAGGTAGCAGGTACGCCACGGACCATCCCGCACCGGCCAGGAGACTGACAGCAAAGAAGCGCGGGAATGGCATGTCACACATCCCGGCCACCATGGGCAGCATCGGCCGCAAGGGCCCGATGAAACGCCCGACCAGCAGGCTGGCGATGCCATAGCGCTGGAAATAGGTTTCGGCTCCGGCGATCCATTCCGGGTGATGACGCAAGCCCGGCAGACGCCGGATGTTCTGATGAAAGTGCCGGCCCAGGAAATAGGAAACGACGTCGCCCAGCACTCCGGCGACAAACCCCAGCAACAGCGTCTCGCTCAGTGTCAGTGCGCCGCTGCCCGCCAGCACCGCCACGGCGAACAGCAACACCGTGCCGGGGACGATCAGACCGGCGATGGCCAGGCATTCCACGAAGGCGACAATGAATACAGCCGCTGCCAGCCATTGCGGGTTGACCGCCAGCCAACCGGTCACGCTATCGAGCCATGGGCCCATACAAACCACTCCATTGCATATTTATTGATTCCAGAGGACGAGCACGCTTCAAAAAACGTTGTTGATCGATGTGGCAGCAGGCTTGCTCTCACAATGGATCATTCCATCTTCAGCTCAGCACAAAATAATCGCGGCCTTCGACCTGCCCCCGTCGCAGCGGGTTCCGAGTGCAGTAAGGCGCATAGGTGCCATCGACGAAGCGATACATCAAATGTTCGTCCCGACCATGGGGAATCCCCAAACGCGTGGTCTGGATAATGTGGGCAGGTGCGGGGCCTGTCTCTTCCACCAGCAGCACTTCATGATCGAAACGTTTCGCATCCCACACGGGGACCTTCAGGCCCAAGGCCTTGCACAACAAGGTCTGCCCGGCACAGAGTTTTTGTGAAGGGCGAGGACGACCCTGGGCATCGGGGTTGTTCAGCAGCATTTGCGCCAGGCTTTCCGGCCCGCTCAGTTCGTCGACCCAAGGATAGGCGGACTTGATCAGCACGGCATTGCCCGGGCCCTGGGCGCTGAAGTTCAGGGAGTCGCCGCCGCGGGCGTAGTACATATAGATGTGGCCGCCATCCAGAAACAAAGCCTTACGCTTTTCTGTGTAGCCAAGTGAGGCGTGGCTGCCTTTTTCCGCGCAGTAATAGGCCTCGGTTTCAATGATGCGGGCGCTGAGCCACAGATCGCCGACCCGATGGCGGATGACTTTGCCCAGTAGATCCCGGGCCAGCACTTGCGCATCACGGTCGAAAAAAGCGTCCGCAAGCCCCACAGGCAGGCGCGCGGAGGTGGCGCGAACAGTCAGGTTGGACATGGCAAACCGTGTTTATCCGGGTTGATAAGGTGGTGATGATAACAATTTGCACCTTAATCCCGGCTGAATGTCGGTAAATCACCCTCCATTTCGACCATCCGCCCGTCACCGCTGTTAGTCGGGAGACGCGACAGCTATAATCTGCCGCTTTACTCTTTACCAAGACCTTAGAAAAGACCACGCCAGACCATGACTGAGTCCGTTCTCGACTACATGACCCGCCTGGGTTGCGCTGCCCGCGAAGCATCCCGCGTGATCGGCCGTGCCAGCACCGCGCAGAAAAACCGTGCCCTGCAGGCTGCCGCCAATGCACTGGACGCCGCTCGCGTCGAGTTGACCGCTGCCAATGAGCAGGATCTGGCGGCTGGCCGGGCCAATGGTCTGGAGCCGGCGCTGCTCGAACGCCTGGCACTGACCTCGGCGCGTATCGACGGCATGATCGTCGGCCTGCGCCAGGTGGCGGCACTGCCGGATCCGGTCGGCGCCATCCGCGACATGAGCTTCCGGCCGTCGGGCATCCAGGTCGGCAAGATGCGCGTGCCGCTGGGCGTGATCGGGATCATCTACGAGTCGCGGCCGAATGTGACCATCGATGCGGCGAGCCTGTGCCTGAAGTCGGGTAACGCGACCATCTTGCGCGGCGGTTCCGAGGCGATTCACTCCAATCGTGCCATTGCCGCGTGCATTCAGCGCGGGCTGGCTGAAGCCGGTCTGCCTGCCGCCGTGGTGCAAGTGGTCGAAACCACCGACCGTGCTGCCGTTGGCGCGCTGATCAGCATGCCTGAGTACGTCGATGTCATCGTGCCCCGTGGCGGCCGTGGCCTGATCGAGCGCGTCAGTCGCGATGCCCGCGTCCCGGTGATCAAGCATCTTGACGGTATCTGCCATGTCTACGTCAGTGAACATGCCGACCTGGCCAAGGCCCAGCGCATTGCCTTCAATGCCAAGACCTACCGCTATGGCATTTGTGGCGCCATGGAGACGTTGTTGGTCGATCAAAGTGTTGCCAAGGATTTCCTCCCTGCGATGGCCGCCCAGTTCCGCGAAAAAGGCGTCGAACTGCGTGGTTGCGAGCGTACCCGGGCGATCATCGATGCCGTGCCGGCCAGCGAAGAAGACTGGAACACCGAGTACCTGGACGCGATCCTGTCGATTCGTGTGGTCGACGGGCTGGACCAGGCCATCGAGCACATCAATCATTACGGCTCCCATCACACCGACTCGATCGTCAGCGAGCATCAGGGCGACACCCGGCGTTTCGTCGCCGAAGTGGATTCCTCTTCGGTGATGATCAATACCCCGACCTGCTTCGCCGACGGCTTTGAATACGGATTGGGTGCCGAGATCGGCATTTCTACTGATAAGCTGCACGCCCGCGGCCCGGTGGGTCTGGAAGGCCTGACCTGCGAGAAGTACATCGTGGTCGGCGACGGCCAGTTGCGTGGACAGGAGCCGGCCTGACTTGGGCGAAATCGACCCGTCAGCCCCGGTCACTGCCCGAGCGCTTGCGCCTCGGCGCATTGGCGTACTGGGCGGAACCTTTGATCCGGTGCACATCGGCCATTTGCGCGGTGCACTGGAGGTCGCCGAGACCCTGGCGCTCGATGAGCTGCGCCTGACACCGAGTGCCAGGCCGCCCCATCGGGATACGCCGCAGGTGTCGGCGCAAGACCGTCTGGCGATGGTCGAGTGCGCGGTGGCCGGTGTGGCACCGTTGGTGGTAGACGCCCGCGAATTGCAGCGGGACAAACCGTCCTACACCATTGATACCCTGGAACTGATGCGTGCGGAACTTGCCGCGTCTGACCAGGTTTTTCTGCTTCTGGGCTGGGACGCATTTTGCGGCCTGCCCACTTGGCACCGCTGGGAAGAGT
>Ga0160460_100621_pt1 | contig 18046 bp, 14 predicted proteins | sample HID1973M_E6MG_FD_108238 | JGI IMG/M metagenome (GOLD analysis project Ga0160460, IMG submission 108238) | Enriched mosquito-associated microbial communities from UW Madison campus, WI, USA - HID1973M_E6 MG | ecosystem: Host-associated > Arthropoda: Insects > Digestive system > Unclassified ... | reverse complement strand
TGGGCGGCGAGGCGTCCGGACTCGCTCGACAGCTCGTGCAGTTCGACGACCAGCGCCGGGTCCGCCTCGACGCCCCGCTCCGCGAGCGCGCGTCGGTAGCCCGCGTGGCGCAACGACGTGACGCTGAGGCGGCTGACGTCGTCGCCCTCGATCATCGCGATGCGCCGGCATCCCCGATCGATCAGGTGCATCGTGGCCGCATACGTGCCCGCCTCGTTGGGCAGCGCGATGTGGTCGACCGGCGAGTCGAAGATGGTCTCGCCGAGGATCACCATCGGCACGTCGGTCGTCAGCAGATCGCGATCGGCCGCGCCGAGGCCGACGGCCGACAGGATGAGCCCGTCGTACATGCGTGTGCGCGACGAGGCGATCGCAGACAGCTCGTTCTCGCGGTCGGCTCCGGTCTGCTCGATGACCACGCGATAGCCGGCGTCCTGCGCCCGGGCGATGACGCGCGCCGCGAGCTGGGCGAAGTAGGGGCGGTCGACCTCCGGCACGGCGAACCCGATCGTGCCGGTGCGTCCCGCACGCAGGTTGCGTGCGGCGACGTTCACCCGATAGCCGAGCTCGTCGATCGCCCTGAGCACGCGCTCGCGCGTCTCCGCACGGACGTGCGGGTGATTGTTGAGCACGTTCGACACGGTCATCGCCGAGACGCCCGCGGCTTTGGCGACGTCGTGCAGGGTGGCCATCGCTGAACCCTATCCGCGGGGGGCCGCCGTCAGGCGAGCACCAGCGTGACGGCGGCGAACGAGTGCGGCGGGAGGGTGACGCGCAGCGTGCCGCCGGTCAGCTGGGCCTCCAGCACGACCGGCGCGACGGCATCCGGGGCCTCGGCGGTGTTGTGCGCGGCCGCCGAGTCCCCGGTCAGCACCCGGGCCGACGCGGACTCGACCGCCCGGCCGCGCAGGTCGACATCGATGGTCAGGGATGCCTCCGCGTCGAGGTTGCTCAGCGACAGCAGCGCCGTCGGGCCCGTCGTGCTGGCCGATGCCGACACCACCTGCAGCGGCCTGCCGTCCGCATCGCGGGGTTCGGGCGCATCGAGGACGTGGACGGCGAGCGAGGTGGCGTCGTGGTGCCCGCGGTTCATCTCGAACACGTGGTAGGTCGGCGTGAGGACGAGGGCGCCGGTCTCGGCATCCGTCAGCAGCATCGCCTGCAGCACGTTCACGGTCTGCGCGATGTTGGCCATGACGAGGCGGTCGGCGTTGCGGTGGAAGGCGTCGAAGTGGACGGCCGCGACGAGCGCGTCGCGCACGGTGTTCTGCTGGTAGAGGAACCCGGGGTTGGTGCCCTCCTCGACATCCCACCACGTGCCCCATTCGTCGAGCACGAGCCCGACCTTGCGGCCCGGGTCGTACGCGTCCATGATCCGGGCGTGCGCTGCGATGACGCGCTCGATGTCCTGGGCCTTCGACATCGTCGCGTAGTAGTCCTCGGTGGTGAACGAGGTGGCGCTCCCCTTGTGCTCCCACGTGCCGGCGAGCGTGTAGTAGTGGAACGAGATCGCCTGGAAGATGTTCTTCGGGTCGCGCTGGCAGCCCAGGCAGCTCAGCGCCTCCATGAGCGCCGTCGTCCACGTCACGTCGTCGTCCGAAGCGCCGGCGGCGATGCGGTACAGCTTGTTGTCGCCGTGGTCGCGGCAGAACGTGGCGTAGCGGCGGGCCTCGGCGGCGAACTGGGGAGCCGTGAAGTTCCCCCCGCAGCCCCAGGCCTCGTTGCCGATGCCCCAGAACGGCACCTTCCAGGGCTCGTCGCGGCCGTTCTCGCGGCGCAGGCTCGCCATCGGGCTGTCGCCGTCGCGGGTGAGGTACTCGACCCAGTCGCTCATCTCCTGCACGCTGCCCGACCCGACGTTGCCGCTCACGTACGCGTCTGCGCCGAGCATCTCGCACAGGTCCATGAACTCGTGCGTGCCGAAGTGGTTGTTCTCGACGACGTCGCCCCAGTGGGTGTTGACCATTCGCGGCCGGGACTCCTTCGGGCCGATCCCGTCCCGCCAGTGGTACTCGTCCGCGAAGCAGCCGCCGGGCCAGCGCAGGTTCGGGATGCCGATGCCCTTCAGCGCCTCGACCACATCGAGCCGGATGCCGCGCTCGTGGGGGATCGACGAGTCCTCGCCGACGTAGAAGCCCCCGTAGATGCAGCGCCCGAGGTGCTCGGCGAAATGGCCGTAGAGATGGCGGCTGATCACCGCACCCGGGACGTCCAGGTCGATGACGGCGCGTGCGCTGAGGTCGGGCACAGTCTCTCCTTCGAAACAGGGTGGCCAGCGATTTGTAACGATACACATCGCCGGCGGAGATGTCGAACGAACGGCGGAAGGCCCGGAGTTCCGAGGAACTCCGGGCCTTCCGGCGCTTCGATCGGCTCAGCGACCGAGGATGCTCACCAGCTCGACTTGGTCACGCCGGGCAGTTCGCCACGGTGCGCCATGTCACGGAAGCGGACACGCGAGATGCCGAACTTCGTGAGGACACCGCGGGGGCGGCCGTCGATGACGTCGCGCGAGCGCAGGCGGACCGGCGACGCGTTGCGGGGCAGCTTCTGCAGGCCCACGCGGGCGGCTTCGCGCTCCTCGTCGGTCGACGTCGGCGACACGAGCGCCTTCTTCAGCTCCAGGCGCTTGGCGGCGTAGCGGTCGACGACCTCCTGGCGCTGCTTGTTGCGCGCGATCTTGCTCTTCTTAGCCATGGATCAACGCTCCTCTCGGAAATCGACGTGCTTGCGGATCACCGGGTCGTACTTCTTCAGCACGATGCGGTCGGGGTTGTTGCGGCGGTTCTTGCGCGTGACGTAGGTGTAACCCGTGCCCGCGGTCGAACGCAGCTTGATGATCGGACGGACGTCCTGTGCCTTCTTGGCCATTAGAGCTTCACACCCTTCGCCTGGAGGTCACGCACGACCGCCTCGATGCCGCGAGCGTCGATGACCTTGATGCCCTTGGCCGAAACGTTCAGCTTGATGTTGCGACCCAGCGACGGAACGAAGTAGGTCTTCTTCTGCACGTTCGGGTCGAAGCGGCGCTTCGTCCGGCGGTGCGAGTGCGAGATGTTGTGACCGAAGCCGGGAACTGCTCCAGTCACCTGGCACACTGCTGCCATAGTGATGTCTCCTTAGTACCGTGAGGCCGGACGGCCTCACCCAAGATCCCTTGTCTGCATCCCGCCCTTCGACAAGCTCAGGGACCGCGCTCGCGCGGCCTGAATCGAGGAAGGGATACGTACTGCGTGCTGGAGTGCGCGCAGACAAAGAGTCAGTCTAGCACGGGCGGCGTGTCGCACTTGACGCGGCCCCGATGTGCCCGCTCGCGTGGCGCTCGTGGGGGGCGATTCGCGTGACCCGTCATATTCCGGGCCGGGAATCTCTCCTAGCAGGTGATCCAACCGAGCCGGGCTTCCTGCCCGAACGCCCTGTGCGTGTCTGACAAATTCTCGCGCGTGCGGGCTGCCACGGTGGACCATATCGTCCATCCAGGGAAGGGAACGGACATGAGCGATCCACAGGACGAGGCCCGTCTGTGGCCTGCGTCGCCCTTCGATCTCGCCGATGCGCACCTGTGCCCGTCGTGCTTCACCGTGATCTCGGCACCGGCGTGCCCGGCCTGCGGCTTCGCGCTGACCGACCCGCGTGCGGCCGGCGTGCTGGAGCTCGGCCGCCAGATCGTCTCGGTCGAGCTGTCCCGCCAGCAGCTGATGGACGAGATCCGCCTCGCCCACGCACCCGTCGCGCTGCGGGAAGCGGATGCCCCGGCCGCTGCGTCCGCCCTCGGTCTCGGCGTGGGCGTGTTGCTCGAGCCGGTGGCCGCGGGATCGCCGACGCCGACCGGCTCCCTCGCGGTCGTCGATGCCGTGGGCGCCGCTCCCTCCACGACGCCGGCCCCGAACGAGGTGGTCGTGACGACGGAGCCCGCTGTGCCGACCGCCCTCACGGCACCGGAGCCCACCGCGGTGCCCCCCGCGCCACCCGCGCTTCCCGTCGGCGGGGCGACGCCGCCGCGGGGACCCGGACCCTCCACGCCCCCGACGCCGATCCTGTCCGCACCGCGCCGCCGGCTCACCGTCCCGGTGCTGCTGCTGATCGTGGGCGTCTCGCTGGTCGGCGTCGCCGCGGTGTTCTTCCTGCTGCTGGCGTGGTTCGTCGCGGGCATCGCCGTGCGCGCGCTCATCATCGGCGGCATCACCCTCGCCACGATCGCACTGGCGTCGTGGCTGCGCCGGCGCGATCTCACGGCGACGGCGGAAGGCATCGGCGCACTGGGGGTGGTGCTCCTCGCGCTGGATGCGTGGGCGGTGCGCGCGAACGACCTGTTCGGTGCGGGCTCGGGCGACGCGGCGATCCATGCCGGCGTCTCGGCCCTGGTGATCGCGGTGCTCTGCCGCCTCTGGGCACGCGTGTCGCACCTGCGCGGACCCGACCTCGCCGCCTCGCTCGCCCTCCCCGCGGGCCTCGGCTTCGTCGTGGGCGGGCTGACCGCGCTGCCGCCCGCCCAGGCGGTGACCGCCGGCCTGCTCGGCGGCGCCGCGGGCGGCCTGGTGCACGCGCTCCCCGCGCCCTGGTCGTCGGCTCGGCGCGGAGATCAGGGTGTCGTCGAACGGCTCGTGCTCGCGCTGAGCGGCGTCGGGGCACTGCTGGCGGCCGGGATCACCGCGGCCTTCCTGACCGGCGACGCCCTGCCGGTCGTGGTCTGGTCGAGCATCGGCATCGTCATTCTGGGCGGCGCGCACGCGTGGCTCGCACACCGCCCCGTCGATGGCGCCCGCCTGCCCGCTGCGTCCGTGATCGCGGGGGTCGGCTCGGGGGCCGCGACCGCCGCCGCAGGCCTGGCGGGGTGGCAGCTGGCCCTGCGCAGCGACCTGGCGGTGTACGGCGCTCTGGTCGCGCCCGTGCTGGCGGTCCTCGTCGCGTTCGTGGTCGACGTCGCGCGGGCCCGCCGTGGAACGCGCGACGGACTGCCGGCCGCGTTCGTGTCCGCCGTCGTCGCGGGGCTGTCGATCATCGCCGCCCTCCTGACCTGGGGCGTGCAGGCGGCGGGCGTGATCAGCATCTCGTGGGCGGCGTGGCGGACGGATGCCTTCACCCTGCCCGTCGCGGCGCCCGAGGCTCCGCTGCTCGCGGTGATCGCCGCCGTGGTCATCGCAGGGCTGCTGGTGGCGGCGCCCACGCTCACCCGCCCGGTGCTGTGCGACATCGCGCCCGTCGTGGCGACGATGCTGCTGCTGGTCGCGGGAGCCCGGACGGGCGTGCCGGCGGTGCTGGTCGGGACCGCCGCCGCACTGGTCGCCCTCACCGTCGTCGTCGTCGCGCTCCTGCGGCGCCGCAGTCTGCGCACTCGCGACGGCGGGGACCCGGCGCCGGGCGGCGAGGCGACCGCGCGAGGAGTCCCGGTCGGGTACCTGGTCGCGGGCGGGCTCGCCTCGGCGATCGCCTACGTGGGCGGCGTGGCGACGCCGTGGCTGTGGCTGGTCGGGATCGTCGTCGCGACGGCCTACCCGATCGCGCTGCGCATCGTGCAGCGAGCGACGGGGGTCGCGGCGGTCGTCGCCGTCCTCGCTCCGGTCGCGATCGCGGCGCTGTCGACCGTGCTCGCGCCGGGCGCACTGGCCGCCGTGACGGGGCTCCCGGGCGAGGCCGGGCCGATCGTCGCGGCGCTGCTGCAGTGGGTGGCGCTGGCGACCCTTATCGCCGCCGTCGCGGTGCCCGTCGAACACGCGAGCCGCACCGCGCTGGCCGCCGCCGGCGAGGTGCTCGTCGGGTTCGGCGTCTTCAGCGCCCTCACCGCCGTGTCGATGGGGCGCCGCGACGTGCCTGCGGACTCCGTGCTGACGACGATCGGCGAACCGGGCCTCGGCATCGTGCGCGGTGCGCTTCTGCTCGCCGCGCTCGCGGTCGTCGCGTTCGGCGTCACGCGCATCTCGGGTGTGCCGACGGTGCTGGCTGCGGCACTGACGGCACCGATGGCCGCGGCCACGGCATACGACGCACTGCGCGCCCTCGGAGTCGCAGACGCCGACGGAGCGCCGCTCGCCCTCACCGCCGCCGCGGTCGTCGTGCCCGTGATCGCAGCGCTCACCGTCCTGACGCGGCGGGCCTCGGACGAGGCCCGGCCCGCGCCCGTCTCGCAGTGGCCGGCCGACCTCGCACCGGAACTCCCCCGGCCGCGCCCCACCGATCGGGTGCTGCGACGCCTCGCCGCCGACCTCGGTGCGGCGGTCACCGTGCTCGCCGTCATCTGGCCGGTCACCCCGGAGCTCGCCTGCGTCGCGCTCGGGCTCGTCGCCGTCGGCTTCGCCGCGGCATCCGTATCCCGGGGATGGGTGGGCCGGGCGGCCGCCGACCCGGCGGACGACCGATTCGCGACGACTCGGGGCGGGATGCCGCTCCGCGACGCACCTCGCCGCCTGCTGGCGTGGCCGGCCGTCGGCGCCGCGATCGCGGCGTGGTGGTCCTGGCTCGACGCAGGCACCCCGGTCACGTCCTTCACCGTGGAGTCGTACACCGCGCCCGCGGCCGTCCTGCTCGTGGCCTTCGCGGTGCTCCTGGTGCGCCTGCGCCGCCGAACCGAGGCCGCCGTCGCCGTGGCGGGAGGGCTCGCGCTCGGGCTGTGGGCACCGGCCGTCGAGGGCTGGACGGGCGACGCCCTGCGAGGCGTGATCGTCGCACTCGTCGCCGCAGCGGTGTGCCTGGCGCTGTCGTTCACGCCGGTGCGCGGCATCCGTCCCGTCGCTCCCGCCGGTGCTGCCGTCGCGCTGGTCGCCGTGGGGCTGGTCGCTGTGGAGCGCGCCTTCGAGGGTCAGGGCTCGCAGGTGCTCTGGCTCGTGCTGGTGGTCGCGACGGCATACGCGTCGGGATGGGGGGCGGCACTCGCGCGGCCGAGCCGGACATCCTCGCGGCTCTATGGTCTCGTCGCGCCGGCCGCCGCGCTCGTCGCCGCCGTCGTCGCGATCGTCCCGCTGGCCGACGAGCCGCGCATCGTCGCCGGCTCGATCATCATGCTCGCCGCACTGCACCTGGCCGCCGCGGGGGTGGATCGGCTGCCCCTGACCGCGACGACCCGCTGGATCTCGCTCGCGGGCGCGTTCGCGATCGGCGCGGCGGGGTGGTTCCTGGGCGCCGCGACCGAGATCGAGGCGCTGTCGCTCCCCGTCGCCGCGATGTGCCTCGTCGGCTCGGTGCTGGGGATGCTCCGGCGTCGGCGGTCCGGCATGCCGTGGCCCGCCGCAGAGGGGCCGGCGTGGATCGCGGGCCTCGTGCTCGCGACGGTGCCGAGCCTGCTCGTCGTGGCCGAGCCCGCACGGGTCTGGGCCTGTGTGGTGCTCGCCCTGGCGGCCGCTGCGGGGGCCGCCGCCGTGCGCGAGCCCGCGCGCGACGCGCCGGCCGACGCTCCGGCGCCGGCCGCTGATTCCGGAGCCCCGGCCGACCTGGTCGGCGCATACCCGCCGCCTGCCGGCAGCCCGGTTCGGCTCGGCGATGCGGCGGCCGGGCTCCCGGCGTCGTACGAACCGCCCGCCCCTGCGCCTGTGGCCGCCCCCCGGGCCCCTGCGTTCATCGACGTCTGGGCGCTCCGCACGCCGACCGCCGTCCTCCTGGGCCTGGCCGCGGTGACGATGGCGCTGCGCGGAATCGTGCCTCCCGGGTTCCCGGGCGACAGCGCGGCGGCGATCGTCGCGGCGCTCGGCGCCGTCGCGGTGGCCGTGCTCCTGACCGGCCGGCGGGCCGGCGACGCCGCGAACCCCGGTGCCGGCGTCCTCGCTGCTGCCGGCACGGTCCTCCTCGTCGCACTGCCGCTCGCCCGTCCCGAGGCGGACCTCGGGCTGACGACCACCACCGCCATCCTGGGCGGCGTGCTCGGCGTCGCCGGCGCTTCGGTGCTGGGACTGCGGCGCTGGGCGGCGCTCGGCCGTGTGCTCGCCGTGGGCGGGCTCGCGGTCGCCGTCGTGTCGTGCGGCGTCAGGTTCTGGCACGTCGCGCCCGGTGGAGGGCTCGAGCCCGACCTGTGGGCGGTGGCCGGTGCGGGGATCGCCGCGGCGATCGCCCTGGCGGCCGTGAGGGCGACGCCGTCGCGCGCGGTCGGCCGCGCCGCCGGAGCGGGCTTCGCGATCGCGACAGCGCTGTTCGCCGGCGCCGAGCTGTGGTTGCTGCTCGAACAGCCGACCGGCGAGAACCTCCGCACGGTCGCGGTGATGTCGACACTGACGGCCGCAGCGGTGGCAGGCACGGCGGCGCGGGGGCGGCTCGGGCCGGCCCTGGCCGTCGTCGCCGCCATCGCCGCCGCGGTCTTCGGCGCCGTCGCCCTCGTGGGCGTCGGCGTACGCCCGGTGGAGCTGGTCACCGTCCCGCCGGCGCTCGGCGGCCTCGCGTACGGCGCACTCACGCTCCGCCGGAAGCCGGCGTCACGCACCTGGCCGACGCTCGGCCCGTGGCTGGCGCTGCTGACGGTGCCGTCGCTCCTGCACGACTTCGCCGGGTCCGAGCCGCTGGCCGGCACCGGCCAGACGTGGCTGGGCGGGTCCGAACTGTGGCGCGTCGTCTCCCTCGGCGTCGTCGCGGTCGCGATGGTCGTGATCGGGGCGGTGTACCGGCTGCAGGCGCCGCTCGTCCTGGGCTCGGCGGTGCTGCTCGTGCACGGGGCGGCGCAGCTGTGGCCCTGGATCTCCACGGCGTATGTGGCCGTGCCGTGGTGGCTGTGGCTGGGCCTGGGAGGTGCGCTGCTCATCTACGTCGCCGCACGCTACGAGAAGCGGATGAGAGCGCTGCGCACCGCCTTCACCGCGGTCACGTCGCTTCGCTGACCTCGCGCGCGCCGCGCCCCCACCGGAACGGCGACACCGTCGCGTCGCCGGGGATCCAGTACCGCCACGGGAACGCCGCGGTGCCGGCGACCCCGGCGACCCCGACGCGGGGACCCGATGCGACCTCCGCGAGCGGGTCGACCAGGAGCTCCAGCCGCGCCACCGCACCGTGCAGCGGCTCACCGGTGATCGCATCGATGCCGTCGTGCACCGGATGCCGCAGCCCCACCGCGTCGCCGAACCGGCCCGGCCCGCGGGCGAGGTCGCGCGGCGTGCGGGCCGCGGGCCGACGCCGGGTCGCGGCATCCGCTCCCTCGATCACCTGACCCGCGCGCAGCAGCACACCGCCGGCGACCCCGTCGGGACCGCACACCACGTTGACGCAGGAGTGGATGCCGTGGCTGAGGTACACGTACAGGTGCCCCGGCTCGCCCCACATCGTGGCGTTGCGGACCGTGGGTCCCATGCGCGCGTGCGAGCCAGGATCGGGCAGGGGCCCGGTGCCGCGGCCGTGGTACGCCTCGACCTCGGTGAGCCGCACGGCCACGCTCTCACCCTCGACGATGGTCGTGAGCCTGGCCCCGAGCAGCCGCGGCGCGACGTCGGCCGGGAGCCCCCGCAGGTCGGTGCGCGTCGCCGCACGCCACAGGTCCCGCGCCATGGGCCGAGTCTACGTCCGGCGAGTTCGTGTGCTCTCGCCGAGCGCACACGCTGTGCTCGCGTGGTTCGTGTCGTCTCGGCGAGAGCACATGTTCCGCGCGGGGACCGGGCTGCCGTGCCGTGCCGCGTCAGAGGGGAGGCACCTGGCACCACGAGATCGACGCGCCGTTGAGAGCGACGACAGGATCGCCGTCGTCCACCTCGAGGATGCGCGTCTCGGGGCGCTTCGGCAGCGGGTGCTGGTAGGTGTCGTAGGAGTTCGTCACGGCGTCCGGCGCCACGAGCACCGCCAGATAGCGGGCACTGGGCGACACGCACACCTGGATCACGGCATCCGTGTCGGCGATCTCCGTGAGCGGCCGGGTCGTGCCGTCCGCGCCGACGTGGGCGATCGTTGAGCGCCCGGTCGGCACGCCGTCGGCATCGAGCACGGCGGCGGTGCGGATGGTCGACCCGTCGGGAAGCGGCGTGACCGAGGTGGTGCCGCCGAGGGCGGCGTCGGGCTCGACGAGCGGCGCCTCGCTCGCGTCGGTGAGGTCGATCACGGCCGCGTGGTCGACGCGGTCGATGACCGCCTCGCTCGAGCCGCGGGCGATCCCCTCGATCGTCATGGCGTCGCCGAGCGCGGTCGGAGCCCCGGTCCCGCCTTCTGATCCGGTCAGCAGCAGGGACCCGTCGAACGAGAGGAGCAGGATGCTGTCGGTGTCGGGCACGAACCGCCACTCCGCCACGCGGGGGTCGGCGCCGGAGACCTCGATCGCGACGGGATCCGCCTCCGGATCGCTGAGCGACGCCGTGTAGAGGCGGCTCTCGCGGCCGGAGTCGGCGCTCAGCTCCGCGTCCGAGAACGTGTAGCCGATGCGCTCTCCGCGGTCGGCGGTCTGCAGGTTCGACACGAACCCGTCGCCCGGAAGGGGCAGCTCGTGCGCGTTCTCGCCGTCGAGGTCGGTGACGATGAGACCGGCCTGGTCGTCGTCGGTGCGCACCGAGACGACCAGATGCTGCGCGGTGGCGCGGAAGTCCTCGATGTGCGCGTGCCGGAACACGGGCACCGCGTTCTGCCCGGTGAGGTCGGTGCGGTAGATGAGGTCGCCCGAGTTGGTCCCCCGCTGCATGAGGAAGACCTCGGCCGCGGGCGTGCGGAAGGTCTGGGTGATGGTCGCGGTGGGGCCGCCACCCAGCGACGCGACGCCGTCGATGGTGACGGTGTACTCGGTGTCGTCCCACAGCGGCAGCGTGAACCGCACGCCGACGCTGCGCCCCGACGTGTCGACGGCGAACGGCGTCGCCGGCGTGATCGTCACCTGCGACGGGTCGACCTGGGCGAGCGACTGGGTGGTCGTCACGATGAGGCGGGCTCCGGATGCCGCGGCCGCCGCCTGCGGATCGACGGACGCCTCCGTCACCCGCGGCCCCTGCGCGACGCTCGCGGCCGCACCGGCCAGCCCGAGCACGGCGAGGACGCCCACGACGATCGCGAACGACCCGACGAAGGCGCGGCCCCGACGACGCCGGGACCGCGCGCGCCTCGAGCCCCCGTCAGTACTCATACGGGTCCTCGGGCTCCGGGATCTCGTCCACCGCGGCGGCGTCGACCACGAGCCGCCCGTCGGAGGACGAGCGGACCGTGCCGGTGATCGTGACCCACTGCCCCGTGTCGGGCGCACCCGTGCCGCTCACGATGGGCAGACTCGCCGGCTGTGCGTCGATGACGCAGTGCGTGATGACCAGGCGCGTGAGGTCGAAGGCACCGTCCTCGCCCGGAGTGACGAACCCCGTGAGCTCGACGGTCTCGCCGTCGAACGCGTCGGGGTTGGTGGCCGTCGCGAAGACGGTCGCCCACTCGCCCACGCCGAACGAGGCCGTGTCTCCGGTGGATGCCAGCTGGATCGTGTCGGCGCCGCCGAACAGCGGCGTCGCCCCGACGTCGCGCGACATCGCGAGCTCCGCGCTGAGGGAGGCCGGCGGCAGCACGAGGGTGAGCACGACGACTCCGGATGCCGCGACCCCGCCGACGACCGTGGCCACCACCGCCGCCGGGTGCCGCGCGTGCCCGCGCTCCTGCTCGTGCCCGCGCTCGTGCCCGTGCTCCCGCTCCCGCTCCTGCTCCCGCTCCCGCTCCCGCTCCCGCTCCTGCTCCTGCTCCCGCTCCTGCTCCCGCTCCGCGCGAGTCGCCAAGACACGCCGGGCGGTCGGGGCGGCGTCCGGCGTGTTCTGGCGAGTCGAGGAGGACTGAGAGGCGAGGTCCCCGTGGTCGTGGCCGTGGTCGGCCTCGGCGCCCAGCGGGAGGGCGAACGAGGCCACGGCGCCGATCAGCACGAACACCGACATCGACACCGCGAACCACGCCGAGTCGGGGTTGATGTACAGCCCGAGACGCCCCGTCAGCGCGAGCGAGATCGTGAAGACGGCCAGCGCCGCGGCGAGCCCGACTCCGAGCCACCGCGTGCCGACGAATCCGGCCTTACGCAAGGAGGTTCACCACCGTCCCGATCGCGAACGCCGACAGCACGACGACCACGACGATGCCGCCGAGCGTGCGCCACGTGAAGGTCGTGCGCATGAGCGCGAGCATCTTCACGTCGACGAGCGGCCCGACCAGCAGGAACGCCACGATCGATCCCGGGGTGAACGTCGACGCGAACGACAGCGCGAAGAACGCGTCGACGTTCGAGCAGATCGACACCACCATCGCGAGCGCCATCATCGCGACGATCGACAGTGCCGGGTTGGCGCCGATCGCGAGCAGCGCGTCGCGAGGGATCAGCACCTGCACCGCGCCCGCGAGCGCCGAGCCGATGACGAGCGCCGGCATCACCGCGCGCAGCTCGATCACGAACTGCGCGAGCGTGCGCCGCCACCTGCCGCCGGGTTCGTGCACCACGAGGTCGCACGTGTCGCGGAAGCGGTCGGTGAGCAGCGCGTCAGGGGACGGATGCCGCGAGTACAGCCAGCCGATGAGGTTGGCGATCGCGTACCCGCCCAGCAGGCGCGCGACGAGGATGCCGTCGCTGAAGCCGAACGCCTGGTGCGTCGTGATGATGACGATGGGGTTGACGATCGGCGCCGCGATGAGGAACGTCAGCGTCTCGGCCACCGAGAAGCCCCGCATCAGCAGTCCTCGCGCGAACGGCACGTTGCCGCACTCGCACACCGGCACGATCATGCCCAGGAGCGACAGCACCGCACGGCGGGCCCACGCGCGGCGCGGCATCCATCTCTCGATGACGCCCGGCGGCACCCACACCTGCACGACGATCGACAGCACCACCCCGAGCGCGACGAACGGCAGCGACTCGATCAGCACGCTGATGGCGAGGGTCAGGCCGTCCTGCGCGCGGGTGGGGAGGGATGCCGGGAACAGCGTCGGCGCGAGCCAGTCGATGAGGAAGAGCCCGGCGACGACCGCGACGCCGATGGCGATCCAGAGGAACGCGCGCGCCTGGGGCGAGGGCTCGAGCCGGGCGGTCGCCGGGGCGTCGCGGTGCGCCGCGGAACCCGAACGGGTCGTGGGGTCAGTGCGCGTCACGCTCTGCATCCCGGGCGGCGGCGCAGTTCGCGCAGAGCCCGAAGATGTCGACGACGTGCTCGGCGTCGCGGAATCCGTGGCGCTCGGCGGTGCGCTTCGCCCACTGCTCGACGTCCGTCGCCTCGATCTCGACGGTCAGTCCGCAGGAGCGGCAGATCAGGTGGTGGTGGTGGCCGGTGCTCGAACAGGCGCGGTAGAGCGCCTCCCCCTCGGGGCTCTGCAGCGAGTCGGCGTCGCCCTGGGCGGCGAGCCCGGCCAGAGCGCGGTACACGGTGGCGAGTCCGATGCCGGTGTTCTCGTCGCGAAGGGTGGCGTGCAGCGACTGCGCGCTGACGAATCCGCGGGCGTCCGACAGCGCTTCGCGCACGCGTTCGCGCTGCCACGTGTTGCGCTGTGCCATGGCCGCGAGTCTACCGACGGGTCCTGTGCGTCGCCCGGACGCCGCCTTCGACGGGGTCAGGCACGGGCCGCCCGCGTGACGCGATCGCGGCGGGAGCCGATCACGCGGCACACCACGTAGATCAGGAACGAGATCGTCGTGATGTACGGGCTCACCGGAAGGGTGCCCATGATCGCGAGCAGGATGCCGCCCACTGCCGAGACGAAGCCGAACAGCGCCGACAGGAGCGGCACCGACAGCGGCCCCGACACGATGCGCATCGCCGCGGCGGCCGGGGTGACCAGCAGCGCCATCACCAGCAGCGCGCCGATGATGTGCACGGCGACGGCCACGATGAGGCCCAGCAGCAGCATGAACCCGAGCGAGACCGCCGTGGTCGGCACGCCGCGGGCGGCGGCGGACTGCGGGTCGAGCGAGTCGAAGCGCAGCGGACGCCAGATGAGCAGCAGCCCCAGCAGCACGACGGCGCCGATGCCGATCAGCCAGCCCAGCTGCCCGGTCTGCACCGACACGATCTGGCCGGTGAGCAGGCTGAACCGGTTGGCGCTGCGGCCGTCGTAGAGCGAGAGGAAGAGGATGCCGAGCCCCAGCCCGAACGGCATCAGCACGCCGATGATCGAGTTGCGGTCGCGCGCCTTCGCCCCGAGCACGCCGATGATGGCCGCGGCGATGAGGGAGCCGACGATGGAGCCGGTGACGACGTCCCACCCGATGAGGAGCGCCGCGGCGGCGCCCGCGAACGACAGCTCGCTGATGCCGTGGACCGCGAACGCCATGTCGCGCTGCATGACGAACACGCCCACGAGCCCGCCGACGAGCCCGAGCACGGCGCCGGCCCAGACCGAGTTGGACACGAGCGCGAGGATCTCGCCGTAGTAGGGCAGCCCGCCGAACATCGCGTCAGCGATGTCGTTCCAGTTCATGCGTCCGCCCCGTGGTCGTGATGGTGGTGGGATGCCTCGGCATCGGGCGCGCCGACCACCACGAGCCGGTCGCCGGCCCTCAGCACGAAGACGTGCGCGCCGTAGAGAGCCGTGAGCACGTCGGATCGCAGCACCTCCTGCGGGGTGCCGAGGGTGAACCGGCCGTTGGCGATGTAGAGGATGCGGTCGACCTTGCCCAGCAGCGGGTTGATGTCGTGCGTGACGAGCAGGACCGCGGCATCCTTGTCCCGGCGATGCCGGTCGATGAGGCCGATGACCGCCTGCTGGTTGGCGAGGTCGAGGCTGGTGAGCGGCTCGTCGCACAGCAGCAGCGGCGGGTCGTCGGCGAGCGCCTGGCCCGCGCGGAGGCGCTGCTGCTCGCCGCCCGAGAGGAGGCCGACGGGCCGGTCGGCGAAGTCGCGGGCGCCGACGGCGTCGATGAGCGCGTCCACGCGTGCGCGGTCGCCGCGACGGGGGATCGGGAAGCCGAAGCGGTGGCCGTCGACGCCGAGTGTGACGAGGTCGCGGCCTCGCAGCGAGGTGTCGCGCGGCAGCGGACGGGCCTGGGGGATGTAGCCGATCGAGCGGCTGCCGCGATGCTCGACCGCCTCGCCCTCGACCGTGACGCTCCCGCGCGAGAGCGGCTCGAGGCCGAGGATCGCGCGCAGGAGGGTGGTCTTGCCCGACCCGCTGGGACCGAGCACCGCGACCAGCTCGCCGGCGTGCACGTCGAGGTCGAGTCCGGCCCAGAGCTCCCGGCCGCCGCGCTGGAGCGCGGCGTCGCGGATGCTCAGGACGACAGGGCGCGCGCCGGCGGCGGGCGGCGTCACGCGGTCAGCGCTGCGCTCAGCGCCTCGATGTTCGCCTGCATCCACGAGATGTAAGTCTCCCCCTCCGGCAGCGTTTCAGAAAACGCGATCACCGGGATGTCGAGCCCATCGGCCTCGTCGACGATCTCCTGCGTCTCGGCGCCACCGGTCTGCGTGTTCGTGATGACGACGCTCACCTCGCCGCCCTTGACGAGCGCGAGGGATTCGAGCAAGGTCGCGGGTGCGACATCCTGCCCCTCCTCGACGGCCTCGCTGAACTTGGCCGGCGTCGCGTTCTGGAGGCCGGCCGCCTCGATGAGGTACACCGGAACCGGCTCCGTGACGAAGACCTTCTCGCCGGCGTGCGAGGCGGCGATCTCATCGAGGGACGCCTCGAGCCCGTCGACCTCGGCGGCGAACGCCTCGGCGTTGGCGGTGAAGGTCTCGGCATCGTCGGGGCTGAGCTCGCCGAGCTCGGCGGCGATGGCCTCGGCGACGTGAGCGATCGTGTGCGGGTCGTACCAGACGTGCTCGTTGAAGCCCTCGACGTGCTCGTGGTCGCCGTGGTCGTGGGCGTGGTCCTCGGCGTCGTCGGCGCTCTCGTCGTCGTGGCCGGCGTTCTCGGGCCAGTCGTGCGAGTACTCCACGGCGGTGACGACCGGCGCCTCGGTGCCGCTGGACTCGATGAGCGCGTCGATGAACGCGTCGTAGCCGCCGCCGTTCTCGATGACGAGGTCGGCCTTCGACACGGCGAGCTGATCGCGCGCGCTGGGTTCGAAGGAGTGCGGGTCCTGCGACTCGTTCGACACGATCGACGTCACGTCGACGAGGTCGCCGCCGATCTCTTCCGCGATCTGCCCGTAGACGTCGGTCGACGCGACGATCGCGATGCGCCCGTCCGCAGCGTCGTGGCCGACCGCCGTGCCCGCGCACCCCGAGAGGGCGAGGGCGGATGCCGCGGCAAGGCCGAGCACGGGCAGGGAGCGTCGCAGGGAGGTCATGTCTCGACACTAACGCTAATGAGAATCGTTCTCAAATCTGAGAGACACGGGCCTCCGACGTCGATGAACCTCCGGTTCACACACCACGTGGCGGTGCGGTTCTCCGCGACCCCGTGTGAACCGGAAGCTCACCGCGGTGAGGCAAGAGGCGGACCCCCGGCGGGACTCAGTCCAGCAGCAGCGCCGGCTCCTCGAGGATCGACGCGACGTCGGCGATGAAGCGCGACATGCCGTCGCCGTCGACCACGCGGTGATCGAACGAGCCCGCGACGGTCGTGACCCAGCGGGGGCGCACCTCGCCGTCGACGACCCACGGCTTCTGGCGGATCGTGCCGAGCGCCACGATGCCCGCCTCGCCGGGGTTGATGATCGGGGTTCCCGCGTCCATGCCGAACACGCCGATGTTCGTGATCGTGATGGTGCCGCCGTGCTGGTCGGCCGGCGTGGTCTTGCCTTCGCGAGCGGTGAGCGTCAGCTTCTCCAGCGCCCGCGCGAGCTCGCGCATCGACAGGTCCTGCGCGTCCTTGATGTTGGGCACGAGCAGGCCGCGCGGGGTGGCCGCGGCGATGCCGAGGTTCACGTAGCGGCGCACGCGGATCTCGGCGCCGCCTTCGGCATCCACCCACGCGGCGTTCACCATCGGGGTGCGCCGGGCCGCCCAGATGACCGCGCGCGCCATGATGAGCAGCGGCGACACCTTGATGTCGGCGAAATCCGGCGAGGTCTTCAGACGCTTGACGAGCTCCATCGTGCGGCTGGCGTCGACGTCGGTCCACACCGACACGTGCGGCGCCGAGTACGCCGACTGCACCATGGCCGAGGACGTGGCCTTGCGCACGCCCCTGACGGCGATGGTCTCCTCGCGACCGGCCGCATCGGGCGCGGGCGTCGACGGGGCGACGACCGCCGGGCCGGACGCCGGGGCGGGGGCGGGGACCGGAATGGTCTCCTCGCGCACGTCGCCCCATTCCGGGGTCTCGATGTTGCGGAACACGCTCGCCTGCGACGCGTGGCGCACGACGTCCTCGCGGGTCACCTCGCCGGCGGGGCCCGTGGGGTCGACCGCCGACAGCTCGACCCCGAGGTCGCGCGCGAGCTTGCGGATCGGCGGCTTCGCGATGACGCCGACGGATGCCGCGACCCGCTCCTCCGCAGGAGCCGCGGGCTTGCGCCGCCGCGACTGGACGTGTCCACCCGTGCCGTAGCCGACCAGCACGGCGCCCTCGCCCTCGCCGGCGGCATCGGCGGGTTCGCCGTGCTCCGACTGCCCGACGGTCGCCGGGGCCGCGGCATCCACCGCGGAGGAGATGGTGATGATCGGGGCGCCCACGTTCACGGTCGCACCCTCGCCGGCGAGCAACTCGCCCACGGTGCCGGCGAACGGCGAGGGAAGCTCGACCAGCGACTTCGCGGTCTCGATCTCGACGAGCACGTCGTTGACGGCGACGCTGTCGCCGGGGCCGACGCGCCACTGGACGATCTCGGCCTCGGTGAGTCCTTCGCCGACATCGGGGAGGACGAACGTCTGGGTGCTCATAGGTCGCCTTTCGGTCGTTGACCGTGTTCCGGTCGTTGAGCGTGGTTTCGGTCGTTGAGCCTGTCGAAACGTCAGTACGCGAGGGACCGGTCGACGGCCTCGAGGATGCGGTCGGCGTCGGGCAGGTAGGTGCCTTCGAGCTTGGCCGGGGGGAAGGGGGTGTCGAAGCCCGACACCCGCAGCACGGGGGCCTCGAGCGCATAGAACGCGCGCTCCATGACGGTCGCGGCCACCTCGGAGCCGAGCGAGGTGAAGCCCGGCGCCTCCTGCGCGTAGACCATGCGTCCCGTGCGACGCACCGAATCGAGGATCGGCCCGTAGTCCACCGGTGACAGCGACCGCAGGTCGACGACCTCGATGCTCGTGCCCTCGGCCTCGGCGAGAGCGGCGGC
>Ga0160460_100614_pt1 | contig 18190 bp, 16 predicted proteins | sample HID1973M_E6MG_FD_108238 | JGI IMG/M metagenome (GOLD analysis project Ga0160460, IMG submission 108238) | Enriched mosquito-associated microbial communities from UW Madison campus, WI, USA - HID1973M_E6 MG | ecosystem: Host-associated > Arthropoda: Insects > Digestive system > Unclassified ... | reverse complement strand
GAGGATCGAGTCAGTTCGGGGAGTTTGTGCCCGGCGCAGATCTACTGTAGGAGCTGGCTTGCCAGCGATGAGGCCAAAGGGTCCAACATCACCATCGACTGACTTACCGCCATCGCCAGCAAGCCGGCTCCTACAGGGGATGTTGGTGTTCACGCTGCTTCATTCACCAGGGTCGACCTCCAGCAACTGCCGCCGCCTTGCCCGCGGCGTCATCGCAAACCAGCGCCTACAGGCCCGGTTGAACACGCTCTGCTCGCTATAGCCCAACAACCCCGCCACCTGGGACATCGGCATGCTGCGTTCGGCCAGGTAAGTATCGGCACGCTGGCGGCGGACGTTTTCCAGAATCCCTTCGAAGCCCTGCCCCGCCTGTTCCAGGCGCCGTTGCAGGACCCGCTCGTGCAGCCCCAACTGCTCGGCAATGATCGGCAAGCGGCAGCGCTGGGTGGCCAGGGTGCGCACGATCAGCCATTCGACCTGTGCCACCAGGTCCGCCGGTGCATGGCTGTTGAAGTGGTTGAAGTACTGCACCAGCACGCCGTGCAGCAACGGGTCCTGCTGTTCGATGGCGTGTTCGAATTGCGCGGCGGTCAGCACCATGGCATTGCAGGCCTGGGCGGTATAGACAGTGGTCTTGAAAAAGCGCCGGTAGCGCGCCGACGACAACGGCGAACTGGCGCTGAGCCAGATGGCTTGCGCGGCGAACTGCGGACCGCAGAGCAGCTTCATGATGTTATGCGCCACGCCCGTCGCCAACTCGATCATCTGCCGCTGTTGCAGTAACCCCGGCAAGCGAATGTCGAGCAACAGCCGTGGCGCGCCTGGCTCACTGAGGTCCAGGTTCAACTCGATGCCCGGGCTGTGAAAGCCGATGAAGCGCACGATCTCTTCCAGGGCCTGGCCGACCGTGGCCGAACTGCGGGCAATCAGGGCGATCGGCCCGAGCACATCGAGGTCCTGATAGTCGGCCATGCGCAGGCCGAAGTCCGGGCAGTCCAGCTCTTGCGCCGCGCAATCGAGCAACCCCACCAGCGAGCGCAGCGGCACCCTGGCGTCCTCTTCGAAGATGCACTTGGGGTCGATGCGGTAGCGTCGCAGCAAGGCATCCGGCTGGCCGCCGAACTGGTCGACCAACTCGCGAAATCCGGTCAGGGAGGTGCTGCGGATCAATGCTGTCATAGTCGTAACAAGTCAAAAACGAGTCGTGAAAGGTCAATAAATCTACGCCCCATCGGTAAAGAATTCCATACCCGAGTTGCCCGTTGACCTGGCACGGCGCAGCTCGTTTTTGTAGTGCCACCGAGAATAAGACCAATGGAATTCGACTACATCATCGTGGGTGCCGGCTCTGCCGGTTGCGTCCTCGCCAATCGCCTGAGTGCCAATCCGAACGTCAGCGTGTGCCTGCTCGAGGCCGGACCGAAAGACTGGTCGCCGCTGATTCACACGCCCATAGGCGTGGCAGCCATCCTGCCGACCCGGCATGTCAACTGGGCCTTCGACACCGTGCCGCAACCCGGTCTGAACGGGCGCGTCGGCTACCAGCCACGGGGCCAGACCCTGGGCGGCAGCAGTTCGATCAACGGCATGATCTACATCCGCGGCCACCGTACCGACTTCGATGACTGGGCCGCCCTGGGCAATCCGGACTGGTCGTTCGACCACGTCCTGCCTTACTTCCGCCAGAGCGAAAATCACCACGCCGGCGCCAGCGACCTGCACGGCAACACCGGTGAGTTGTATGTCGGCAGAGCCCAGTCGCACCCGGCCAGCGAGGCGTTCATTGCCGCCGCCATGGCCGCCGGGCATCGCTATAACTCCGACTTCAACGGCCACGACCAGGAAGGCGTCGGTCCCTACGAGGTGACCATTCGCGACGGCCGGCGCTGGAGCACGGCCACCGCCTTTCTCAAGCCGATCCGCGACCAGCGCAACAACCTCACGGTGCTGACCGACGCCCAGGCCGAGCGCGTGCTGCTCAAGGGCAAAAAGGCCCATGGCGTACAAGTCCACCACAAGGGCAACAGCCTGACCTTGAAGGCGCGCAAGGAAGTGCTGGTCAGCGCCGGCGCCTTCGGCAGCCCGCAGTTGTTGATGCTTTCGGGGATCGGTGCCCAGGGCGACCTCAAGCCCCATGGCATTGCCGTGCAACACGAACTGCCTGGCGTCGGCCAGAACCTTCGCGACCACCCCGACGTGGTGCAGTGCTACAAGAGCCACGACAGCACCCTGCCGGGCTTCTCGCTCAAGGGCGGCCTGAACATGGGCAAGGCGCTGTTCGACTACACGCTGAAAAAAACCGGCACCTTCGCCAGCAACTTCGCCGAGGCCGGTGCCTTCCTGAAAACCGATCCTTCGCTGAGCCGCCCGGACATCCAGTTGCACTCGGTGATCAGCCTGGTGGATAACCACAACCGCACCCTGCACTGGGGCCACGGCCTGAGCTGCCATGTCTGCGTGTTGCGCCCGAAAAGCATCGGCAGCGTCGGCCTGAACTCCGCCAACCCCGCCGCGCCGCCGCGCATCGATCCCAACCTGCTGGGCAATGACGACGACGTGCAGACCCTGCTCAAGGGTTACCGCATCGCCAGCAAGATCGCCGAGCAGGCGCCCATGGCGTCATTCAAGCTCAAGGACATGTACAGCCATGGCCTGTACAGCGACGAGCAGTTGATCGAAGTGCTGCGCAAGCGTACCGACACCATTTACCACCCGGTTGGCACCTGCAAGATGGGCAACGATGACGCCGCCGTGGTCGACGACCGCTTGCGCGTGCATGGCATCGAAGGATTGCGCGTAGTCGATGCTTCGATCATGCCGACCCTGGTGGGTGGCAATACCAATGCGGCGACGATCATGATTGCCGAGCGTGCGGCCGAGTGGATTGCCAACGCGTGATTGGATAAGTGCTCATCCCCATGTCCGACGTGGGGATGAGCAAAAGGAGCCATCAGGAAAACACCGTCGATGCGAATCAGGCACCGCCCCTGAAACAGGAAACACCCCATGCAGTCAACTTGAACGGCAGATGGTAATGCTGCGCCGGGTCGCCGACGCCGAAGCGATAGACCAGTTCATCGAGAAACGGCACCTCGGGCATGACCATGCCCTGGGCACGATAAAACTGCGCCACGTCAAGACTCGCCTCGTAGATCCCTGCCACGCATTGCGCATGAAGCTCGCCCAGTTCACCTAGCAACCCGCGTTCGTCCACCTGTCCCTGGCAAACCAGTGTCCGTCCGCCGTTTTCCAGCCGCTCCAGGCGCACCCTCAACCCTTCTGCCACCCGACCGCTGGCGACGTCGACAACATGCAGCGAGATGCCGCCATTCATGTCCAGAAATCCTTGTGCGGTTCAGCCGCCTCGGCTTCCAGCATCGGGCCCAGGACACTGACCTTGCGCTGCCCCTTGGCAAAGACTTCGCGACACGGCAGGGAAAAGGTCGGGTTCTCCGGATGATCCCCCGTCAGGCCCAGCAACGCGTGTTCCGACAAGGCATAGACCACCCGCCCGATGCCGGTCCAATAGACCGCCCCGGCACACATGCAGCAAGGTTCGGCGCTGGTGTACAGCGTGCACGATTCAAGCTCCTGCGGGGTCAGTAACCGGGCGGCAGCCGCCGCCGCGGCCAGTTCGGCGTGTTGGGTCGGATCACCTTCCGGCGGCATCGAATTGTTGCCGGCCTCGCTGATCACCTTGCCGTTGCGGTCCGCCACCAATGCCGCGAAGGGATGGCGACCGCGCGCTCTTGATGCCTGCGACAAGGCAATGGCCTGGCGCAGCAACGCCAGATCCAGATCGCTGACGCCGGCCGGGACAAGCTGAGTGAACGTGTTCATGGGATAACTCCTTGGCAGTTAAAAAAAGACAAATCAGTCGGCCAGCTCGGCCGAGGGTGCGCCGACGTTGTCGGTCGATTTTTTTTCGTTATTGAGCAGCACATTGAGCACGATGGCGGTGACGGCGCCGAGGAAAATCCCGCTTTCCAGGATCAGCTTGAGGGCACCGTTGGCCTGTTCGAACAAGGCGGGAAATGACATGGGCAGGACGCCGACGCTGACCGAAACGGCCACGATGATTCCATTGCGGGTGCCCTCGAACTGCACGCGCGACAATTCCTGAATGCCCGCCACCGTGGTCATGCCGAACATGACGATGGCGCAGCCACCCAGCACCGGGGTTGGCACTGCAGCGATCAACGCACCGAGTTTCGGAAACAGCCCCATCAGCACCATGATTGCCCCGGCGGCGGCCACGACGAAACGGCTCTTGATGTTGGAAAGCGCGATCAGGCCGGTGTTCTGAGTGAACGCGTTGTAGGGGAAGCTGTTGAACAGGCCACCGAGCATGGTCGACAGGCCGTCGGCGCGGAACGCGTTGCCCAGGGTCTGGCGGGTCGTCGGCTTGCCGGTCAACTTGCCGATCGCCAGGCAGTTGCCGGTGGTCTCGGCCATGATCACCAGCATCGCCAGGGTCATGATCAGAATGGGCACCAGGGAAAACTCAGGCGCGCCGAAGGCCATGGGGGCACTCAGTTCAAACCAGGCCGCTTCGCTCACCTGGCTGAAATGGGTCATGCCACAGGCTGCCGCGATCAGGCTGCCGACGAGCAAACCAATGAGGACACTGAGGTTGCCGATGAAACCCGAGAACTTTGCATAGATCACCAGGGTAACGCTGACCGTGGCCAGCCCCAGTAGCAGGTTGGCCGGGCTGCCGAAATCCGCGGCACCCGGATTGCCCCCGCCCAGCCAGATGGCGGCGGCCGGCATCAGTGAGATACCGATGATGGTGATCAGGCTGCCAATCACCACCGGCGGGAAAAAGCGCAGCAGGCGGCTGAACACCGGAGCGATCGCGATGGTCATCGCACCGGCAGCAATCACCGCGCCGAAGATCTGGCTGAGGCCAAACTCCTTGCCGATCATGATCATCGGCGCCAGGGCAATGAACGAGCAGCCCTGGATCAACGGCAAGCGTGCACCGAATTTCCAGAAGCCGAGGGTCTGGATCAAGGTTGCCACGCCGGACGTCAGCAGGTTGGCGTTGATCAGCAGGACGATCTGCGCCGACGTCAGTCCCATCGCGCTGCCCAGTATCAGCGGCACCGCCACCGCCCCGGCGTACATCACCAGCACATGCTGGAGGCCGAAGGTAAACAACTGCCGCAGGGGCAGGACTTCGTCCACCGGATGAATGCGTTGTGTATTCATGTCTAAGGCTCCTGAAGGTGCGGCATTTATTATTTTCGCAGGCACAGTCAGGCTGCACGGGCTGCCCCGGAGAACGCCTGACGCAGCGCTATAGTTTAGTGTTCAAAGCGATGAAACAAATTGGCAACCATCGCTTTTTTCGATGGGGCATTCCCTGCACAATGGACACTGGCCATTCCTGACCCTCGACATGGGAGCACACCGATTGCGCTTTTCACTCGATCAACTGCTGATGTTCGTCCAGGTGGTCAAAAGCGGATCGTTTTCCGCCGCCGGACGCAAACTGGGAAAGACGCAATCGACCATCAGCGCGGCCATCGCCAACCTGGAAACCGATCTGGGTGTCGACCTGTTCGACAGGTCCAACCGCAACCCCGCCCTGACCGACAGCGGTTACAAGCTGCTGATCCAGGCCGAAGCCGTGCTGGAACGGTGCATGTCCTTCGAGGCGCAGGCCGACTGCCTCAGCGACAACGTCGAGCCCAGCCTGACCCTCGCCATTGAAACGCCCTATGGCCCGATCATGCCGGTGCTCAAGGCCTTCGAGCAGGCGTTTCCTTTTGTCGATCTGATCATCCGCCACCCCGTGCACGGCGACGTCAGCGAACTGGTCGCCAGCGGCGAGGCGGTGCTCGGTGTCGCGTTCTCACAGCCGGGCTATCCCAAGGAGCTGGCGTTCCAGCAATTGGGCAAACTGATCATGCTGCACGTCTGCCACCCCGAGCACCCCCTGGCGCGTCTCGATGCCGTGACGTTCGAAGATCTGCACGTGCACCGGCGCCTGGCGTTCAGCGCTCATGCCAGCAAGCTGCCCAGCAGCGAGTACTTGCGCTCGACGCAGTTGTGGCAGGCGGAGAGTTACCTGGCCTTGCTGGAAATGGTCAGGGCCGCGCTCGGCTGGGCCACCCTGCCGCGCCAGCTCATCCAGCGCGAACTGGCCAGGGGCGAGCTGGTGGAATTGCCCCTCTCGGCCTACCCGCACACCGACTGGCAAGTCGGCGTCGACCTGTTATGGACGCGCCAGCGCCCATTGGGCAAGGCCGAGCGCTGGCTGAAGGAAAGGCTGCAAGGCAACAAAGTGTTCGAGCTTGATCGAAACGGGCAGACCACCACGCTTTGAAATCTTTAGGCACTGCGGTCCGGCTATCCGACTTGCCGGCGACGGTGGCATCAGCTTCACCGACGCTATCGCCAGCAAGCCGGCTCCTACAGATTTATGCCCTGCCCGACAATGCGCATGCCCCCCATTCCTTTAGGAGCTGGCCTGTGGGTCGCCGCATCGCAGCGATGGCAGCATCAGCTTCACCGACGCTATCGCCAGCAAGCCGGCTCCTACAGATTTATGCCCTGCCCGACAATGCGCATGCCCCCCATTCCTGTAGGAGCTGGGTTGTCGGGTCGCCGCATCGCCATCAGTTTCTCCACCGCCGTAACCAGACTATTCGGTCGTGACCGACGTACGACCGAGCGCATCCCGCAGCCATGTGCCCGCTTTACCCGAGCGCAAGCTTGAAGACCAGATGAGGTCAACGCCCACCGTCCAGTCGGTGAACGGATACGCCTCCAGTTGCAGTTCGACAAACTCGCCATTGAGGCTCAGGGCTTGCATCAGTTGCCTGGGTACAGTGGCCCAGCCCATGCCCGCGCGCAGCATATCCATCAAGGTCAGATAGCTTTCGACACGCCAATGATTGGGTGAGTTGAGGTATTCGCTGGTGGGCAGGCGGTCCTGGAAAGGCCGGTAGATCAACTGCCGATAATTGCTCAATTGGTTGAAGCTGACTGTGGGCAGGCTGGCCAGTGGATGATCGCGACAGGCGATGTTGCTGAAGGTGATGCTGCCAAGCCGAACAAACTGCAAGTCCCTGGGGTAATGCGTTCGGGTACACATCACGCCCAGCAGCACCTTTTTATTCTCGATCCGTTCAAGGGCGTCAGGCCCCGATGAATGCAATACCGTCAGGTCGACATGGGTGAAACGCCGGGAAAACTCTTCAAGGACAGGTGCCAGTGCCTGATAGGGAATCGCGTCGTCGATGCTGATCACCAACTCCGTTTCCAGCTCCTGCGCCAGGCTGCCCGCGCGATTTTCCATGTTGCAGCACTGGCCCAGGATGGCCTCGGCATCACGCAGCAAGGCCCGGCCTTCAGTGGTCAGTTGCGGATAGCGCTGGCTGCGGTCGAACAGGCTGACCCCCAGATCGATCTCCAGATTGCCGACGGAAATACTGATCGCCGATTGCGACTTGCCCAGTTTGCGTGCAGCCGCGGAAAAAGAGCGCTCACTGGCAACCGCAGAAAAAGCGGCCAGTTGTTCGAGAGACAACCGCATCGCTGCTCCATAAAAAAAATCAATAGGTCCCATTTTTACAACGGGTACGGCGAGGCGCATGTTGGCCCTGCAGCACCCATAACGACAATAACTATTTATCTCATTACTGCCTCGACACTACTTTTCAGGAGAGGACAAATGAACCATAGCGTGCACCCTGTAGACCAGCGGTTACCCCTGATTCAAACGGCAGTACTGGGTTTTCAACATGTGCTGGTGATGTACTCGGCTTGCATTATCGTGCCGCTGATTCTCGGCGCCGCACTGAAGCTTCCCAAGGACCAGTTGACCCTCATCATCAATGCCGACCTGTTTGCCGCGGGTCTGGCCACACTCCTGCAATGCGCCGGCAACCGTTTCTTCGGCATTCAGCTACCCATCATGATGGGCGTGACCTTCGCCTCGGTGACGCCGATGATCGCCATCGCCCTGAACCCCGGCATCGGCTTGCCCGGCGTCTACGGCGCAATCATCGCATCAGGGATTTTCGGCCTGCTGTTCGCCCCGGTCATGGGGCGATTGCTGCGCTTCTTTCCGCCGGTGGTGACGGGGACGGTGCTGCTGGTGATTGGCATCAGCCTGATGCGCGTGGGTATCGACTGGTCGGCCGGTGGACAACCGACGCTGGCCAACGGCGGTCCCAACCCGGATTACGGAAACCCGGTCTACCTGGCCATTTCCCTGCTGCAGTTGCTGTTGATCCTGGGTCTCAACCGCTTTGCCAAAGGTTTCATTGCCAATATCGCGGTGTTGCTGGGTGTGCTGGTCGGCTTTTTCATCGCCTTCATTCGCGGGGATATCATGCTCGACGGCATCGGCCATACACCCTGGTTTTCCACCATCACCCCCTTCGCCTTCGGCGTGCCGACCTTTGATGCCGTGGCCGTGATCTCCATGTGCATGGTAATGCTGGTGACCATGGTCGAGTCGACCGGAATGTTCCTCGCGCTGGGCAAGATGGTGGACCGACCGACCACCCGCGAGCGTCTGGTACGGGGGCTTCGTGCCGATGGCCTGGGCGCTGTTGTCGGCGGCGTGTTCAATGCGTTTCCCTACACTTCCTTCTCCCAGAACATTGGCCTGGTGTCCATGACCGGGGTCAAGAGCCGCTTTGTCTGCATTGCCGGTGCCTTGATCCTTATTGGCCTCGGGCTGTTTCCCAAACTGGCGTATGTCGTCGCCTCCACACCGCAATACGTGCTCGGTGCCGCCGGCATGGTGATGTTCGGCATGGTCACGCTGATGGGCGTACGCATCCTGTCGACTGTCGACTTCGAGAAGTCGCGCTACAACCTCCTGATCGCCGCCACGAGCGTGGGCATCGGCATGATTCCGATGGTCTCGCCGATGTACTTCCACCACCTGCCCGAATGGAGCCGGGTGTTCACCGAAAGCGGGATCATCCTCAGCGTGTTCACCGCCCTGATCCTCAACCTGCTGTTCAACGGTCCGACCAAGCCGGACGAAGCCGAAGCCGGCGCCGCCCGCAGCGCCGTCCTCGGTGAAAGCTGAACAACCGCCCTTCAGACAAACACTCTTCAAAGGTGAAGCACAATGACCAGCGAACTCCTCCGGGCAGACGTGGTACTCACGATGGACGCCCACAATACAGTCATTGAAGATGGCGCCGTATTGATCACGGACGGCTTGATTGCCGAGGTCGGCCCGGCCTCGCAATTGCTCGCCCGCCACCCCTGGGTCCCGGTCCGGCGCCTGACCGACCGGCTGCTGATGCCTGGCCTGGTCAACACTCATTGCCACTCCGGCATTCTTCGCGGCACGGCCGAGGGGCTGCCGGTGTGGGACTGGTTGCAGCAGTACATCGACCCCATGCACCGTGTCCTGCGCCCCGAAGAGGCCCGGCTGGCGTCCATGCTCTGCTACAGCGAGGCCCTGTTGTCGGGTACGACAACTATCGTCGACATGTGGCGCTACATGCACGGCAGCGCCGAAGCGGCCAATGAACTGGGGATCCGTGCAGTGCTGGTGCCTTACGTTGCCGAGCATCCGGACCATGACTATTTCGAGACCCTCGACACCAACGAAGCCCTGATCAAAAGCTGGCATGGCGCCGCCAATGGCCGCATTAACGTGTGGGTCGGCCTGGAGCATATGTTCTACGCCGTGCCCAAGGCCTGGCAGCGTATCGCGGACATGTGCAAGGCCAATGAAACGGGTTTCCACACCCATAGCAATGAAAGCCGCTTCGACGTTGAGGAAACCATTCGGCGCTACGGAATTCGACCGGTCCAGGCCCTGGAGAAATTTGGCCTGCTCGATGCCAGCAACGTCTTGCTTGCACACTGCGTCTGGGTCGACGACGCGGAAATCGCATTGATGGCACGGCGCAAAGTGGGCGTGGCGCATAACCCGGTGAGCAACATGAAACTGGCTTCGGGTGCAGCCCCTGTGGAAAAACTCCTGGCCGCCGGTGTCGCGGTAGGCCTGGGTACCGATGGGGAGAAGGAGAACAACAATCTGGACATGTTCGAGGAGATGAAAGTGTCTTCGCTGCTGGCCAAATTTTCCAGCCTCAATGCAGCGGCGCTCGATGCCTGGTCCGTTTGCCGCATGGCGACCATCGACGGCGCCCGAGCCCTGGGCTTGGACAGGCAGATCGGCTCACTGGAAGCCGGCAAGGCGGCAGACATCATTGCCGTGCGGGTCGATACACCAAGGATGACTCCGCTGATCACCAAGGGACCGCTGGCCAATCTTCACCACAACCTGGTGCACGCCGTCCAGGGGGGTGATGTCGACATGACCATGGTTGCCGGACGGGTACTGGTGGAAAACGGGCAACTGAAAAACACCGAACTGGACATGCTGATCACCCAGGTCAACGAAACCGCGCCGGCCTTGTTTGCCCGGCGAAAAATCTGGCTGGACCAGGCCGGGGTTTCGGTCAACGAGCTGGAACGGGTGCCTGACCTGTAGGGCTTTGGCGCAGCCCGGCGCAGGGGCCGACCGGCATCACGACTCCGACGTCGACCGCGTCAACTGCTCCAGCAACTCCAGATCGGTGTTCATTCCCGAGGTCTCACGAATGCGCGTCAGGATTTCGCGCTTGAGGCCGAGGAATTCCGGCGACAGCTTCATGTCCTGATGGCGTTCTTTGGGCAGCGGCACATCGTAGATGGTGTCGATGCGCCCCGGCCGGGGCGCCATCAGCACCACGCGCCCACCCAGGTAGATCGCTTCCTCCACGTCATGGGTGACGAACAGGATGGTGCTTTTTTCCAGGCGGTGCACATGGCGGATCAAGTCGTGCATGACTTCCCGGGTTTGCGCGTCCAGGGCTCCAAAGGGTTCATCCATCAACAGGGTGGCGGGCTTGGGCATGAGGGCGCGGGCAATCGCCACCCGTTGCTGCATGCCGCCGGAAAGCTGGTTCGGGTAGGCCTGGCTGAACGCCTTGAGCCCCATCAGGCTCAACAGCGCATCGGCGCGACCGCTGGCCAGCTCGATATCGCTGTCGCTGCTGACCGTATCGGCCACTACCTTGAGCTGACGACAGAACTTGATGTTCTGCATGACGTTGAGCCAGGGGTACAGGCTGTAGTGCTGGAACACCATCGCCCTGTCGATGCCCGGCCCGTGGATGGCGCGGCCGTCGACGAGGATCTCGCCACGGCTGTGCTGTTCCAGTCCGCCGATACTGCGCAGCAGGGTCGACTTGCCGCAGCCCGAGGCACCGACAAAGGTGATGAATTCATTGGCCTGGATATCCAGGTTGACGTCCTGCAACGCCTGCACCGCCCGGCCCTGGCTGTTGAAGACTTTACTGACGTTGCGGATGCGGATTTTGGCATCGGTCATGGTGCTTACCTCTTCAACCAGGGAAATGCCAGGCGCCCGATCCAGCGAAATCCCTGGTCGGTCAACAGGCCAATGACGCCGATCAGCAGGATGCCGGCGAAGATCTTGTCGGTTTGCATGAAGCGCTGGGCCTTGAGAATGGCGAAGCCCAGGCCGGAGCTGGCCGCCACCAGTTCGGCGACCACCAGATAAGTCCAGGCCCAGCCACAGGTGATGCGCAGGGTGTCGAGCAAGGCCGGGCGCGCCGACGGCAGGATCACCAGCTTGATCACCTCACCGCGACTGGCGCCCATGGTCTGCGCCGCTTCGATTTGCGCCATCGGTACCCGGCGGACATCTTCAGCGACCATCAGCACCATCTGGAAAAACGTGCCGATGAAGATGATCAGGATCTTAGAGCCCTCATCGATGCCGACCCACAGCATCACCAGCGGAATGAACGCCGCCGCCGGCATGTAGCGGATGAAGTCGGTGAGCGGCTCGAGAAACGCCTGCACCGGGCGGAAGGTGCCGATGTACAGGCCGATCGGCAAGGCCAGCAGCGCGGAAAACAGGAAGCCGCTCATAACCCGGTACAGGCTGATGCCGATATCGGTCAGCAGCCCTTCGTCCTGGAACCAGTGGCCAAGGCGGCGCAACACCGCATCGGGACCGGGCAAGAACATCGGGTTGCCCAGGCCGGCGGCGGTATACGCCCACCATATCGCCAACGGCAGCAGCAAGCCGGCGGCGGCCAGGCTCCATTGGGCACTGCGCGGCAGTTCACCGCGGATGTGCCAGCGACTCAAACGGCGGGGGCGCAGACCCGTTTCGGGTTGCGGCAACGGATTGTGGGCGTTCATCGGGTGCTCTCCCGCACAGTGGATTCGAGGTTGCGCTGCAGGCCCACGTCTCGCGCATGGGCCATGTCGTACATGGCGCGGTAGTACGGCATCAGTTCCTGCGCGGCGGCTTCGGTTGCCGCGTGCTGCCGTTGCAGCTGTTCGCCGAGCTGGCGAATTTCCCGGCGGATGCTGCGCACGTCGATACCGGGGAACTCGCCGTTGGCATACACCACGCGGCCGTTGACCAGGGTGTAGCGAACCGAGCTGCCGTCTTCGCAGTAGATCAACTGGCGAATCAGGTCGTTGAGCGGCGTGAAGGCCCAGGTGTCCATGTCCAGCAGGATGACGTCGGCGCAGGTGCCGACCGTCAGCTGGCCGAGCCGGCCCTCCTGGCGCAAGGCCCGGGCGCCGCCGCGGGTCATGCTTTGCAGCACCTCCATCGCCTGGGGCCACTGGTTGAAGTCGCTGCTGTCGAGGGTATGGATCAGCGCTGCGGTCTTGCCGGCGAACCACAGGTTGGCGGTATCGTCGGAACACAGTTCATCGGTGCCCAGGGCAATTGGAACTCCGGCATCGCGCAACTTGCGAAACGGCATGACTCCGCTGCCCAGGCGCAGGTTGCACACCGGGTTATGCGCCACCACGCAGCCCGATTCGGCGAGCAGGCGAATGTCAGCGTCGTCGACCCAGATGCTGTGGATAATCTGGCAGCGCTCGTCCAGCACACCCCGGGCGTGCAGCAGTTGCACCAGCGACTGGCCGTATTTTTCCTCACCCAGTACACGCTGCAGTTTGGTCTCCAGCACATGGATGTTGAACGGCAGATCGAGGCGCTTGCTCAGTTCGCTCAGCGCCTGCAGATAGGCCGGTGTCACCCGCTGGGGCCCGGAACAGGACACCGCGGCCATCAGGCGCCCGTCCTGCGCGCCATGCCAGCGGCTGATCAGGTGGTCATACATGGCCAACAGTTGCTCGTCAGTCTGACGCGGCGCATCGCGCATTTGCCCGCGCAGGTGTTCCGGCAGAAGGTCATGCAGAAAGGGGTATTTGTCGTACTCGACGACGTTTGGCTGATCGATCGCCACGGTGGCCCGTATGCCCGCATCACGGTAGGCGTGCATCAGCACGTCGAGGCTTTGCTCAGTGACCTGGGGCACGTGATAGGCATCGTCATGCACGGCCGTGATGCCGCGCTGCAACATCTCCAGGGCCGCGAGCAAGGTGCGCAGGTAGGCAAAGCGCTCGGCACTGCCTTCGCTGGCCATGGGCGGCACTTCATAGAGCATGAAGATTTCCAGCGGCAGGTTGTCGAGCTGGCCCTTGAGGAAATTGCCAGGCGAATGGAAATGGGCGTTGATCAGGCCCGGCATGGCCAGCATGCCCTTGGCGTCGATCACCTGTGCATCGGCGGGGGCCGTCAGGTCTGACCCGATGGCGACGATGCGGCCATCGACAATCAGCAGGTCGGCCTGGTCGTGGCGCGTGTCCTGGTCATCCAGACAAAGGATTGAAGCCTGACGAATGTGAACGGTGGCGGGCATTGGATTCTCGCTGACAGTGCGGCACTTGCCCTGCACCATCGCAAAACCCAGGCCAACCCCCGCCGTGGATCGGCAAATACCTGCACAAGCCGCAGCCACTCGGGTTTGCCGCCGCGGACCGGCAGAATTTTCGTTAACAATCTGCGAATTTGTTTGTTAACGATTGCACCAAAATAGTTTGCAATGCGCTATTTGAGGTCAACGAAAAACCGCCGACGGCGTACGCATTCATCCTGCGAATGACCGCTTCCGCTTGATTTACAAAGACTTGTCTGCACTTTTCGAAAGTTGGCCCGTTCCCTGCTCAAGGGCTTTTTGCCGGCGACGCTTCATGCAGCGCACGGCACCTACACCCAGGGAGCCAGGCCGTATGCGAATCCAGTTGATCAACCCCAACACCACAGGAGCGTTCACCGAACGCTTGCAATCCAACGCCCAGGCCGTGGCCGCCGCCGGCACTGAAATCATCGCCACCCAGCCGCGACTGGGCACCCCCTCCATCGAAAGCCACAGCGATGAAGCCTGGGCCACCCTGGGGGTCATGGCGCAAGTGCAGGCCGGTGAAGCCAGCGGCATGGACGCCTACGTGATCGCCTGCTTCGGCGACACCGGTGTGGCCGCCGCCCGGGAAGTGGCGCGCGGCCCGGTGGTCGGCATGACCGAGGCGGCCCTGATGAGCGCCTGCCTGGTGGCCGCCACCTTCAGCATCATCACCCTGCCCCCGCGCACGTTGATTCACTCGCGCAGGGTGCTCCACGACCTGGGCATGCAACACCGCTGCGCCGGTCTGAGGGCCATCGATGTGCTGGTCGATGACTGCCGCGAAGAAGATAATGAGGCGCTGTACCAAGCCCTGCTCGGCGAGGCGCGGATTGCCTTGCACGAAGACCGCTGCGAAGCCCTGGTGCTCGGTTGCGCCGGGCTGGCGGAGATGGTCGAGCCGTTGCAACACGCCTTGGGCGTGCCGGTGATCGAGGGGGTCAACGCCGCGATCAAGATGGCCGAAGGGCTGGTCCGGCTCGGCCTGAGCACCAGCAAGCGCAGCAGTTTTGCCTACCCGCCCCGCGACCTCGGCCAGCAATGGCCCGAGTTGTTCGCCTGAGCCTTTTCATCGACCGGAGCCGACCATGCTGAACCGCCAACACCGCTACGACTACACCCCGATCACTGCGCCAAACCCACGCACCTGGCCCAATGGCGCGCGGCTGGCGGTGTACTTCGTGATGGGGGTGGAGGAATACAATTTCGGCCCCGGCCTGACCGAAGACCTGATGGCCGGCATGGCCAAGCCGGACTACGCCAACACGTCGTGGCGCGACTATGGCAACCGCGTCGGCGCCCTGCGCCTGCAGCAGCGCTTTGCCCAACATGACGTGCCACTGGCCGTGCTGCTCAATACCGCGGTCTACCAGCACTCGCCGGGGCTGGTCGAGCATCTGCATGAGCAAGGTTGCGAGTTGATCGGCCATGGCGTGAGCAACTCCGACACCCTCGCCGGGCGCGAACGCGACAACGAACAGGCGTACCTGCAAAGGGTCAGCGACGACATCCATGAGCACTCAGGCCATGCACCCAAAGGCTGGTCGAGCCCTTGGCTGACCCACACCGACAACACCATCGAACTGCTCGGCGAGACCGGCTACCGCTACGTGCTGGACTACGGCATGGACGACCGCCCGGTATGGCTGCACAGCGCCAACGGCCGCTTCCTGCACATTCCCTATGCGCTGGAACTCAACGACAGCTCGACCATCATCGGGCGCCAGGCCTCGGCCAGTGATTTCTGCCAGATGATCATCGACCAGTTCGACGAACTGCTGCTGGCCGCCAGCGATCAGCCCCTGGTGATGCCGGTGGTGATCCACTCATTCATCAGCGGCCAGCCGTTTCGCCTGCGCCAGTTGAGCAAGGCGTTGGAGCACATTGTCCGGCACCGTGAAAACATTTGGCTGACCACCCCGGACCGGATTCATGCCTGCGTGCAGGCTGACCCTGGTCTGGCCGTTTGACAGGACATGGCAATGAGCAAATCCCCCGCAAACCCCGGCAAGAAAACCACGGCGCTGGCGGACACCTCGATCGCCGAACGCATGTACCAGGAAATCTTCCAGGCCATCAGCGGCCAGCGCCTGCAGGCCGGCACCAAGCTGGCCGAAGAACAACTGGCCGAGGCATTTGGCGCCAGCCGCGGCACCACGCGGCTGGTACTGCAGGCGCTGTCCCGCGACAAGGTGGTCACCCTGGAACCCAATCGTGGCGCCTTCGTGGCCAAGCCTTCACCGGCCGAGGCCCGGGAGGTTTTCGATGCGCGCAAAGTGGTCGAAGTGGCACTGGCCGCCCAGGTGGTGAAGTGCATCGACGCCGCCGGCATCGCCCGACTGCGCGAACACATTCGCAAGGAGACCTGCGCCGAGGATGGTGATGACCGCAGCGAAGAGCTGCGCACCTCCCACGACTTCCACGTACTGCTCGCCGAACTGTACGGCAACTCGGTTCTGCACGAACTGATCCGCGACCTGATGGCCCGCTCCGCGCTGATCACCGCCATCTACGAACGTCCCCACAGCGAGGTGTGCTCGCACTCCTGCCACGGTGACCTGGTGGACCTGCTGGAAACCGACAAGGACAGCTTCGCGCCGGCGATGCTCAAACACCTGGAAGAACTCGAAGCGCAACTGGTGCTGGTGGAGCCCAAGTCCGAAACCGTCGATCTGAAAAGCCTGTTTGCGCCAACTGCCAAGCGACGCCCCTGACCACGACACACTCACTGACCGCAACCCTGGCAAACCCGCCAGGGCCAGCAAGACCAGACCTGGGAGTTCCACAATGAACCTTGCATTTTCGTTTCGTAAAGCCGTTCTGGGTACGTGCCTGGCCTCGATCGCGACCCTGCTGCCACTGAGCGCCAACGCCCTGGAAAAACTCAAGGTCGGCACCGTGGTGTGGGTCGGCCAGGCACCGTTCTATGTCGCCGACAAGCTCGACCTGTTCAAGGCCCATGGCCTGAAAGTGGACCTGCAACTGTTCAGCGACCCGACGATGATCCCGACCGCCATGGTCGGCGACGCCATCGACGGCGGCACCCTCACCTACGATCAGGTGGTGATGTCCGCCGCCCGGGGCCTGAAACACAAGGTGGTCATGCCCATTGACTATTCCAACGGCGGCGACGCCATCGTGGCCGACAGGTCGGTTACCTCGATCGCCGATTTCAAGGGCAAGAAGATCGGTTTCAGCCCGTTGTCGACCTCCGATTTCCTCCTCGCCTACGCCTTGAAGAGCCATGGTTTGAGCGACAAGGACATCACCCCGGTGAACATGAGTCCGGAGAACGTGCCCAGTGCCATGGCCTCCGGCAACCTGCCCATTGGCGTGACCTACGAGCCTAACGTGTCGCAGACCGTCAACCTGCCAGGTAGCAATTTCCACGTGATCTACTCGTCGAAAGAAGCACCGGGGCTGATCACCGACGTGCTGGTGTTCGATGAAAAAGTCATCGCCAAGCGTCCTGCGGCCATCAAGGCGCTGATCCAGGGTTACCTCGACGGCCTGGCCTATATCAAGAGCCACCCGGACGAGTCGGCGAAAATCATCGCGGGTGTGCTGGGCACCGATGCGGCCGATGCCAAGCTGCAACTGGCCACGGTCTACAACATTCCGCTGGATGAAATGGGCAAGAACTTCGAACCCTCCGAATCGACCACTTCGCTGCTGGGCAGCGGCCAATTGATCGCCGACCTGCTCAAGACCAATGGCCAGATCAGCGCGGTTCCGGACCTGGGCGCCACCCTGGACACGCAGTTCATCGAGGCACTGAATCGCTGAAGCAACCCGGCGCGGCGCGCCAATGGGCGGGGACGTTTCCCCGTCCATTGGCGTGTTCGGCCGGCTGTAAGCGACCTGCGGTAACCATTGCTGGCATCGATAGTCACCATCACTTCAATGAAGTTCTCTTAAAAATTCCACGGCGTAACATCTGCTCCATACCAACCCAATAAGCACCCCCGGAGCACACCACCATGAAACGCCAAACCCTTCTCAGCATTGCTTTCTCGGTTTTTGCAGTTAACGCTTTTGCCGCTACCTCTGCTCAGCCTGTTGTGGCCGAAGGTGGTTCTGATCGGTTGATCGAAAGCCGTGTGGCTGAGGGCGGTTCCGATCGGTTGATCGAGAGCCGTGTGGCTGAAGGTGGTTCTGACAAGTTGATTGAAAACCGCGTTGCTGCGGATGGTTCTGACAAACTGATTGAAAACCGTGTTGCTGCTGATGGTTCCGACAAACTGATTGAAAATCGCGTTGCGGCTGATGGCTCCGACAAGCTGATTGAAAATCGCGTTGCGGCTGATGGCTCCGACAAGCTGATTGAAAATCGCGTTGCGGCTGATGGCTCCGACAAGCTGATTGAAAACCGCGTTGCGGCTGATGGTTCCGACAAGCTGATTGAAAACCGCGTTGCGGCT
>Ga0160460_100600_pt1 | contig 18722 bp, 11 predicted proteins | sample HID1973M_E6MG_FD_108238 | JGI IMG/M metagenome (GOLD analysis project Ga0160460, IMG submission 108238) | Enriched mosquito-associated microbial communities from UW Madison campus, WI, USA - HID1973M_E6 MG | ecosystem: Host-associated > Arthropoda: Insects > Digestive system > Unclassified ... | reverse complement strand
CGGGGGCGTCGGGTAGGTGTCGCGCCGCGAGTCCTGTCGTGTGCAGGAACGGTGCGGGGTCATCTGAGTCGAGCGAGCCGCGCGAGCCGAGCGTGTGTACTTGAACGCGGCCTCGGACGATCTCTACGCAGCCGCAGCCTTCGACTGGTTCAGCCTCATCGGGTGGATTGCGCTCGACGCGCGATGGCAGGTTGGGGCGAGGGGTTAGTTTGACGAGTGACGTCGCGACCCGCGCACCCCTGAACGATGAACTCTTGAACCGCTCCAGTCGTTCGACGTCATAGTCGCGCGCGATCTCCGTCCACAACCCGCCATGGCGTTCTGCGTCGATCGCGCCGTCGGGGAGTACAGCAACGATGCAGCGGACAGGACGAAGCTCCGACAACACCGCGGTCAGGAACTGCACCGCTGGGGCGACACGGCCGCCGAATGCGCCGTAAGTGACCTGGACCCCACCATTTCCCCTGTATGAGAATGGGGGATTGAGCACGACTGCGTCGAGATGCTTCTTCGCCTTACGCCAAGCGACTGCGCTTCCTCGGGAGCGACCGTGTAACACGTCGGCCGTGCTGAGCCTCCAGAGCGGCTGTTCGCGACGGAGACGATCAACGGCGGCTGGATCGACGTCGATCCCCAGCATGTCGACACGTCCGCCGAACCTTTCGTTCACTGCAGCGAGAAGTGCGCCTCCACCGACCGTGGGGTCGAGAACAGTGCCGTTCAAGTCTTCGGGCATGGCGAAGGCAACTGCTGCGGCGAGTGCGGGCGGAGTGTAATAAGCGTCGACCGCGGCGCCAGCGGATTTCATGCGGCTCCTAGCGTCTTGAGGAATGCGCTGACCTCGTACACATACACACCGCGGGAGCCACGAGTCCGCCCTTTTGACCGCACAGGGTGATCGTAGATCAACTCCACAATGGGTTCGTGGCGAATCGCGTACAGAATCCCGCCGAGCGCGTGCGGTTTCGTACCGATGGGGGCGACTCGAAGATGCTTGCCGCCAGCGCGTGCATGAACACGTTCGAGCGCCCGGTATGCCTCGAATGGGCAACTAGCGCGTGCGTACTCGACGCGCTGCTCCATGCGATCCAAGGACAACGAGTCGCGATTGGCCAGGTAGGTATACGTGGGGTACTCAACCCGAAAGCCTGGCGATCCGATCACCGGTGACGTCTTCGATACTTCGACCTCTTCCTGGTCGAAGATGTGCCCGAGCCGGGCTCCCTCGAACCCGAGGAGTGGCGCGAAGTAGCCGTCATCGTCCTGGCGGCGTGCAAGGCGAGCGAAGCCGGGCAGTGGTTCGATACCGCGGCTCGTGCTGAGATCGTAGACCGCGCCCGGCAGGTCATCGCTTCGCCGATAGTCATTGGGTTCTGCGTAGAGTGCGACGAATTCGGTACCGGCTTCCACGAGGGCTCGCACGAGCGGAGCCCACACCCGGTGTTCCAGACTCGTCAGATCGACTCCGACCAGCCCGCCCATCGAAGAGACGAGGGCTTGGAGATCTGCTGCTTCGTAAAGGTTGACGGTGCGCTCGAGACCGTGAACACGGCACTGCGCGTCATCGAGATCTTCGACGCGACAAAGCTGCACCGCCTCGGAGTCGACGAGTTCACCGACGATGGTGTCAGCCCGATCTTCCTCAATCCCAACGCCGTAGAGCAAATGCGTGACTCCGAGATCCTTGAGGTCCGCAGACGGGATCTTTCGGGTGAACGACGCCTCATAGAGATCGAGCACGTCAACTCCCGGTCGGGAAGTCGAGGAGCTGGTCGGGTAGCCTCCCTGGCGTCGCGCCGCGGCCGCTCAGTACCTTGCGGATCGTGGGTGCCGCACTCTCCCGAGATGTCAACGCGATGATGTCGTCAGCGCCAATCGTCATGCGCCGCTTTCGGCGGGAGCTGTAGATGAAGTATGGCGCCAAGACCGGATGAAGTTGATAGTCCATCTCGCGAGTCGCCCCGGACCGTCGCGCGTTCTTATCACCGTCGAATCCGATAATGATTCCCTGACCGACGGCCTCACCGAGAAGGACATCAACGTTCTCGGCCGGGGTGGTGCTTCCCGAGTAGCCGACTCGGAACTGGTTCACCTCCGGGGTCGCGAACGCCATCTCACGCGCGAGTGTGCCAAAGATGCTGCCGAGGCCGAGCGATAGCCGAGTCAGCGCTGCTCCCTGCCGGGACCACCCTTGGAGATCGCGAATCGTCGTTTCGCCGACGCGGCTGGCCGCTCGCGTCTGATGGAGCATCGCGATCGGGGAGTCGAGGTTGCCGCCGTCGATCACGTGCATGCGCAAGGCTTCGTATACGAGACGGATCATGTAGCGGATGTTTCCATCGGCGAGCTGGCAGTAGGTTTTCCAACCGGTGTAGTATTTTCGCTCGCCGACTCGGTTCTCCCTGATCGTGAAGAGCATTGCGTACCCGTAGTTGCCGACCCGCACTGACCACTTCTTCGGCTGAGTCCGAGCAAAGCGAAGCACGGACTCGGGCGACTCGTTGTGCGATTGGGCCCATCGAAGGACCATGCAAGCTTCGAAGTGGGAGAGACCTTCGGCGAACTCGATGTCTTGCCGGTCGACGCCGGCATCATTCAACTGTTCGATCAGTTGGTTACGCACCAGTTCGGCGCCCAGTAGCGCCGACTCCTCCTCCACTGAGAGCCCAGGCAGCAAGGCAGCTGCCTCCGGTGCGTCGTGAGCGATCAAAGCGAGTCTTTGCTGAAGAACGGTAGAGGCAAAGAGCTCGAACGACTCGTCCTTCAGGTCGACGACGATATCGACCGTCTTGAAGTCGGCAGGGTCTTGGAGGGGTTGGGCCTCGATTTGCGTGCTGCGGTCGATCGCAACCGTGTTCCGAACGCCAATCTTGAACGTGTACGGGGCGCCGCCGACTTGCTTGATTAGCGTGTTGAGGAGCTTCTGCTGATAGCTGGAGAGGTTTTCGTACTCATCCAGACAGAACATGAACGGTCTGGAGCGCGTCACCTCGAGACCGCGCAGGGCCGCGAACAGGTAGTCGAGGGGTCTACCAAGAACAGACATTGCACTGGCTGCCAGCCCCGAAATGTTGCCGTTGATCTTCGACTCCACGTCGACGATGGCAACATCGATGCCGCGTGCAAGTGACGTGACGTCGTTGCACACGTTGAGGTTGAGGGATCGGCAGAACAACTCGGCGCGGTGCTCGTCGACGTGGATTTCGTGGCCTGAGTTCATGAGCCAGACTGCGTAGTCAACGACCAGAGACGAGAGCTTCAGATTCAAGTAGTGCGAGAACACCTGTGCCCACAGCTCTTCGGTCACGCCCTTACCTCGAAAGACGGATACGACGTTTGGTTCAACCTTCCAATAGGCTCCAACGACTTCCCATGCTGACGGGGAGAGCGAACCAGAGATACGGGCTTGCCCGCCGAACGACATTGAACGCAGCGTGGTGGTCTTGCCTGTGCCACGCCCACCTACGAGAAAGGCCGGCGTGATTCCCAGCAGTTGCTTGAAATAGAGCGGCGCGGCAAAGCGGCGGTAGAGTTCATCGTCGCTCTCGTACTCAGCTCGAACTTGCCCGAGCGCTCGATTGACTTGCTCTAGAAGCTCGGACTCGACGCGGTCAGTTGCGAACAAGTGGACTCCAGCTCTCGCTCGGTTCCCCCCATTGAAGTACCGGGAGGGTGTTGTTGGGGCAGCCATGATGAAACGAGATCGCTAGGCCGAGACCACCGAATCCGGTGGCCCCGTCTTCATCGGCACCGTCCTCGTCGCTGGCGGCTGAACCATATTTTTCGATGAACTCGGCGACTCTCGGGCGCTGGGTGGCGGGGACAAGACGCGAGTTTGCGTCCAATGCGTGGTAGTCGGAATCGAGCACGTATGTCGGCGAGACAACGACGCCACACTCTTGCTGAATCCTTTGCATCGCTGTGGCAGTGCACACTGTCGGAATGAAGTAGACCCGTTGTAGCTGCCCAGACTCTGCGAGCGCCTTCAGGGACGACTTGCCGTGGGGCGTGACGTAGTTGCGCTTCCAGTCGCGCGTGAACTGAGTTCCGCTCCCCGACATGTCATCGAGGATGATCACTTTTCGGGCTGGTCCCTTGAGCAGCGCGCCGATGAGGTGCTCGGTGTCCAGGATCCGCCCCTCGGGGAACCCAAGCCGGCTCGCGATCCGAGCGAAAATGTAGCCCGAAGCGGTCGCGTCGCCTGCGCGGCCGAGCGGGAACGACACCGTGACGTTGTCGAGGAAGACGCGCCACGCTTCCTGTCGTGACTCAGCGGGACCGAACTCGTCGCGGGAAGACAGTGCACGGATTGAGGAGTACACGGCGTACTCGATCTGTGCCTCGTCGATGTGCGCGTGGGACTCCAGTAGAGCCTTGGCCAGATCTGTGTCGTCACCTTCGTCGAAGTTACCGAGCCAACCCTCAACGTCGAGACGTTTCGGGTTAGGCCAAACTCCGATGCGAGAGAGAAAGTGTCGCGACTCGACAAGCTCGTCGGTCTCCATCGTTCCCCACCCCCCCTGGATAGCAACATAGTGGAGAGCTAGAGGCTCTGCCGCGCGGCCCACGCCTTGGTCGCACATGCAGTGACGGTGGCAACACGACCATCCACGCCGCCGAAGTCGAGGCACTCGCATCTAACTCACATCGGCGAGGCGACCTCGGATCGACAGTCGCGGCGATCAGCCTTGCGTTCGGAGTGGATGAGAAACGGCCGATGGCCCTCCTCCCTAGAGGTTCGATGCTTCGCGCTGCACGCAGGTGGGGGGATTGCGTACCGAGCTTCACGAGCTCGAACGCATGCTCATTCGGCGACCGCCCCGTCAGCGCACGTATCGCGGTCCTCTACCGCACGGCTGCCTCAGTCTTCGTGGGTCGCTGACGATGTTTGGGTCGGCGGATCGTCGTCGCCGTGAGAGCGATGGCTACGGCGCTCGCTCGCCCTGCGCTCGGCATCGAGATCGGACGCGACTGCCTCCGCGAGCAGCACTTCCGGGCGGAGGCTTCCGAAATCGGCTTCACCATCAAACTGCAATGGCGTGAGCTTCCGCGTAGCTCTGAGCCGCGTGACCAGCGCGCGCTCGAACTTAGCCTGGTTGTTCAACGCGAGTTCTTGACCGGGGCGCTGAAACGGCGGCGTCATGATCATGAGGCTCCACATGAGGTACCCATCGAAGTCACTTTGGAACTCTTGTGGCATTGTTACGTTGAACCGCCGGGCTGCAATGGTGATCTCGTCCATGAGTGGCATCCCGTTCTCCGCCATCAGCTTCAAGTTCTCGACAGCACCTCGCCGTAGGGAAAGTAGTCCGTGTTTTCGAATGCGCTCGCCCGCGGCCAACATTGCGAGTCCAGTGCTGAGGACGTCCTCCGCCCACTTCTCCTGCTGCGCGCGGTCTTGCTTCGCCTTCTCGGTATGGCGGGCGTAGAGATAAGTGAGAAAGCCACCGATCAACAGGAACGCACCAGCGATCGCGGGCACACCCCACCATGGCGCAGGTTCGCCGCCGCTGATGATCTGGACCAAGAGGGGAGTGGGGCTCGGCGTAGGGGCCGGCGTCTGTGGCATGAACAAAATCTAGCGGCGTAGCTTCTGAGGCTCGGCTCGATGGTTTGCGACGACGGCTGCCGCGTTTGATGGCTGTTGATGCGGCGAGTCTGAGTTGCGCGACGGGCTTCACGAGCGGCCCGGCCCAAAGGGGTTTGTCTAGCGTGCCGATGTGGAGGTGAGGGGGAACGAGAATCCGCGGCTCAGGCGAAAGCGTCTGAAGCGAGAAGGCGATGGTGGGTTCGTAGGGGTCAGCCAGGCTTGACACGCGGGGCGGATTTCTCGTAGTCACCCCTCGCTGCGCTAGAGTGCGAAGCAGTTCAACAAACTCTCTGTAGCTCAGTGGATAGAGCACCGGTATGAGAAGCCGGAGGTCGCAGGTTCGAATCCTGTCAGGGACTTAGGGGCCCCCGATGCTTTCGCGCTCGGGGGCCTCGCCACTTCCATCTCTGCGACCCCACGGCGTTGCGTTGGGTGCGCGAAAGCCGGTCGTTCGTAGCAGCAAGCGAGGACATTCTGAGAATAAGGCCGATACCCTCGCTGGTCGCACCCGATTTAGCCCGCCGAGCGTCTCCTCGTTGAGCGCCCGATCATCGAGCATCTCTACGTCCCGATCCCGCGTCCCGCAGTCGGCGCCCCAACCACCGGCCCCGTAGCCATCTCCGCCTCGCGGTTCCACGCCGCCCGCCGCAACTCGACGTCTGCCGCCCGCACAGCCTCCTGCATCGTCAGCTCCGGAGTGCCCCGCTGCATCGACTGGGCGAGGCACTCGCGGGCCGCGGCATCCGTCTGCGCCACGACGATCGCGACGTTATGAAGCCGGCCGCGCGTGAGACCAACGTAGAGCCCTGCGGCATCCACATCCGGCCCGACAACCGACGCGTCGGCGGTGTCGCCCTGGACGCCGTGCACCGTGGACGCGTAGGCGAGCTGAAGATGCTCGCGCGCGTACGCGGTAGACACACGTCGCACCTCGCCGCTGTCGCCTACGGAGACGAGATCGACGAACGACTCGCGAATGCCGCGCACGATCCACTGCGCGCGATTCTCGACTCCCGTGAGCCGATCGTTGCGACGGGTCTGGACGGTGTCGCCGACGAGGATGCGCTGCTGCCCGAGTCCCCACGCGGCGACGCGGACGTCGAGCTCGCCCTGATCGACTCGCCGCTGCTGGATGGCGTCATTGATCGCATCCGCCGCAGCATTCGTGCCAGATACCAGCGTCACCCGCTTGCCGCGTGCGTGCCAGTCGAAGTACGCGTCGATCATCCGCTCACGCGCCGCGTTGTGATGTTCGACCCGGTCGACGTGACCGTGTTCGGCAAGCTCGCCCGCAACCACCAGCGCGCGCTCGCGATCACCCGCATCCCGGAGCCGCAGCGTGAGCGCCGCGTAGTCGGGATCACGGAACCGGTGCACCGTGTCGAGCTCGACCGCAGCGTTCGCGTGCCGGATCGCAGAACTCATCGCACCCGCATGTCCGACAGGCAACGCCTGATGGGTGTCACCCACGAACGCCAGCCCGACACCCTGCTCGATCGCGAGCTCGACGAGGACGTTTGCCGTCTGCAGGTCGACCATGCCGGCTTCGTCGACGACGATCCGATCGCGAGAACGCAACGCGTACTGGGTTGGTCCGCCGTACACGGCGCCCGTGCTGGGATCGACTTCTCCCATTCGAAGCCTGGTCCACACCTTCGCCCCGGCCTCGTCGGTGCCCCATCGGTAGCCGTGGTCCGAAAGCAAGCCATGAATACTGGATGCCGCGGCCCCGACCTCGCGAGACGCCACCGATGCCGCCTTCCGCGTGGGAGCAACAACGAGCATCCGCCGCCGTTGCGACGCGAGCGCCGCGAACGCAGCGCGCAGCATCGTCGTCTTGCCCGCGCCGGCGGGGCCGGTCACCGTTACGAGCCCGTCCGTGCCGGCGATGGCGCACGCGGCACCGCTTTGCGACGCATCCAGCGCCGACAAATCCGCGTTCGGTGCGAGCCGGTGCAACTCGTCCGGCAGCAGGGAGCGCCCGGGTCGGGCGAGCACGTCCAAGCGGCCGGCGAGACGAACCTTGGCGCGCACGGTCTCGGTCGCCATGAACGCCTTGACGTGCGGGGGCGGGCCATCCGAAACGAGCCGGTAGACGGAACGCGTGGCACGCTCCGTGATCTCGGCGATCACGCCGTCGAGCAGGTCGCGCTCCGCAACGACGCCTGTGCGCGAGAGCGCGCGTATCGCACCCGCGCGGATGTCGAAGACGCTGAACCTCCCGCCGCATGAGGTGGACCGTTCGTCCGCGTCGACGACCGCCTGTGCAGCGAGCAGATCCAGGTCAACGGCATGGGGATCAATCGCAGCGACTTGAATGGTTGCGCGCAGGGTGGTCAGACTCGGATCGATTGCTGTGATCTCGTCGCGGACGCGGGCCTCCCAAGCCGCCTCATCGAGATCGGTCGGCTTGCTCGGACGCGACACCGCCCATGCGCGTCGATCGATCTGTTGCAGCACCTCCACGCTCGGCGCGGATCCTCCGTGCGCCGCCGACCACTCCGCGATCAGGCGCGCGCGATTGCCTTCGATCTGCGCCGAGCGACGTGAGACGGGTCGGACGGCGCCAGCGAGTTCGGCGATCTCCCCGGTGTCGTCGAGCGTGTATCCGTGCCGGGCGAGCGCGTCGATCCAGGCGGGATCGGTGCGGGCGGCGAGCTCGCCCTCGGCGTTGACGACGGTATGCAGTTTCATCGCGACGCGCGAGTCGAGGTTGGACCACTTGCCGTCCACGCCGAGCACCTTGATGCTCAGCCAGAGATGACGGTGGATGTGCGGGTCGAGCGCGCGCGAGCGCCGATGCTGCAGCTCGACGACCTCGATGCGGGTGATCTCCTCGCGGACGAGCCCTCCAGGCCCGCGCCGCGCGTTGAGCTCCGTCTGCCACGTGAGCAGGATGCGTGCACGCAGCCGGTCTTGGAGAGCTTCGAATTCGGTGGCGAGTTCGGGATGCAGCAGCGCGGCGATGCTGTACGACTTCGGGTGGTTGAGCGTTCCGTCGAGCAGCAGGTCGGCGTCGGGGCTTAGTCGCTGATGACCGCGCTCTTCGCCGGTGACCGGGTCGTGCCCGGTGAGCCAGACACGAAGGCTACGGGCGGTGAGTTCGTCGGAAGTGATGACGCCGTTCGCCACGATGAACCGTGAGACGGTCGAACCGGATGCCGCACCGTACGCTTCGAGCGCGTCAACCCCAGGGGAGTGCTGCCGGTGAGCATCGCAGGTGCCCTCGAGCGCGTACGAGATCGCCTGTCGAACCCCTCGGGAATCGACACCTCGCTTCCATCGCTCGAGGCCTCCTCGCATGCCGCCAGAATAGGGTGCGTTTTGCCGATTATCCAGGGATTTTTCTGGCATGCAGGTACGTGTAGGTGGATGCTTCTGGATGGGGCCGCTCACCCCGGGTGCCTGCGTGCATCGACGGGTCTGTTGTCAGAAGTTTGTGCGTCTGGATCGGACTGAAGGGCATCGCCATTTGGGTGGCCGCGGAAAGGGCGGAATCTCTTGAGGCACCAGAAGGCATGGCCTGGCGCCGACGCCCTTCGGAAGAGAGCTAGTTCGCTCCAGACTTTTGGGACTCCGCGAGCGCGGACGACGCCCCCTTTCGTGGACGTACGAGCGTGATCGTCTTGTCGGTGTCATCGTCGGTCTCGACAGACTCCTCCCGAACGAAGTCCTGGATCTCCACCCAGTCTGGCCATCCGGTTGGATCCTCGTCCTTCAGCTCGTGCATGAGTCGACCCCGATCCAGTACCACGTGGATGTCTGTGGTGATCAACTCCCACCACGGGTCGTTGACCGGAAGGGAGAATGGGATCGCGAATCCGGCGATGGGCTCAGCGCCGAGTGCGAGCCACTTCCGCCAGAGGGAGGGCATCAGGTCCCTTGGCTTGTTCCGAAAGTCGAACTGAACGGTGTTCTGCGCGATGAGCGTGACGAAGCCGTTTCGTGGATCCGGGAACCGCTTCCAAGCAATCACATCGACCCCGGCGTCCTTGTAGATATCGAGAATCGTTGCACCGCTCAGGGCCACGCCTATCTTCGTCGCTACCCACGCGACCGCGAGCGAGAACTTTGCGGGCCGATCATCGCGTGGCGGCCAGCCGAAGATGAGCGAGTCGGCAGTCGACCCGAGGTTGTTCCGGAATGCCAGGCGCGAAATCGAATCGAACAGCGGATCGGAGCGCTGGTAATCGCCCACACGTCGCAGATTCGTGTTCTTGAGTGACAGCAGCATCAAGCACGCGTATAGATCCGCAGTTGGCGAACGATCAAGCATTACCCCCCGATCGACTTCCACGAAAGGGTAGAGCCGCCCGAATGATTCTGAACGCCGCCGGATCTCCTGAAGAGCGAGTTCCACCTCCGCGTCGCTTGGCTGGCTGCCGCTCAGAAAGTAGTTCTTGAACTCGCTCGCGCTCAGGTAATCGTCGTCGCTCAGAAACAGAACCGCCTCTGCAAACTCCGCGAGCGAGTGAGGATTGAAGTCTCCGGGGGGCTCCACGGTCCTCATTCCTGCGGCCCCGATCCCAGTTCCGCGATCTCAGTCAGGGCGCCAGAGACGACGGTCACGAATTCCTGAACTGCCGACTTGGAAACCTGTGTCTTGGCGAGAGTCCTCACCTTCCGAAGCTCTCGACGGATGATCGAGGATGACCGGTGGAATTGTTCCTCTGGGTCAGACATGGCGTCAAAGGCATCACCAAGGTCGCCCGAACTCTCAAGAACGGCAGTCGCGGTTGTGTTCCCAAGGACCCGAGCAAGTTCCGTCAACTGTCTGCTGTCGGAAATGACGCGGCCCTCGCCTCGCTTGCCGCCAAAGATCCATCGAAGTAGGTTCTCGAGTTGCGCGCCGCGGTCCGCAGGAAGGGGGTGCTCTCCCGGGTCGACTCCACGGGGCGGAGGCGCCCCGATGTACGTCTGAACAGCCCGTCGTCCAAGGGCGTTCGTGAATACGCCGAACGCGTTGCGCGCGCCGGTAGTGTCCAGGCCAAACATCGACTGAGCCTGCTGCAGAATGTCGTAGTCGCGATACATCGAGCGAACCTCGGTCGGCCTTCGACCGACCAGTTCAGCAACCTCATCGAGGCTCAGTCCGTCCCTCTCGACGAGTCGCGCGACGTACCTGGCCTGCGCGAACGGATCCCAGGGTTCGATCCCCGAGATGTGACGATAGCCAAGCAGCGGCGCCACACTCTGGGCGCTCCCAACCACAACGACAGGAATCAGGTCTGGGTACGTTGGGTCGGGGATGCGGTTCCAGCCCTTGTTCTCCTCGGCGAAAACAGCTCTGAGCTCTCCGTCCGCCAACCCCATCAGGGCGGTGAGTCGACGATTGCCCTCGATGACCCTGTAGCCAGCGTCCTCCTCGACCGCGATGAGCGGCTCACTCTGAAAGTATTCGTGACGTGAGATGCTGTCGGCAATCCGCAGTGGGTCATAGTGCTTGTTGATGTACAAAGCGAGTTCGCGCTGTGATTTATCGGGCGACTGCATCTCGCTGGGCAACCGGGGGTTCTCCCAGTCCAGGCGGAGCCTGCTGAGAGGGATTAGCTGCGGGGTCCCGCTGACGGCGCCGTTCACTAGATCAGGTTATAGGTGCAACCACTACGACCTCGCGGATCTGATCGCGGACCGCCCTCGCCTGCGGAGTTTCGGTTGTCCGCGGACCGGAACTCGACTACTACCGCGCGGGGGGCGTTCTCATGGTCCTCACTCCACTTTGTCGACCACCACATCCCTGTCTCACGGGCCATCGTGTGCAGCGACCTGCGAGGGAGATGTCCGGAATCTTGCTGCCCTTGCAGTTGACCCCGTTCGCGAACGGGTGCCGGCTCTCGCTTCTCCGTGCGTCTTGTGGCTCGAGCAGGCCGCAACAAGCTCGCGTGAGGCTGCCGTCACAACAATGCCAGCGACAACTCGGGCGATGGATTGGCAGCTGTGAAACTGCCCGTCCAGCGTCCGAAAGTTCAAGTCGGACGCGCCCGATATGTTCCTATCGGGCGTGATCCCGAGAGGTCGAGCTCAAATCCTGGAGAAGAGCACTCTCCGGCGATGCCAGTAAGTCAGCACGATAGCGGGGCAAACGGCTCCAACGACCAGCATCGAGCGGTGGATTCAACCGATACGCTGCTGATTCGGAGTTCGCTTTGCTGAGGAGGGCTGAGGCCTGAGAGTGATCAACGTGACCCTGCGCGCCGCGGACATTGTCGACGCCCGACGACGCGACTTCCCCGTTGCGACAGCCGCGTCGGCCTGCCGTGGCATGGAGCCGCAACGCGGTGAGCGCGAGGCGCTCGCGTGACGTGGACCGCAGTTGAGCAGGCGCTCATTCGACAAAGCATCTTCGAATGGTTGGAGCGCCAGGAGATCGATCTTGGTGGTTACGAGTTCCGCCGCGAATTCCTGCGAACGGCGTACTCCTACGAAGGCCACACCATTGGATTGATGGATCGCCAGAACGGCATCTGGAATCCGACAGGGTTCGACGCAACGCTCTCGATCACTCAGACTCTGAAATCACCGTACGCGGACGAGATCGACGGCCCCGTGCAGAAATACTCGTATGAGCGACTCCCCGGCCGCCCGCTGCTGAGTGGACGGAACATCAAACTCCGGCGCGCGGCCGCAAGCGGCGAGCCGCTGATCATGTTCCAAGAGATACTCCCCTCCCTCTACCTGCCTCGATACCCGGTCTACATCGTGAATGACGACCCCAATGCGGGCTACGTGGACGTGGCTCTCGACGAGTCGCTAACGCTTTTCGGGGATCCCAGCCAGCTCACCGCACCGCAGCGCAGGTATGCCGACCGCGTCGTGCAGGCACGTCTACACCAGAAGAGTTTTCGTATGCGCGTGCTCCATGCATATCGAGCGCGATGCGCGATCTGCACGCTCGCACACCCTGAGTTACTGGATGCGGCCCACATCACCCCGGACGGCTTGGAGGACAGCACGGCTTCCGTAACCAATGGTCTCTCGCTGTGCAAGATCCATCACGCGGCATACGATCGCCAGGTGGTCGGTATCGACGGCGACTACCGCGTGCATGTTCGCGAAGACGTCCTCGCTGAGGTCGATGGACCGATGCTGAGATACGGGCTCCAGGAGATGGACGGTCGGACCTTGGTCGTGCCTCGCCAGGTCAGCGAGCGCCCAGACCCGGATCGCCTCGAACGCCGCTTTCTGGTCTTTGCGGCATAAGTCGAGCCGATCAACGCAGAGTCGACCTCCACGCCGCGGCGCAGCCGGCCGTGTCGGTGGGGCACCGCTAGATTGGGACGGCGACACGGCAAGGGGGAGCATGTGACGGACATTGGTGAGGGCTTCGACTTCATCGACCTTTTTGCCGGCCTGGGCGGTTTTCATGTTGCGCTAGAACGGCTAGGCGGTCGAGGAGTGTTCGCTGCGGAGTGGGAGCCGACGCTCAGTGCGCTCTACGCGATCAACTTCCCAACGGCCAAAATTTGGTCAGACGTGAATGAGCTCGACACCCCCGAGACCATCCGCGAGAAGGTCCCCGACCATCAGGTGCTCACAGCCGGCTTCCCCTGCCAACCATTCTCGAAAGCCGGCGAGCAACTCGGGTTCGGCCACACCCTGCAAGGGCAACTCTTCTTCAAGGTGCTCGACATCCTCAAGGAGAAGCAGCCGCGGCGGTTCATTCTGGAGAACGTGCCTAACATCGTGCGGCACAAGAAGGGTGAGACGCTCAAAACGATCCTGGAGGAGTTGCGCGCCGCCGGTTATGCGGTCGACTGGAGGAAGTACTCCCCCCACCAGTTCGGCGACCCGCAGATCCGTGAGCGGGTGTACTTCGTCGGGTCACGGGACGGTCTAGATGGCTTCAGGTGGCCCGACCCGACCCACGAAAGCACGGACATCTCGTCCGTCTTGGACGCGTCAGCAATGCCGAACCGCGACATTCTTCCTCAAACACTCCGCGCGATCGACATGTGGGGAGCGTTCCTGCGGGCAGCACCGCAGGATGTCAAGTTGCCCTCGTTTCCGATTTGGTCGATGGAATTTGGCGCTGACTACCCGTTCGACGACGAAGGCACACCGCCCGCAATCTGGGGAGAGAAAGGCCCGCGCGACCTCGACCGCTACTCGGGAAGTTTCGGGCACGAACTGAACGGCCTGAGCCGCGAACAGCAGTACGATGTTCTCCCCAGCTATGCCCGCAGGGATGGCGACTTTGTATTCCCCCAATGGAAACAGTCGTTCATTCGTCAGAATCGTCAGTTCTTTTGGGCTAATCGCAGGTGGCTCGTCGACTGGATGAACGAGTGGAGGCCATGGGAGTTCCCGCAGAGTCTCCAGAAGTTCGAGTGGAACGTGCAGGGCGGCCGCCGCGAGATTGACGACTACGTGCTGCAGGTTCGCGCGTCAGGAATCCGAGTGAAGCGAACGAGTACGGCTCCCAGCCTGATTGCGATGACCCACACGCAAGTCCCGATCCTCGGCAAGAACATCATTGGTGTGCGGCGCTATATGACTCCGCGGGAGTGCGCAGCCCTTCAGAGCCTCGGCAGCGTCGTTCTGCCGGAGAATGACCTTGCAGCGTACAAAGCTCTCGGGAACGCCGTGAATGCGCGCGTTGTCGGGGCGATCGCCGAGCCCCTATTGAAGGGAATGTCGGCCGTGTCCTGGCCCGTCGATAAGAATGTCGCCGCGTAGCGCGGGTGAAGTGGGAGTGCACGTGTCAACTAACTACGCGGTTTCTGAGGACGAGATTCTGGACGACCCGCTCGTCCAGTTGCGCGCGGACATAGCAGATCGACTCGCCGCGATCTCCGAGCAGTCCGACACCCCGGACGAGTTTGAGCACGTTGGTGGCACCTTCAGCGCTAGCGAGGTGGACTTCACCACGTCAGCCTGGATGGATCGACTCGCGGATGTACAGGGGTGGCTCCGCCTGGGCGAAGATCTTCCCGATGCCAGTCCAGACGCTTTTGTTCAGACACTCGCCAATACGCTCGGCTTCGAACAGTTGGGCGATGGAATCGAGGACTCCGATGGTCTCCCGCGCCTGAACGCAGCGGGCCTGGGCAGACTCTTCGAGAGAGTTGATCAGGCAAGTCGAATCCAGCAGGTCTTCGTCGAGCAATTCGGGGAGACCGGAAGCAGGAGGGCCGCCTCGGATGCGTGGAAGGAAGCCTGGGACGACGAGCCCGAGCCAGACGAGGCCGAACCGCTTAAGCCAGTCTCAGCGACAACTGAGGTGTGGCCCATCTATCAATTCACACATAAGAAACTCAATCTGACACCTTCTTATCAGCGCGGGGACGTCTGGACTACCAGCGCCCGGCAGATGCTGATCGAGTCCGTCCTGCGCGGAATCCCCTTGCCGTCCGTCATCCTTCTGCGCCCCGATCAGCCAGGACAGCCCCACGAGGTTGTCGATGGCAAGCAGCGCCTCACCGCCATCCTGCGGTTTGTGGGGAAGCACCCTCTTGCCATCGAGCGCGTTCAGCTTGCGGACGACTACCACGCGCAAGGAGGACAGCTCAGGAAAGCATTCGAGGAGAACTACTCGACGTTCAAGAAGATGTGGAAAGCCCTGCGGCACGAGGCGCTCACGTCGAAGATTGAGGATCAGTACTTCTTTCCATTCAGGCTGGGTAGCAACGAGACTGTCTTCAATGGCCCACTTGCGCCACTCAAGGGGAAGTACTTCTCTGACATTGGTGACTTCGTGATCTCGGTTGCTGACGAGCAGATTACGGTCCGTGACCTCTTTGAGTCAGTCGTTGCATACAAGATCCCGGTGATCGAATACAAGAAAGCGACTCAAAGCCAGATTCACGAGGTTTTCAAGCTCTACAACAAGCAGGGAGTGCACCTCAACGCCGAGGAGATCCGCAACGCAATCTTCCACGAGCTGAAGTTGACCCCAGCGACTCTGGTCGCGGCCGGCGATTCTCAAGTAAAGACGATCGATGACGTTGAGCGAGTTGCTCCGGCTCTGGCGAGCGTCTGGCCTGACGTGGAGCATTTGGGTTCGACGCTCGAGTCGTACGGCTTTGGAGAGTCGCGCTACCGACGTACGAAGGTTCTCTCATGGGTGCTCGCCACGTTGCTCGGTGACACCGGGGGCAAGGACCTACCGTCGACGGCGAAGCACATTGACGACCTGCTCAGAAAGTCGAAGGGTACGTTTGACAAGACGGGCGCCACCCCGCAACTGAATAACCCCAAGCTGAACGATTCCGCTGTGGTCGGAAAGCTCTTCCAAGCTATCGCGACCGCAACGAAGCTTCACGCAGCGTACGCTGATGAGCTTTGGGCGCCGAAATTCAGAGATGGCGACAGTGGACAGAAGTGGCAGGAGCTCCAGTTGGTCGGGAGCCTCGTCGGAATCACGATTGCATACATCTCCGAACCGGAGAGCGCTGAAGGGCGAGTCGAGGACCACGCCGAGGAGATGTTCGCGGAGTCGGCTACCGCGGAGCGTGGCGAACAAGCCTCGGTGTGGGCGCGACCCAAGAAGACGCAGACCAAGTCCCAGTGGGAGTTCATAGCGAAGGTCGCCCGGAGAGTCGCCGAAATTCTCGAGGCTGACGTTGAAGCAGCTGAGCGAAAGATGCGGCAGCAATTTGGGTCGTCCGGGATCGGATCTCTGTTTGCGATGATTCCAGATGACGGAGAGTGAAGCGCGACTGCCGAGCGGGGGCGCAGCAGAGACGATCTATGCGCACCCAGCTGCGCAAGGGCTTCCGACTGACTCGTGGTGGTCGCGGTATCAAAGTTCTCTCGCCGATTTCACCGATGTCGCACACACGGTCCTCGAACTGGATTGTCGGTACGTCGTTGACCGTGGAGTGTTCGGCGCCGGCGAGCCGGGGCATCCTGACTGGCCCGAGTCGCGGGTCCGACGGGGGCTTGTTATGGGCTCCGTGCAATCGGGCAAGACGGCCTCGATGCTTGGGTCGATTGCGATGTCATTGGATCGCGGCGTCGACATTGTCGTCGTGCTCGCTGGCACCCGGCTGTCCCTGTGGCAGCAGACTCTCGAGCGGCTCGAGGTGCAACTGGATGGCGGGGAAAACACGGCGGCGAAGCAGCGTCGCCGCCTGCTCTTGCCGAGAACTCCTCCGGCTGTGGGGATAGCGCTCGACGAGAGATACAGATTGGCACCTCCTCGAGTAGAGCGGGCGCTCGAGAGGCGTCAGCCGATAATTATCGTCGCGCTGAAGCACTCTGGCCATTTGCAGGCGCTTTCGCAAAGCTTGGGCCGCGTTGTCCTACCGGAGATTCGAAAGCTGAGCCGTCCCGCACACATGCTCATCGTTGATGATGAGGCCGACGACGGCTCAGTCCTGGACGCCAACATTGAGGCATCGATGGATCCGGTTCACGGAAACGTCAAGCAAATCCCGCGAGCGATCGTCGACCTCTGGGCCCCGCCCGGATATTCCCCTCCCAGCAACCTGTTTTCAACCTACGTCGCCTATACCGCGACACCGCAGGCGAACTTCCTCCAGGAGGATCACAACCCTCTTTCACCTCGGGACTTCTTGGTCAGCCTGCGAACTCCCTTTGATCGTGGTGAAGTTGGGGTCCGATCGTCCAGTTATGTTGAGCCGAAGGGAATTCGGCGCTACTACACGGGAGGGGAGACTTTCTATCGGCGAGGGAGCACCGCTGGACTGACTGCGCCAACCGCCGGAGTCATAGACGAGGATCTGGGCGACGCCATCCGCGCGTACCTTGTGGCCGGTGCGATACGCCTCCATCGCGATCCTGATCGACTTGGTCCGATGAGCGCGCGTTATGCATCGTTCCCATCACGGGCGAGTGCCAGAGCGCAGTGCCCAACGCCGCACTCGATGCTGATTCACCCATCCTCGCTCGTGCTCGATCAATTCACGACAGCCGAGGATGTGCTGATATGGGCAGGCGCATCTAGCCGCGCCGAAGCGCGCGCACTCCTCGCGTCCGATGCGTTCCTGCCGGGGTCCCTAGTTTCCCGCCTTCTCGAAGAGGAGCATCTCTGGTCCGAATGGCTCGCGCGCTATGAAGCATCGGCACACGCGATCCAAGATGAGTTCAGCACCGTGAACTGGCCGGCCTTTCCCGACTGGTCGACAACCAAGGATCTCCTGATCACGCAGGTCATCCCCGCCACCCGACTAGCAGTAGTCAATAGCGACCCCGAAGCCGACGACCGGCCCGAATACGACCCTCGACAACGAGACGATGGTTCCTGGAGTTCGCCACGGGACATGTTCACGATGTTTGTCTCGGGCAATGTCATGGCTCGAGGGCTCACTTTGGAGGGGCTTTCTACAACGCTCTTCCTGCGGACATCGGAGACGCCACGAGCCGACACGCAGATGCAGATGCAGCGGTGGTTCGGATACCGAGGTTCATACCTAGATCTATGCAGGGTATTCGCGCCACAGCACCAGCTCGACTTCTTCGCCAGCTATCACGACGTCGACGAGGCACTCCGCAATGTGATCGCTGAGTCGATGAATCAGTCGGATGCGGCGCCAAGCCCGGTCGTACTCCAAGGACAAGGTTTCCTGGCCACGGGGAAGATAGCCAACCTCGGGACAAAGCCCCTGCATCCTGGCCGGAAGCCATTCATCCCGCTAATCAATCTGCCGGAGTGTCCCGATCCCAACGCTGGTCTCGTTGCCGAGTTGTTTTCGCAGCGCGACTCGGCAGAAGTAGTTGTTGGGGGTATCCGCCGAGGACGGATTCTCACGGATCCCGTGTCAATATTGGATGCAGCCGACCTGCTCGATCGATTGACCTACGCCGGATACACGCCTGGTTCCGACACGCAGCTCGGAGAACTATGGTCGCAAGTCGAGACCCGGATCGCGGCGGTTCAGCCGCTGCCTGAGAGCTATCGACTGTATCGCCCGCCGAGCCCCCCGCTTTCGAAGGTGCCCTCGCCATCGCGCAACGATTGCCCGTACGGCATCCCGGCATACCTTCGCCTCTGGTCGGCCGTGAGTTCAAGGCACGTGCGTGGACTCTTTGTGACAGGCCAACGCCATGAACTATGGGCGCGAGCTGATCTCAAAACAAAGCAAGCCCAGTTACCGAAGTTCTGGGTGGGTCTTCGATTCGGTGCGTCAACTGCGCGCACGGCAGGCGCACCGTTCGACGCCCTCAATTT
>Ga0160460_100599_pt1 | contig 18723 bp, 22 predicted proteins | sample HID1973M_E6MG_FD_108238 | JGI IMG/M metagenome (GOLD analysis project Ga0160460, IMG submission 108238) | Enriched mosquito-associated microbial communities from UW Madison campus, WI, USA - HID1973M_E6 MG | ecosystem: Host-associated > Arthropoda: Insects > Digestive system > Unclassified ... | reverse complement strand
TTCTGGAGATACACCATGTCTAATCGCCAAACCAGCACCGTAAAATGGTTCAACGATGAAAAAGGCTTCGGCTTTATCACTCCACAGGGTGGCGGTGACGACCTGTTCGTACACTTCAAGGCTATCGAATCCGACGGTTTCAAAAGCCTGAAAGAAGGCCAGACTGTTTCCTTCGTGGCTGAGAAAGGCCAAAAGGGTATGCAAGCTGCTCAAGTTCGCCCAGAGTAATTTCCAGGCGCACTAAAAAAACCCCGTCCATGTGACGGGGTTTTTTATGGGGCAGACAAAAGCAGTTCGTTCAGCCGCAGTTGACCCGGGTGACGATGTGACCGGCATCGGTGTTCAGGTTCAGGCGATCAGAGCGGTACTCCAGGGTCACCATATCGTCCGGCTGGAGGAACCTGGCATTCTGTGCACCGGCACGCTTGCGCGCCTCTTCCAGCAATTGTGGCGATGCCTGTTTGCCGAGGGTGAATTCGGCAGCCTTTGCCTCGCAGCGACTGTGACCTGTCTCTGTCGTCGCTGCAGCATCTGCGGCCGGCTCCGTAGAGGTCGAGCTGCAACCGGCCAACAAGGCAACGGCCAGCAAAGAACCCAATGACGCGAGCTTCCAAGGCATGAAGCCTCCTATTTCAATAATTGAGCTGAGTTCGTGCGACAACCAGACTGGCGTTTGGTTTCCCAGGGCGTAATAGCACCTTTCCCCGGAGCGTCACGAAGCGCGATTCTGCCTGAGTACCGCCCTACCCTTCACCGATCAACCGTGACTGAATATGACCAACGCTCAATAGACGTCGATGTAGTCGTACGGCGGATTGGGCCAGTTCTGCTTCAACGCGTTGAAAATCTGCATGACCCACACCTCATCACTGGCGGCAACCCGTCCGACGTACCCAGACCCCTTGGCCCAGGTCTCAAGCCGAAACAGCAAGCCGTCGATATCCGTGCCGCCGACGATGCCCGATGAAATATAGGCGATGCCGCCGCGCGTCACCCGCAACTGGGTGTGTTCGTCATCACTGGCGGCTGCCAACAACTCGCGCACAGACTCAAGCGTCAAGCCGTCAGGGGATTTCAAATCGATCTGCACAGCAGGTTCCTTGAATAATTCGTCAAAGCCCCAGTGTCGCATAGCCACCCCCGCATACCTAAGTCCGGGTGCCAAAATCCGTGGAAAGTGCTTAACTCGACATTCAGACTTTCCCACACTGACGAGCGCCCCCATGACCACCGTAAGCATCGACGCCGACATCAAGGCCAAGTGGCCGGACGGTCACAGCTCCTATAGCCCGGGCAGCACCGAAGAGCTGGTCATTATTGGCATCGACCTTCTGGTCAGGGACTTGGGCACCGAAGGCGCGCAGTCCTTCATCGAGCAGGTGTTCGAAAAGCATCTGGCCGACCAGAGGCACATGGCAGAGCCCGCGCAGGAGTAAGCCCGCCGCCCTACTTGAGGCGAGCCAGGCGCTCGGTCAGCAGATCGAAAAAGCCTTGGGCGTCGCCGCTTTCAACCCAAAAAGCGTTCTTTGGCGCTTTCAGGCTGTCGTGCCAGTCGACAATGGTTTGACCGAAGGTAGGGCCTTCACGGCTGTCGACCACCACGTTGACCCAGCGGCCGCTGAACAACTCAGGCTTGAGCAGCCAAGCGATAACCGTGGCGTCGTGCACCGGACCACCGGGAAGACCGTAGTGCTGCATGTCGCCCTTGATGTACTCGTTGAGAATGCTCCCCACCAATCGACTGGCACCATTGTTCAAGGCGGCAATCTGCTGCAGGCGCGACTCGCTGGTGAGCATCTTGTGGGTCACATCCAGTGGCAGGTACGTCAGTTTCACCCCGCTGCCGAGCACCACTTCAGCGGCCTGGGGATCGGCGAACAGGTTGAATTCGGCCACCGGCGTGATGTTGCCGCCGTTGAAATGCGCGCCGCCCATGACCACCACTGCCTTGATGCCCTGGACGATGTCCGGCGCCTCGATCAGTGCCAGCGCCAAATTGGTTTGCGGGCCAAGCGTGGCGATGGTGATGCTGTGGGGCGCGGCCGCTCTCAGGGTTTCGATGAGCCAGGTCACCGCACTGCCTTCGGCCAGGCCTTGTTCCGGCTCATACACCTCGATACCCGACAAGCCCTCCTCGCCGTGAATGTCGTCGGCATAGACAGGCGTACGCTGCAGCGGCGTTGATGCACCGGCATACACCGGCACATCCTCGCGTCCCGCCCATTCCCGGGCCAACCGGGCATTGCGTGAGGTCTTGTCCAGGCGCACGTTGCCGGCGACGGTGGTCAGCGCACGAATGTTCAGCTCATCGGGCGAGGCCAGGGCAAAGAGCAAGGCCACCACGTCGTCGGCGCCCGGGTCGGTGTCGATGATCAGATCGATTGGTGTATTCATTGACACAGCTTGCAGTCTCCAGAGCAGTGAGGGGGCAATTGATCAGGCGATATCGCAGGCGATCAGCAAGCTCAGAACGTGACCCCGGCGACCAGCACGATGTTGCAATACGGCTGACATTCACCGGTGCGCACGATCGCCCGCGCCTGCCGGGTCAGCACCTTGAACTGCTCATGCTTGAGCAACTCGCGCCGCCCCAGCGAACCCGTGGCATTCAGTTCATCCAGCAGCGCCAGTGCCGAAGGTTGTTTGTCGAAGATTTCCTCGGCCAGTACGTGGCTTTCAACCTGCATTTCGCTGAGCACCACTTTAAGGGTGCTGACGAAGTCTGGAATACCCGGAGTCAGGGCCAGGTCGATCAGCTCGACGCCCGGAGGAACCGGCAGCCCGGCATCGCCGATCACCACTTTGTCGCCATGCCCCAAGGAAGCAATCAGGCGCGACAGGGCAATATTGAGAAGAGGTGTTTTTTTCATGGCACTGCAAACGCCTGTACTTCGGACAACGTCGGAATCGAAGGTTGCGCCCCGGCACGGGTGACCGACAGCGCCGCGGCAACCTGGCCGAAACGAATCGCGTCAGCTTCACTTTTACCCGCCGCCAGGGCAGCCGCGAAACCACCGACAAAGGTATCGCCGGCCGCCGTGGTGTCGACAGCCTTCACGGTGGGCGCCGGGAAGTGCTGGAAGCTGTTGCCATCGGCGAACAACGACCCTTGGGCACCGAGGGTAATGATCACCTTGCCCGCACCCATGGCGATCAACTGCGTCGCGGCCGCTTGCGCACTGGCCAGTGAATCCACCGCCAGACCGCTCAGGATGGCGGCCTCGCTTTCGTTGGGAATCAGGTAATCGATTGCTGCATACCAATCAGCCGGCAGCGCACGGCTGGCAGGAGCCGGATTGAGGATGACGGTCTTGCCCAGTTCACGGCCGCGTTGCAGCGCGCGGCCAACGGTAGCATCCGGTACTTCAAGCTGGCAGATGAGCACATCTGCCGCCTGCAGCACCGGATCGAAACCGTCGAGCGCCTGTGCGGTCAATTCGCCGTTGGCGCCGGGGACGATGACGATCGCGTTCTGGCTGCTGTCATCGACCACAATCAGCGCCACGCCACTGGAGCCATCAACGGTCGTAACCGCCTGACAGTCGATCTGCTCGGCCAGCAACGCCTCGCGCAACATGTCGCCATAAGCATCACGCCCGACACAACCGACCATCGACACCTGCGCACCCAATCGCGCGGCCGCCACGGCCTGGTTGGCGCCCTTGCCGCCACAGACCACGGAAAACGACTCACCGATCAGCGTCTCACCGCCCTTTGGCAGTCGTGGCGCCCGGGTGACCAGGTCCATGTTCAGACTGCCGATTACCACTACTTTTGCAGACATAGTTTGCTACTCATCAGTTCTTTTCAACGGCCTGTAAATTCAGCGAAACTGGGTAAACAGCCCGGCCAGCGGGGCCGTGGACTCACGCATGACAATGCTCGGCGTGACGATGCGCTGGTCGAGCGCCCGGGTTGGCGTGGTGATCCGGCGCAACAGCACTTCGGCTGCCATTTCTCCCAGTTGCAGGATCGACTGGCCGACGGTGGTCAATGACGGATACACATAGCGACTCATCTGGATATCGTCGAACCCGATCACCGACAGCTCGCTCGGCACGCGAATGTTGCGCTCGGCGGCAGCCCGCAGCACGCCGATGCCGATCATGTCGTTGGCGGCGAAAATCGCCGTCGGCGCATCCTGTTCCAGCAGGGCCGTGGCAGCGGCATAGCCACCGATGCTGGTGAAATCACTTTGCACAATTCGCCCGGCAGCGACTTCGATCCCGGCCTCCTTTAGCGCCCGGCAGTAACCGGCCAGACGCATTTGTGCCACGCTGGTGTCTTGCGGACCACTGATGGTGGCGATATCCCGATGCCCCAGTTCCAGCAGGTGCCGGGTGGCGAGGTAGGCGCCGTATTCATGATCGATGCGTACCAGATCCGCCTCGACACCATCGAGCCCGCGGTCGACGATCACCATGGGCGTGCGCACGTTGGCCAGGCCCTGGGCCAGTCCGCTGTCGCCACCAGCCGAGGCGACGATCAGGCCGTCGATGCGCTTTTCCAGCAGCACCCGCAGGTAGCTGCGCTGCTTGCCCGGATTGTCGTCGGAGTTGCACAGGATCACACAGTAGCCGTTGCGCTCACAGTAATCCTCGATACCCCGGGCCAGTTCGGCAAAGTACGGATTGAGACTATTGGGTACCAGCAAGCCGATGGTCGCAGTGGTCTTGGCCTTGAGGGACCGCGCCACGGCACTGGGCACGTAGTCGAGGGTCTGGATCGCTGCTTCCACCTTGATTCGGACTTCTTCGCTGACCGGCCGGGTCTTGTTCACCACATGGGACACCGTGGTGTAGGAAATGCCGGCGAGCGCGGCCACATCTTTGATCGTTGCCATGACTCAGTTCCGCCGGCTTGCGCGCTGACTGCGATAGGTATCCAGCACCACCGCGACCACGATCACCGCGCCGGTAATGATGCGTTTGGTCGGCTCGCTCGCACCGATCTGCGCCAGCCCCGCGGCGAGCACGGAAATGATCAGCACACCGAAAAAGGTGCTGATCACCGAGCCGCGGCCGCCCATCAGACTGGTGCCGCCGATCACCACCGCAGCGATCACTTGCAGTTCCAGGCCGGAACCGGCATTCGGATCCGCCGCCTCCAGCCGGGAGATCTGGAACAGCGCGGCGACGCCGGCGAGCAGCCCCATCAGGCTGAACACCAGGATCTTGTAAGGCTTCGGATTGATTCCGGCCAGGCGCACCGCTTCTTCGTTGGTGCCGATGCCGATCAGGTAGCGACCGAACACCGTGCGGGTCAATACGGCCTGGGCGATGAAGATGATCAGCAAGGCAATGATGAACGACGGCGAAATGCCAAAGGCGATCGGGTTGGACAGCCAGGCGAAGGCGTCGCCAATGTAGGCGGTGCGCGACCCGGTCATTTGATAGGCCACACCGCGGGCCATTTCCAGCACGCCCAGGGAGACGATGAACGAGGGTATCCGCCAGGCGACGGTAATCGAGCCGGTGATGGTCCCCGCGAGCGCCGCAATGGCCATGCCGAGCAAGGCCGCGGGCAGCACGCTCCAGCCCCAACCGAGGATCGCCACACTGACGGCCGATGCCGCCAGCGCCAGCACCGAACCCACCGACAGGTCGATACCGCCAATGATCAGTACGAACGTCATGCCGACCGCCAGCACCATCAGGTCCGGAATCTGGTTGGCCAGGGTGCTGAACGTATCGTAGGACAGGAAATGACTGCTCAACAGCGAGAACAGCACGACCATCGCCAACAAGGCGCCGGCCAGGCCCAGGTAGGTGCCGAGGCCATAAAAATGACCACTGCGCTTGCCCATGGTAGAGGCGGTTTTCATCGAATATCCCTAGGCGCGGCTTCGTTGAGCAGCGCATCACGTTTCTGGTAGCCGGCAAAAGCGGCGGCAAGCAAATCATCCTGGGTCCAGCTGTCGCGCTCGAAGGTGTCGATCAGACGCCCTGCGGAGAGCACGCCGATGCGGTCGCAGATCAGCATGAGCTCGCGCAGGTCACTGGAGACCACCACCAGCGCCTTGCCCTGGCGCGTCAGCTCACCCAGCAAGTGGTAGATGTCGAACTTGGCGCCGACGTCGATGCCTCGGGTCGGTTCGTCGAACAGCAGCACCGAGCAGTCGCGCTCCAGCCAGCGGCCAATCACGACTTTCTGCTGGTTGCCGCCGGACAGCTCCGACACCGGTTGTTCCGGGCCTGAACTGCGAATACGCATGGCATCGATCTGCCGCTGCGCAAGGGCGCGCTCGCCCTCGCGGTTGACCAGGCCCGCGCTGGAAATGCCCGGCATGTTGCCCAGGGCGATGTTGGCGCCGATCGACTGGGTCAGCAGCAGACCTTCACCCTTGCGATCCTCGGTGATCAGCGCGATGCCATGGCCGACCGCATCCACCGGCGAGCGGATACTCACGACCTGTGCGGGCGAGCCCAGGGCAACGCTGCCGCTGTCCGCCGGGTCGGCGCCGAAGATCAGGCGCAGCAACTCGGTGCGCCCTGCCCCGATCAAGCCGGAAATACCGAAGATCTCGCCGGCGCGGACCTCGAAGGACACGTCGCGGACCTTGTCCGAGCGGCTCAAACCTTTGACCGTCAACAGGGGCGCGCCGATCTGGCGCGGCCCCATGTCGATGTGTTCGCCGAGTTCGCGCCCGACCATCAGGGTCACCAGTTGCTCACTGTTGTAATTGACGATCGGTTCGACGCAGACCAACTGACCGTCGCGCAACACCGCGATGCGCTGGGCCACTTGTGCCAGTTCTTCAAGACGGTGGGAGATATAGACAATGGACACGCCGCGCGCCTGCAGGCGGATGATCTGTTCGAACAGCATCTCGACTTCCCGCGTCGTCAGCATCGCCGTGGGTTCGTCGAGGATCAGCACATGGCAATCGCCAATCAGGTTGCGGGCGATCTCTACCATTTGCTGATGGCCGATTCCCAGTTCACCCACCAGGGTGTCCGGGTCGATCGCGTCGAGCCCGACTTGCGCCATGGCCTCAAGCGCGGCCTGACGCAGTTTCTTGCGACTGATCCAGCCACCGCTGTTGGGCAGGTTGTCGAGGAACAGGTTTTCCGCCACCGACAGGGTCGGCAGCAGATTGAGTTCCTGCATGACCATGCGAATGCCGAGTCTTTCCGCCTCGGCCCGACTGCCCGGACGATAGTCCCGGCCTTGAAACTGCATCTGGCCGGCAGTCGGCGTCACCAATCCGCCGATAATCTTCGACAGAGTACTTTTGCCTGCACCGTTTTCACCGGTCAGGGCCAGCACTTCGCCGCGCATCAGCGTCAGGTCGATACCGCTCAGCACCGGTTGGGCGTAGGTCTTGCCGATACCGCTGACCGCAAGGACAGCGTCCGGGGTTTGAACCGACATAAAACTCTCCATGCGCCCGCCCCTACGGGCGAGCACCGTCATGTCGCCAGAGGATTACTGCGTCACCAGTTCTACAGGCGTTTCGATGACACCCTGGGTGCCGCTGTCGACCTGCTCGCCTTTGAGAATCTTCAGCGCCGTCTCGATACCAAAGACGGCCTGTTTGGCCGCGAACTGATCAGCGGTGGCCAGGACACGTCCGTCCTTGAGCATGGGTTTGATGGCATTGATGTTGTCATAACCCACCACCTGCACCTTGCCGGCCTTGCCCGCCGCACGCACGGCAGACACCGCGCCGACGGCCATGCTGTCGTTGCCGGCCAGCAGCGCCTTGGTTTGCGGGTACTCACTGAGGATCGACGCCGCCACCTTGTTGCCTTTGTCGATCTCCCAGTCACCGGATTGCAGGGACACCACTTTGATCTGCGCCGCCTCCATCGCGTCCTTGAAACCGGCGGTACGCTGCTGGGCGTTGGTGGTGGTGGACACGCCTTCGATGATCCCGACTTCGTCGCCGGCCTTCAGCTGTTTGGCCAGGTAATCGCCGACCAGACGCGCGCCCTTGCGGTTGTCAGGCCCCACGAAAGGGACGGTGATGCCTTTGCTTTTGACGACGGCCGGATCGAGCTGGTTATCGATATTGACCACGGTAATGCCGGCGTCGATGGCTTTCTTGATCACCGGGACCATGGCTTTCGAATCCGCCGGCGCAATCACCAGGGCGTTGACCTTGGCCAGGATCATCTGCTCGACGATCCGTGTCTGGCCCGCCGTGTCCGTCTCATCCTTGATACCGTTGGAAATCAGGTCGAACTCGGCCGAGTGGTCTTTCTGATAAGCTTTGGCGCCGTCTTCCATGGTCAGGAAGAACTCGTTGGCCAGGGATTTCATCACCAGGGCAACTTTGGGTTTTTCAGGGGACTCGGCGAAGGCCGAAGAGACAGGCAGCGCAGCAGAGGCGGCAGCCAGCATGGCGATAGCGAGGAGACGTCCGGCAAAGGGCAGCTTCATGGTTTCACTCCGATCTTATGATTATTGTGAGCAAAGCGTGCTGACGTAAGCTGCGTGCCATCGTATGACGCATTATGATGGCCGCGCAAACGTTTGCGAAGATCCAACTATGCGAATCCTGCCGTGATTTGTCAACGACTGACAAGCCCTCGGCAGGCGCGATAGCACGGTGCATTTACCTCATGCTGTTGTATTGACCACCGAACCGCTGCCGCCACCTTTACTCAATTCCCGGACCAGGCTGGCACTCACTTCCAGAATGGCGCCGCTGGTTGCAGCCACTTGCCCCTGAATCAAGGCAACCGCCGCTGTCTTGGCTTCCGGTGTCGGATAGGACGCTGCCTGAACTTGCGCCATCTGTTGCTGCTGCTCGCGTAGTTGTTCCTGCAACTCTTTCAGGCGCTTGAGCAATATCTTCACCGCAACACTGGTGGTATCGGCGGCTTGCGAATCGGCCTGGGCGGGAGCGCTCTGGCCCAACCCGACAGGCCCGGTCCTGACTTGCAGGGTATCGCTTTTCTGCGCGCCCGATGCTTGAGCGGCAGCATCGGCTGTCGCGTCGTTCAAGGCGCGAATCGTGGTAGCTGACTTGCCACCGATAGTGGCACTGGCAATGCCGATAGATAACGACATGTGAAACTCCTTAAAAATAAAAATCCTTCAAGCAGGCATCGACCCGCGGTCGCTTTTCTTTAGCGGCGAATCAGACCAGGGTGCTTCACCATGTTTCCCTGTAAAAAAACTTCCTCAACCCTCCACCAACTGGAATAAATTGCTGTCAGAGGATGTTCTTGAATTTTAAGCAGTTGCGAAAAGCACTACAGTTAAATACTGTATGCACGTACAGCTTAATAAGGATAATCCCATGGACAGCACTTCTGCCGCACCCGACACCTATGTCCGCATGGGCATGCGCGTTCAGAAAATCATCAATTCCCCCACCGCGCAGAAAGCCAAAGCCGCGCTGATCTTCCGTTTGCCTGATGAACCGGTGGATGAGTGGGAGCGCTTGCTCGAAGAAATCGACGAGAACGATAACGTTACCCTCGCCTACCGCGACGATGGCGGTGTGCAGATTTTCTGGGTTGTGCCGAAGGAAGACTGAGTCAATGAGTGTCCGCTGTTTCGTTTTGCTGTTGCTGGTATTCGCCACGGCCGCCCAGGCAGATGCCCCACGCACCTTCGAAGAAGCCAAGAAAATCGCCTGGAAGCTGTATGCCCCGCAATCCACGGAGTTTTACTGCGGCTGCAAGTACACGGGCAATCGGGTCAACCTCGCCGCCTGTGGCTACGTGCCTCGTAAAAACGCCAAGCGCGCTTCGCGTATCGAGTGGGAGCACATTGTGCCGGCCTGGCAGATCGGCAATCAGCGCCAATGCTGGCAGGAGGGCGGGCGCAAGAACTGCACGCGCTACGACCCGGTCTACCAGAAAGCCGAGGCGGACTTGCACAACCTGGTACCGAGCATCGGCGAGGTGAATGGCGATCGCAGCAACTTCAGTTTCGGCTGGTTGCCGGAACAGTCGGGCCAGTACGGTTCCTGCCTGACCCAAGTCGACTTCAAAGCCAGGAAGGTCATGCCCCGCCCCTCCATTCGCGGCATGATCGCCCGGACCTACTTCTACATGAGCAAGCAGTACGGCTTGCGCCTGTCCCGGCAGGATCGTCAACTCTACGAAGCCTGGGACAAAACCTACCCGGTCCAGGCCTGGGAGCTTCAACGCAATCAGAGCGTGGCGTGCGTCATGGGGCGTGGCAACGATTTTGTCGGGCCAGTGAACTTGAGCGCTTGCGGCTGAGGTCAGACACCAGAAACAACAAGGCCCCGGCGCTTGAATGCCCGGGGCCTTTTTTGTGTTCAACGCAAACGGTTACTGAACCGGCGAACGCTCAAGCACCAACAATTCAATGTTCTGTTGCTTTGCCTTGGTCAGTGACGCACGAACCTGATTCTGCTTGGCCTCGGCTTCGGCCTTCGAGTTGAACGGCCCCATCAGGACGCGCGTCTTGCCATTTTCCTTGACGACATTGGACATGTAACCGTGCTCGATCAACCAGCCACTGAGGTCACTGACCGCCTGGGATGACTCACCCCGCACTTCGAGATCCCATTGCGGTCCGGATTGCTGCTCGGCTGCTACGGCGGGCGCCACCTGCGGCTTTGGCGTGTCGCCACTCTTGCCTTCGCCACATCCCGCCAGCGCCAATATCACGGTTACCAAGATCATTTTGCGCACAGCGTTTCCCTCAGAATGGCAAAGTCCTGATTTTATCATTCATGAATACCTCAAGAGGCCGCAAAATGGGCATAAAACAGCGAGAATGATGGTTGCGGCCTCTGTATAGTTACGCCTTGGGAATTAATGTCGCATCTGCGCGTCAGAAAGAGGCACCCAAAGCGTGAGACTTAGCACTAATCTATACAGACCACCGACCTCTGCACTGTCCGAATCAGGTGCCCCACAAAGCAATCAAGGAGAAGACCATGCTGATACTCACCCGCAAAGTCGGTGAAAGCATAAACATCGGTGATGACATTACGATCACCATTCTGGGCGTAAGCGGCCAGCAAGTCAGGATTGGCATCAATGCACCGAAAGACGTCGCAGTGCATCGCGAAGAAATCTACCAGCGCATTCAGGCAGGCCTGACCGCCCCGGAAAAGCCACAAACCTGATTCCTGCAGTCAGTAGCCAGCCCGTTCATCCCCGGACCACGGCTGGCTAAAGATTCATTCCTGCACTGATGCCCGAGCGACCCGGCTGCGGGACACCATTGTATCGACAAGCTCGATATCCAGGCTGTCAGATATTTCCGGATCAACCCGGGAAAGTGCGCAATCCTGACGCTAACCAAAAGTCACCCCCCGCGCCATTCCTGTTGCCGCCGCGACCATGAGCAACATCAGCAGCGCTTCGATATGACTGATTCGCGCAAAGAGTTTCACCCGCCCCGTGTCGAAAGCCGTTTTACGCCCCAAGGCAATTCTCCACTTGATCAACGTCACCATTGGCGCAATTTCAAGCAGCAGGATCAGCACAAAAAACGTCATTTTGAGATGGAACAGCGGTTGATGCAGGTAGTAGTCCGCGCCTTTTTCATAACCGCCAAATGCTCGCACCCCACCGCTCACCAGCAGGATGACGGCACAGATTCCCCAGAGGTTGTCGGCGATCAATATGCTACGCGCCTCGCCGACCCCATCGGCCAGGCGGCGGAACGCCGTGCCACGTGACAGCACCGCCCAAAAACCTATAACCAGCGCCAGAAGATGAACCGCCGCCAGCATCCACTGAGTCAGCATCGAGAAACTCCTGTCAGGACGAAGTTGAATCAAGAATGTCAGTAGTAGCCTATGAATTGCCTGATTGCATCGTATCTTGCACCGTCCTGACCACCCGCGCCGCAAACCTCGCATCGTCCGCATGAAGGCAAGCGCTGAACGTCAGGGCTTTATCGACGCTCATAGGCGGCTCCTTTCAATGAGGCAGCAGGCTTAGTTTAGCCCTGATTGGCACGCCATTCGTCGCCCACGGGACGTGCTTTACGATAACGTCACCGAAATGGCGCAATGATTGCAGATGTCGACTTTGCCAGCCGGGAACGACATAATTCTGACGCGGCAACATTCAATCAACGCTTAAGGACTTCCAGCGTAACGCTCGGCCAGTCACCAGGAGATGTAACGTGTCAACGCTCAATGAAATCGCAATGAATCACGCGAGAATGGCCAGGGAAAAGGCAGAAGAGTCGACGGTACCGAGCGAGCGACACCTCCAGATTGTGGGTTTTGAAGTGCCGCCAGCAGCGGCGCATCAGCACATTCCACTGCATCTGGTTGCCGGAGCGCAAGACGGCCCTCACCTTCAATCGGCTGGCTACTCGCTTTGAAATTGGCAAGATAGAAAACGTCGGCGCAACAGGTGACAAAGAACCCGGTCACTTGTTATGCCGCTGATCCCTACCCAGGCAGAACACTGCACTTCTTGCGTGTTATCTGGATCCGCCGGTAGTTCGCCTGACCGCCCTCATGCTGGCCCGCCAACAGATCCAGAGTGGCCCAGGGATCATTCACCGGCAACTTCTTAAGCACCTCGATATCGCACTCCCACCAGCGACTGGCGAGCAACGCGTCAATCAACTCAGGGGGATGCCGATACTTGACCACTTTCGCCGGGATCCCGGCGACGATCGCGTAGGGTGGCACGTCGTGGGCAACTACAGCACGGGTGGCGATAATGGCCCCAGTGCCCACGGTGACCCCCTCCAGGATCATCGCGCTGTGCCCGACCCAGACATCATGCCCGATCGTCACATCAGCCACCTCGGGATCGTAGGTCAGCGCGGTGTCGGTGTACTGAAAAGGATGTGAGCTGAGCCAGTCGGTCGGATGCGAACTTTTCTGCTGCCCGATGAAACATCCGGTGCCGATAGAGCAATACCGACCGATAGAAGAGACGGCGGAAAGAACGCACTCACTTCGGATGTAGGTGTGCGCGCCAATCGCGAGTTTTTTTGACTCAACGACAACATGCCCGATGGACACCCCCTCCTCCAGTGTCAGCGCCGAACGTTTGTGCAACGACATGACGCCGCCTGCCACTTTGCACCTGTGCTTGCGTATCCATTTTTTCCAGTAGCTGTTCAGAAGTGCATTCATCATTGCTTTCAAGTCGCCTGTCCTGGACATCCGTTTATAGGGAATAGCATGCCCCTATGGGCTGACGGCGGAGTTTAAAGGAATCGGCACCCAGCCGGCAGGATGCCAATGCGGCAGTTCAATACGCCCATCAATCGATGCAATGCTCCTGCCCCGCAATTCGCGGCGTAGCGGGCTCACCCTGCACGCGACGAAATACATGGCATCACAGTGACCGACTAGACTCCAACGCTCCAGTGTTAGCATTTCCTGCAAGCCGGACCCAATGGCACTTACCCCCACCGAGTTGAACCGAGTACAGAAAATCATGTGTGAATCATGTGATTCAGCCTCTGCCGCAACCCCCAATGAACGTCGCCGATTTCTTCGCCTTGCCGGATTAGGAGCCGGCGCCCTGCTACTGGCAGGTGTATTGCCCAACCCAATCGTTCAGGCTGCCGAAACACCTTCAGCGCCGCCCAAACCGAAAAACGTCATCAGCCCGGATGAAGCCCTTAAAAGGCTGATGGAGGGCAATGAACGCTATGTCAGCGGTAATTCCGAAACACACGACTTCAAGGACGAACGCGAAGCGCTGGTTTCCGGCCAGAACCCCTTCGTGGCAGTGCTGAGTTGTTCTGACTCGCGCATTGCACCCGAGTACGCCTTCGACACCGCACGGGGAGATCTTTTCGCCATACGCGTCGCTGGCAACTTCGTCACAGACGAAGGCCTGGCGAGCATTGAATACGGCGTCGCCGTATTGGGTGCACCGCTCATTCTGGTCCTGGGGCACGAGCGCTGCGGCGCCATCGAGGCAGGCATAAAAGCCGTCAAGGATCATACGGTGTTCCCTGGGCACATCCCGAAACTGACTGACGCACTCAAGTCCTCGGTCGAGGCGGTGATCAAGCAACCCGGCGATCTGGTGGAAAACGCAACCGTGCAGAATGTGAAAAACTCGGTCGAACGCCTCAAGACAGCCACACCCCTGCTGACCGATGCCCTCGGCAAGGGCAAGCTGAACATAGTCGGCGGTATCTATCGCCTGGCAACCGGCAAAGTCGAGCTGATTGCCTGAATCGCAGGTGAGGGCTTTGGGCACAGTGAGGCAGGGACGCACAAATCCCACGCAACAAAAAAGGGCCCACCTTTCGGTGAGCCCTTCCAGACCGCCCAGCAGAGCGGATTTTGTTTGGTAGGCGCGATTGGACTCGAACCAACGACCCCCACCATGTCAAGGTGGTGCTCTAACCAACTGAGCTACGTGCCTGCTGTGAGGCGGCATTCTACGGAATTCCGGAGGGGTGTCAACACCTTTTTTCGCGCTAACCCTATGAATATGCAAAATATTTAATTTCGCCGCCGCAAAGAAGATTTTGCCAGTGGCTGGCGGCCGATTTTCAACTGGAGTAGGATCAGCGCATCGTAAAATATATTAAACAGAGGCTGCAGGATGGCGAACACCCCCTACCCGGAATCCTACTATGCCGCATCGGCCAATGCGGTTCCGCCGCGCCCGGCGTTGCAGGATGATGTCGAGACGGATGTCTGCGTGATCGGCGCCGGTTATACGGGGCTGTCTTCGGCCCTGTTCCTTTTGGAGAACGGTTTCAAGGTGACGGTGCTTGAAGCGGCCAAGGTGGGGTTTGGCGCGTCGGGGCGCAATGGCGGTCAGATCGTCAACAGCTACAGCCGCGATATCGACGTCATCGAGCGCAGTGTCGGCCCCAAACAGGCGCAGTTGCTCGGGCAGATGGCGTTCGAGGGTGGGCGCATCATTCGTGACCGGGTCGCCCGCTATAACATTCAGTGCGACCTCAAGGACGGTGGCGTGTTCGCCGCCATGACTGCCAAGCAGATGGGCCACCTGGAGTCGCAGAAGCGCCTGTGGGAGCGCTACGGCCACACCCAGCTGGAGCTCATGGATCAACGCCGCATCCGCGAAGTGGTGGCCTGTGATCAGTATGTCGGCGGCATGCTCGACATGAGCGGCGGCCATATTCATCCGCTCAACCTGGCACTGGGTGAAGCAGCCGCGGTCGAGTCCCTGGGCGGGACTATTTATGAGCAATCACCGGCGGTGCGCATCGAGCGCGGGGCGAATCCGGTGGTGCACACGCCTCAAGGCAAGGTCAGGGCCAAGTTCATCATCGTGGCCGGCAACGCCTACCTGGGCAATCTGGTTCCGGAGCTCGCGGCCAAGTCGATGCCTTGCGGGACCCAGGTGATTACCACGGAGCCTCTGGGCGAGGAGCTGGCGAAGACCCTGCTGCCCCAGGATTACTGCGTCGAAGACTGTAATTACCTGCTCGACTATTACCGCCTGAGCGGCGACAAGCGCCTGATTTTCGGCGGTGGCGTGGTGTATGGCGCGCGGGACCCGGCGAACATCGAGGCGATCATTCGACCGAAGATGCTCAAGGCCTTCCCGCAGCTCAAGGACGTGAAGATCGATTACGCCTGGACCGGCAACTTCCTGCTGACGTTGTCGCGCCTGCCTCAGGTCGGACGGCTGGGGGACAACATTTACTATTCCCAGGGTTGCAGCGGGCACGGCGTGACCTATACGCATCTCGCCGGCAAGGTGCTGGCCGAAGCGTTGCGTGGCCAGGCTGAGCGTTTTGATGCCTTTGCCGACCTGCCGCACTACCCGTTCCCGGGCGGGCAGTTGCTGCGTACGCCGTTTGCGGCGTTGGGGGCGTGGTATTACGGGTTGCGGGACAAGTTTGGCGTTTGAGGACTCTGTAGGAGCTGGCTTGCCAGCGAAGGCGTTTCGTCGGCCAGCATCCTCGCTGGATCCGCCGGCCCCTTCGCTGGCAAGCCAGCTCCTACAGAACGAAGGCGGTTTGTCAGCCAACAGTGACGTTGAATTGGACGGGCCCTTCGCTGGCAAGCCAGCTCCTACAGAACGAAGACGGTTTGTCAGTCAACAGTGACGTTGAATTGGACGGCCCCTTCGCTGGCAAGCCAGCTCCTACAGAACGAAGGCGGTTTGTCAGTCAACAGTGTCGTTGAATTGGACGGCCCCTTCGCTGGCAAGCCAGCTCCTACAAAAGATGGTGTATTACAGGCGATCCCGCGGGATTCCGCTGCGGATGCGCAGAATGTCAGCCAGCACCGCCAGTGCAATCTCCGCCGGCGTCTTGCTGCCCAGGTTCAACCCGATCGGCGCGTGAATCCGCGCCAGTTCGGCCTCCCCCAGCCCGCCGATACGGCGCAACCGCTCGAAGCGCTTCTGCGAGGTCTGCATGGAGCCCATCACACCGATATAAAACGCGTCAGTGCGAACCGCCTCCATCATGGCCAGGTCGTCGATGCGCGGGTCGTGGGTCAAGGCCACAACTGCGGTGTCGCTGTGACAGCCGCCATCGGCGATGAACACCGACGGCAGTTGCCGGCGAATCTCCACACCCTCCAGCACGACGCCTTCGAGCACCTCGTCCCGCGGATCACAGAGAATCACTTCGAAACCCAGGCCGACGGCGAACTCCGCACAGGCCTGCGCCACGCTGGAATACCCGGCCAGGAGCAAGCGTTGCGCCGCGCCGACCCGCACGCGGACCCGATCGATTTCACGCTCGATGCGCACGCCCTGCTCACGATCATCGAACAGACTGCGCGCACCGCTGGCCAGGTCGACCTCACGAATCAAGCGGCGCCGGCCCAACAGTGCCGACTCCAGTTCCCGCAGATGCGCCTGAACGTCGCAATCAGGTTCCAGCTTCTCGACCAGCACATCGAGTACGCCTCCACAGGGCAAACTCACTCGCGAGCGCGGGTCGTCACCTTCGCCGTAACGAACGACGCTGACCGCGTCCTCGAACGCCCCCTCGGCCACGCGCTCGAGAAAATCCTCTTCCACGCAGCCGCCGGACAACGAGCCGATCCATTGCCCGTCAGCGTTCACCGCCAACAACGAGCCCGGCGCACGGGGCGCCGAACCGTAGGTGGCGAGCACGGTGCACAACCAGAGGCGCTGGCCGGCTATCGACCACTCCAGCGCCCGGCGTACCACTTGCAGATCCAGATGCTGCATGTCAGTGCGCCTTGTGCTCGAGCGGCGGCGCATCGGCCCGCAGCTTCTGCACGTTGTTCACCGCCAGATCACCCGGCTGACCACCCCAACCCTGATGCAGGTAATTCAGCAGATCGGTCAGTTGCTCGTCGCTGAGCTTCTCGGCGAAACCCGGCATCGGCTGCATGTGCTCGAAACCGGAGAACTTCTGCTCGCCGATACCGTCGTCGATCACCCGCACCAGGTTGCGCGGATCTTCCAGGCGCAACGTGGTGTTGCCGCGCATGGCCACCGCAATGTGCGGCTTGCCCTCGCCCGCCGGGGCGTGGCAACCGGCGCAGACATTCAAATATTCCTGACGGCCACGCTGGGCACTCGGGCTCAGTTTGTCCATCGGCACTTCGGTGATGACTTTCACCGCCGGCGGCTGATCGCCGAGCAGGAAGGTCGCCATCGCCGCGAGATCGCCATCGCTGAGGCCTTGGGTGCTGTTGTGGAATACCGGGAACATCTCGTTGAACATCGTGCCCTGGGCGCTCATGCCGTGCTTGAGGAACGAGCTCAGGTCCTGATGGTTCCAGCCACGGGCCGCCAAGTCAGTGGCCAGCAGGCTCGGCGCCAGGTAGCCATTGAGAATGCCGCCGGTCAGGCGCTTGTCCATCTCCATCGCACCCGGCAGGCCGCGCGGGGTGTGACATTCGCCGCAGTGGCCAAGCACGTCAACCATGTACTGGCCGCGCTTCCACGCCTCACTCTTGCCCTCGGTCGGCTGCAGCTTCACGTCCTTGCCGTACATCATGTTCCAGCCCATCAGGCCCAGGCGCACGTTGAACGGAAAGCTCAGACTGGTCACCGGCGCGGCACGCTCGATCGGCTCGACGGTTTTCAGGTAAGCGTGGATCGCGTCGGAGTCCTCACGGGGCACCAGGTGATACGAGGTGTAGGGCATCGCCGGATACAGGTTGGCGCCATCACGGCGCTTGCCTTCGGTCAGCGCAGCGAAGAACTCGTCATCGCTGTACAGGCCGATGCCGTGCTCCTTGCTCGGCGTGATGTTGGTGCCATAGATGGTGCCGAACGGCGACACGATCGGCAGGCCGCCGGCATAAGGCGCGCCGCCCGGTGCGGTGTGGCAGGCCATGCAGTCGGCGGCGCGGGCGAGGTATTCGCCGCGCTTGACCTGATCATCGGCGTGGGCCAGCAACACAGGCGCAGCCAGGCCGACCGCCAGGGCAAGACGGTTAAGTAGACGCTTCATGCTCAACCCTCCTTGACCAGGCCGAGATCGGTCAGCACGTTGCGGGTGGCGCTGTAGTAGCGCACGTACCCGGTGCAACGGCAGATGTGATGACCGAGGCTGTCCTCGATGACTTTTTCCAGCTGGCTCTTGACGATCGGCTGACGCTGCAGCTTTTCCACCAGCACGGTCGCGGCATTGACGAAGCCCGGGGCGCAGTAGCTGCACTGGAAGGCGAATTCGTCGACGAAGCGCTGCTGGATCGGGTTCAGCTCGGTGACCTTGCCCTGCTCGTCGCGGGTCGCATGGCCTTCGATGGTGCGAACCTTCTTGCCTTCGAAGTAATGCGCGCCGGTGATGCAGGTGCGCACTTCTTCGCTGGTGCCGTCCGGGTTGTCGACGATCACCACGCAGGCGTGGCAGATGCCCTGGCCGCAGCCCAGG
>Ga0160460_100594_pt1 | contig 19033 bp, 14 predicted proteins | sample HID1973M_E6MG_FD_108238 | JGI IMG/M metagenome (GOLD analysis project Ga0160460, IMG submission 108238) | Enriched mosquito-associated microbial communities from UW Madison campus, WI, USA - HID1973M_E6 MG | ecosystem: Host-associated > Arthropoda: Insects > Digestive system > Unclassified ... | reverse complement strand
GTCGATACCGTGGTTTCCGACTCAAGCGACGTACGCACCTTTTCCGTAAAACCACCCAAACCGGCAATTACTCAACCCTCCACTGCGATACAGGGAAGACAGCCACTGCAGATCACTGGCGTTCATAACGGCGCCGTCACCCTGACGATGTTCGAGTACGAAGTCGGCCGCATTGCCGGCACCTTCAGCGGAACTGGAACGACCCGCACTTTTACTCCGACGGCTAACTGGGTACCGGGCAGAATCACTGTCAACATGGAGCAAGTAGTCGATACCGTGGTTTCCGACGCAAGCGATGTACGCACCCTTTCCGTAAAACCGCCCAAACCGGCAATTACTCAACCCTCCACTGCGATACAGGGAAGACAGCCACTGGAGATCACCGGTGTTCATGCTGGCACCGTTACCCTGAAGATGTTCAAGCAGGGCGGCGCCGAAGTTGCCGGTACCTTCAGCGGAACCGGAACGACCCGCAGTTTCACTCCGACGGATAACTGGGCACCGGGCAGAATCACAGTCAATGTGCAGCAGACAGTCGATACCGTGGTTTCCGACGCAAGCGATGTACGCACCCTTTCCGTAAAACCAGCCAAACCGGCAATTACTCAACCCTCCACGTCGATACAGGGAAAACAGGCACTGGAGATCACCGGTGTTCATAACGGCGCCGTCACCCTGGTGATGTTCAAGCAGGGCGGCGCCGAAGTTGCCGGCACCTTCAGCGGAACTGGAACGACCCGCACTTTCACTCCGACGGATAACTGGGCACCGGGCGTCAGCAGTGTCTACGCAGTGCAGACATTCGACTTCGTGGAGTCCGACCCCGGCGATACACGCACTTTTACCGTAAAGCCGCCGAAACCAGCGATTACCTCGCCACCCAATCCGGCACAGGGAAAACAGGCACTGGAAATCACCGACGTTTATAACGGCGCCGTCACCCTGCTGATGTTCGAGTACAACGTCGGCGGCATTGCCGGCACCTTCAGCGGAACTGGAGCGACCCGCACTTTCACTCCGACGGATAACTGGGCACCGGGCGTCAGAAGAGTCTACGCGGTGCAAACAGTCGACTTCGTGGAGTCCGACCCCGGCGATACACGCACTTTTTCCGTAAAGCCGCCGAAACCGGCAATAACTCAACCCCCCAGCCCGACACCGGCAAACCAGGTACTGACCGTCATCGGCGTTCATGCTGGCTCCGTTATCCTGAAGATGTTCAAGCAGGGCGACGCCGAAGTTGCCGGTACCTTCAGCGGCACCGAAGCAACCCGTAACTTCACCCCGACCAACCCCTGGACGACAGGTAGCAGTACAGTCTTCGCCAAGCAAACCGTAAGTGATGTTGAATCGGATCCCAGTGACCCGATCACCTTTACCGTAAAGGTCGAAGAACTCCCCGACCCACCGCAAATCAAGCAACCAGAGGCCTACCAGCAAACGCCAACGCGCCCGATCCTGGAAGTCATCGGACTGCCCGGGGCATTGATCACCGTGCGGCGGGATGAGGATGAAGTGTTATGCGCCGAACATGCTGACCCTGATGGCGTCATGCACTACCGACTGACGAAATCCCTGGTACCGGGTGACCATTCAATTGATGCGAAGCAAAAGTCGAGCGGGCTGGAGTCCGCATGGAGTGACCCCCATCCGTTCACGGTTAAAGATCTGCCGAAGAACCCGACTATCGATTTTCCGCGACATGGAAGTACTGCCCATCGCAAATTGAATATCAGAGGCGCAGGGGAAACCAGGGGGCAAATACTGATACGCCACGAGAAAGATGATGAGGGTGATGCGTTTGCCGAAATCAAAGGCGCAAGAAGCTGGCGATGGGACGCGCAGGAGCCTTGGCCGCTGGGCCACTACACCATCATGGCGAGGCAGGAGGAAGACGGCGACAGTTCATCCTGGACTGAGGCACATCCGTTTGAAGTGATCGAGACCCGGTACGCTGTCGGCGATGCACAACAGGTGCCTGGCCAACCGGTCGACGGTGCACAGAACGTACTGTTGCGGGTGCAGGTTGTTGTTGGCGATACTGCAGAAGCCGCCGCAGGCGTAACAGTGGAGTGGCGGATCAGCGGCCAGTCGCAGGCGATAGCGAGCAGTGAGACTGACCCGGACGGCTGGACCGAATATTTGTTCATCCCTGACACCGAAGGAGAACTCGAAGTCCTCGCGGATTTCACCAAGGACAATGGGGACGTCGTTATGGTCCAATACTTTATAGTGAAGGCTTTATTAATCGATGGGCAGATAAGGGTAAACTGACAGCCTGAACCCCCACGCCATCAACGCCCTTTATCCCACGTTAAAGGGCGTTTCTTTTTTCATGGTCACCTCCGCTGAGCATGGGTAGGATGAACCTCTACCCCTGCGAGGCTGCGTTTCATGTTCATCGGCATCCTGCTGGTCATCACCTGGCTGATCCTGTTGCTGCGCTACCCGGCCAAGGCCCTGCCCGTGTCCATGGCCGCCGCCGTGGGCCTGGGCATCGTTGCCACCTGGGTGATCTGGATGGACCATCGCGAACTCAAGCAGCTGCAACGCCTGGAGTTGCGCATCAGCTACGCGCCGCAACAATGCCCCGCTGACCGACCGCTGCAACTGACCATGAACAACGGTAACGACGTACCGCTGACCGAGTTGCGCTGGCGCGTCGCCGCCTATGCGCCGGGCGATACGGTCAACCTGGCCGACAATCAATACACCGCGCCGCGTTACCGTGGCCCCGGTGAACTGCAGCCGGGTGGCAACTGGCAGGACTGCTTGCCAATGCCGCCGCTGCGCCCCGGCTACCGCCCGGAAACCCTGGAGTTTCGCGCCGAGCGATTGCAGGGTAGTTTCTCCGACTGATCCCCTCCCCCACGTTTGCACAAGGACCGCGCCATGCCCGTTGCGTTGATTACCGGTTGTTCCAGCGGCATTGGCCGCGCCCTCGCCGATGTGTTCAAGACGGCCGGCTACGAAGTCTGGGCCAGTGCACGCAAGCCCGAGGATGTGGCCAGGTTGAGTGCTGCCGGCTTCACCGCTGTGCAACTGGACGTCAACGATGGCGTCGCACTTGAACAGTTGAGTGAGCAGATCAATCAAACCCACGGCGGCCTCGACGTGCTGATCAACAACGCCGGTTACGGCGCCATGGGGCCGTTGCTCGATGGTGGTGTGCCCGCCATGCAGCGACAGTTCGAAACCAATGTGTTCGCCATCGTCGGCGTGACCCGGGCGATGTTTCCGGTGCTGCGTCGGGCCAAAGGGCTGGTGGTGAACATCGGCAGCGTGTCGGGCATTCTGGTCACGCCGTTCGCCGGTGCCTACTGTGCGTCGAAGGCCGCCGTGCATGCCTTGAGCGATGCTTTGCGCATGGAGCTGGCGCCTTTCGCGGTGAACGTCATGGAGGTCCAGCCGGGGGCTATTGCTTCGGACTTCGCGAGGAATGCTGGCCATGAAGCCGAGCAGTTGATCAGCGAGCAATCACCCTGGTTCCCGCTGCGCGAAGGCATTCGCGCGCGGGCCAAGGCGTCTCAGGACCACCCGACGCCGGCCAGCGAGTTCGCGGCCGGGTTGCTCAAGGCGGTGCAGCAGAGCAAGCCGCCACGGCTGGTGCGCCTGGGCAATGGCAGCCGGGCGCTGCCGTTGTTGGCGGGGTTGTTGCCCAAGGGGTTGCTGGAGTCGGGGTTGATGAAGCGGTTCGGGTTGCGCGGGCAGCTTTAAGACCGGGTCGACCCCATCGCGGGCAAGCCCGCTCCCACAGGTTTCTCTGTCGTTCACAAATTTTATGTTCGACACAGATCTCTGTGGGAGCGGGCTTGCCCGCGATGGGAGCGACACGGTCTACCGGTCATGCATCCTTGTCCTGCCTCACGACCACCGTGCAGGTAATCCCCGCCGCCAATAGCACTCCCTCCGGCACTTCATCGATGTGAATGCGCACCGGCACCCGTTGCGCCAGCCGTACCCAATTGAACGTCGGGTTGACGTCGGCGATCAGCTCGCGGCTCTCCGGGTTGTCGCGGTCGTAGATGCCGCGGGAGATGCTTTCCACGTGGCCCTTGAGTACCTCGCCACTCATCAGTTGCATGTCGGCCTCGTCGCCCACACGCACGTGGGGCAGCTTGGTTTCTTCGAAGAAGCCGTAGACCCAGAACGAATTCATGTCGACCACGGCCATCTTCGCTTCGCCGATGCGCGCGTAGTCGCCGCGATGCACGTTGAGGTTGGTGACGTAGCCGTCCACGGCCGCACGGACTTCGGTGCGTTTGAGGTTCAATTCGGCGGCTTCCAGCTGCGCCTGGGCCTGCTGGTAGTCGGCCAGCGCCGAGTCGGCGAGGTTGCTGGCATCGTCACGGTTTTCCCGGGAGATCACCAGATTGTCCATGTCGGCGCGGCGATGGGCATTGACCTTGCGCATCTCCCAGGTGGCCTTGCGGGACGCTACTTGCGACTGCGCCTGCTTGACCGCCAGGCGATAGTGCTCGGGGTCGATCTGCATCAGCAGGTCGCCTTTTTTCACCTGTTGGTTGTCGCGCACCGGCACGTCCACCACTTCACCGGTGACGTCGGCGGCGACGTTGATGATGTCGGCGCGCACCCGGCCATCGCGGGTCCAGGGCGTGTTCATGTAGTGCTCCCACAAGGAGCGGCCGATCCACAGCGCGAGGGCCAGCACCAGCAAGGTCGCGAGCAGGCTGAAAAACTTTTTCATCGGGGCATTCTCAACGGTAGACAGTCAGCGCCATGGCGCCGAACAGACAGGTAAACAGACTCAGGCGCAGCAGCGCCGGGTGCCAGAAGAAGCGGTACAGGTCGAAGCCGGCGAGGAAGCGGTCCAGCGCCCAGGCCACCACCGCCGCGATCAGGAACATCAGGGTCATGGTCGGCATGTACACGCCGTGGAAAGCGATTTCACGAGGCATGTTCAAGTCCTTGGGGCTTGGCGATTGCGTAGGTGGCGAGTGGCGATTGCGGGTCGAGTAGCGAGGTGCGGATGAAGTGCAGGTAGCTCTTCACCCGGCGCAGCGCCGAGGTATCGAAGTGCGGGGCGAAGGGTTCGTCGGTGGCTTGCACGCGGCTGATCGCGTGGTCGACGGCGATCAAGGCGCGCTCCAGATTGTTCTGCCCCGGTTGCAGGAACAGGCGCACCAGCGCGCGACCCATTACGCGGATGGACTGGCGCCAGGGTTGCGACTCGGCATACGCCGGATGCACCGGCAGGATTGCCTGTTCCTTGCGCAGCTCGATGATGGCGTGGCCGACTTCCAGCACCACGAACATCCAGCGCAGCAGGTTGCGCTGCACCTGCGGTTGCCCCGCCGCGAAGCCATAGGCCTGATGCACCAGGTCACGGGTGCGGCTTTCGAAACTCGACGCCAGGCCCTTGAGCCTGCCGCTGATGGCGTACACCACCTGGCCCCGCAGATCCTGTTCCAGCCGGCGCCACAACCAGCGACTGTTGGGCGGCAGGATGATCGCCCCGGCCGCCGCGCACACCAGCATGCCGATGACCATGGCGATGTAGTCGTTGATGAAGGCGTAGGGATTGAAGATCGTCAGGTTGTCCGGCACCGAGCCGGTGCTGAAGAAGATCAGCAAGCCGAGGCCGACCCCGGCGTACTGCGGCCGTGAGCTGAGGAAGGAACCGAGCACGATCACCGGCGCCAGCACCATGCACAGCAATGGGAAACCTTCGATCCTTGGGTAGATGAAAAACATTTCGACGAAGCCGATCACGGCGCCGAGCAAGGTCCCGCAGGCCATCTGGAAGGCCATGCGTTTCGGGTTCGGCGAGGCGGCGGCCAGGCCCACGGTGGCGGCGGCGATCAGGGTCATGGTCGCCCCGCTCGGCCACGCCGTGGCCACCCAGTAACTGCCCAGGACGATCAGGATAAATGATGCGCGAATTCCCGAAGCCGCGGCGGCCATCCAGTTGGTTTGCGGGGTGAATGGCTCATCCCATTGTTCGCGTTCGTGGCGGTGATCGGCCAGGGACGCGTGGGTCTGTGCATAACTGTGCAGGTCGTCGACGAAGCGGTAGAGCAATTCGTAGGCGGTGTGAAAATCCAGCAGTTCGGCGTCGCTGGGCAGGCTCTCCTGGAAGTCCGTCCGCAGGCTGCGCACACGGGCTGGCAAACCGGCCTGGTAGGCCGCCAGCGCTGTGACCAGTCGACTGGCGTCCGCCGGGGTCAGGGCACGTCCGCTGAAGCCGTCGAGCAGCTCGGCGAGGTCCTGCAACCCCGGCTCGATTGCCGCCACCACCTGATCCGCGCCGCTGCTGCGCAGGCGTTCGAGCAATTGGTGCAGGGCATTGAAGCGCGTGGTGATGCCCATGAACTCACTGTTCATGCGACTGAGCCGGCCATTGCGCCGTCGCATGTGCGGGTCTTCGAACACCGTGACACTGCGCAGGCTTTCCAGGCCCACGGCCTCGGCGATGAAGCGCACATTACCGGCCTCAAAGCCCTCGCGCCGATTGCGCCCACGCAAGCCGTCGGTGGCAAAGAGGGCAAAGGCACCGAAGCGCTGGTACAAGGCGTTGCGCATGGCGGCACTGGAGGATTGCGGCAGGATCGCGGCGCTGATCAGTGTCGCGCAGAGAATGCCCAGGCAGATTTCCAGCACCCGCCAGACCGCCGCCATGAAGGCACCGTCCGGGTGCGCCAGGGCGGGCAGGCCGACCATGGCCGCGGTGTACCCGGCGAGCACGAAACCGTAGGCGCGGAAGTTGCGGCAGCGGGTGGCTCCGGCCGTACAGATGCCCACCCAGATCGCCAGCGCGCCAAGGAACAGTTCGGTGTTCTGCGCAAACAGGGCGATCAGCGCCACCATCACCGTCGAACCGGCGAGGGTGCCGAGAAAACGGTAGAAGCTCTTGGCGAACACCTGTCCGCTTTGTGGCTGCATGACGATGAACACGGTGATCATCGCCGTACGCGGCTGCGGCAGCTCCAGGCGCATGGCCAGCCAAAGGGTCAGGAACGCCGCGAACAGCACCTTGAAGATGTACACCCAGGTCACGCCGTCACTGCGTGCCCAGTCGAAGAATCCCCGGCGCCATTCCAGGGAGTAGAGCCAGCGCAGCGGTGCGGGCAAGGGGGTCATGAGATCCTGCTCAGTTAGAAAAGACTTCGGATGGGGGCAATCCTGTGGCGAGCGAGCTTGCTCGCGCCGGGCTGCGTAGCGGCTCCGAAATTCCGGCACCCTGTGAATATTTTGTGAGCGCTGCGCACTCAAGCGGGAGCAAGCTCCCTCGCCACAAAAGCGGATGTGCCTGAAAACAATCTCGTCACTTCAAAAGGCTCGGGGTTTTCGGCACTTGAGTCTGTTCGGCATTCGGCACGTCATTCCCGGCACCAAGACCGCCACCCAACGCCGTCACCAACCCGGCATGGGCACTCAACCGCGCCGCCTGCACCTGCTGCTGCACTTGCTGCTGCTTGAACAACAAGGTCTGCGCATTGAGCACGTTGAGGTAATCGGTGAGGCCGCGCTGGTAGGCGATCATGGCGATGTCGTAGGTTTTCTGCGCCGTGGCCACCGACTCGGCGGCGAAGGCCTGCTGCTTGTCCATGGACTCGCGGCGGATCAACTGGTCGGAGATGTTTTTCAGCGCATTGACCAGGGTCTGGTTGTACCGCGCAACGGCGATGTCATAGCCGGCCGAGGCTTCGCCCAATTCGGCGCGCAAGCGTCCACCGTCGAAGATCGGCAGGGAAATCGCCGGGCCGACGCTGTAGTTGAGCTTCTTGCCGGTGAGGAACTCCAGTGCCCCGCCGCCCGTGGCCATGTAGCCGAGGCTGCCGACCAGATCGACGTTGGGGTAAAAACCGGCGTGGGCCACATCGATGCCCCGCGCCTGCGCCGCCACTTGCCAGCGGCTGGCGACCACGTCCGGACGCTGACCCAGCAACTGCGCCGGCAGCGTCGACGGCAGCTTCAAGGGCGCCGCCAGCGACAGCGTCGGCCGTTGCAGCTGAGCAGCGTCGCCCGGCCCTTTGCCTGCGAGGGCGGCGAGCTGATTGCGGCTCAGGGCGATTTCTTCATCGAGGGCGTCGAGTTGGCGATGGGTTTCAGGCAGCGGCGTTTGCGCCTGGCTGACTTCGAAATGGGTGCCGATGCCGCCGTTCAGGCGTTTTTGCGCCAGTTCGAGAATTTGCGCCTGCTGCTTGAGGGTGGCGTCCACGATGTCCCGTTGCGCGTAATGCAACGACAACTCGATGTACACGCGCACGATGTTGTTCTGCAATTCAAGTCGGGCCTGGCGCGCTTCGGCGACCGACATGTGGGCCATGTCCAGCGCCCGCTCGCTGGCATTGCTTTCCCGGCCCCAGAGGTCCAGGGCATAGCTCAGGCCCAGCGCCGCGTTATTGTCCCAGGTGGTGGAATTGGCCAGATCACCCGGACCGTAGAACTGATCGGTCGGCCAGTTGTGGCGCTTGAGGGTGGTTTCGCCACTGATCTGCAGCGACTCGGCCGCTTCGGCGATGCCCGCCATGGATTTCGCCTGACGTACCCGCGCGGCGGCCATGGCCAGGCTCGGACTGTCTTGCACGGCAAGGTCGATCCAGCGGTTCAACTGCGGGTCGCGATAGGCCTGCCACCACTGTGCGGTGGGCCAGTGCGCATCCTGGGCGGCGCTCTGGATGGCGGCGTCGGTAACCAGTGCGTCGGCCTGCAGTGCCTTGCCCTGTGGGGCAATACCTCCGGTTCCAATGCAGCCGCTGATTGCCAGGGTTAAAGCCAAAACAATGAGCGGCTGAAGCGCTCTGCTGATGCGACGCGGCACTGCTGCGATTTCCTGAGGGTAATTGATGACCCCGTAGGAGCTGCCGAAGGCTGCGATCTTTTGCTTTTTAAAGGCAGATCAAAAGATCGCAGCCTGCGGCAGCTCCTACAGAGGTGGGCGCAATTCTATGGGTGGGCTTTGGTGGCGATAAGCTGGGTTTCTTGTGAATCTTTGTTACCGTTAACGCGATAATCCCTTGGTAGGGGTCACCCCCTCCCGAAACTTCGTGTCACAATTTGCCATCGCACCCGAGAGCACCCCATGGACACTTTGCAAAACATGCGCGCCTTCAGTTACGTGGCCGAGGCCGGCAGCTTTACCGCTGCCGCGATCCAGCTGGACACCACCACGGCCAACGTCTCGCGCGCGGTCTCCAACCTGGAAGCCCACCTGCAAACCCGCCTGCTCAACCGCACGACCCGGCGCATCGCCCTGACCGAAGCCGGCAAACGTTACCTGCTGCGCTGCGAACAGATCCTCGCCTATGTCGAAGAAGCCGAAGCCGAAGCCAGCGACGCCCACGCGCGCCCGGCCGGGCAACTGAAAGTGCACACCATGACCGGCATCGGCCAGCACTTCGTGATCGACGCCATCGCCCACTACCGCAAGACCCACCCGGACGTGACCTTCGACCTGACCATGTCCAACCGCGTACCGGACCTGCTCGACGAAGGCTACGACGTGTCCATCGTCCTCGCCCGCGAGCTGCCGGACTCGGGTTTCGTCTCCCAGCGCCTGGGCATCACCTACAGCATCGTTTGCGCCTCGCCGGCCTACGTCAAAGCCAACGGCAGCGCGCAAAAACCCAGCGACCTGCTCAACCATGCCTGCCTGCGCCTGGTGAGCCCGGTCATCCCCCTGGAAAAATGGGCCTTCGACGGCCCGGACGGCCAGGAGATGGTCACCATCAACAGCTCGCCGTTCCTGGTGAACTCCGCCGACGCGATGAAATCGGCGATCACCAGTGGCATGGGCATCGGCGTCCTGCCGCTGTACGCCGCCATCGAGGGCCTGCGCAACGGCACGCTGGTGCGGGTCATGCCGCAATACCGGTCGCAGGAGCTCAACTTGTACGCGATTTATCCGTCGCGGCAGTACCTGGATGCGAAGATCAAGACCTGGGTCGAATACTTGCGCGGGTCGTTGCCGGAGTTGCTGGCGGCGCATCAGGCGGAGTTGGCGGCGTTTGAGTTGAGCGGGAGCATGGGTGGGGTTCGGGTGGCGAATTGATCGATCCGTTGGTACGAATTCCTGCTTCACCCCGAGACCTGTAGGAGCGAGCAGGCTCGCGATGGATTCGAGGACACCGCGGGGCATCAGGTACCCAGCGTCAGCGTTGACGACCATCGCGAGCCTGCTCGCGCCTACAGTGATAGGGCGGACAGAATTCCGCCAAGACACACAAACTGACAGCGCCGTCAGTTAGCCGTCACCTTCCTGACTGCCAGACAGGTTTATAAAGGACAATACCCTTCGACCCAAAAACCTGTCCCGGCGCCCCATTCGCATGCGAATCCAGAAAAAATCCGCCCTGCTCGTCGCCCTTCTGATCCTTCTGGCAGCGCTGGGCCTGTGGTACGCCAGCAAACCGGCCAAAGCCAAACTCGTCACCAGCAACGCCATCCCTGTACGGGTCATCAGCGTCAGCGAGAAAGACGTGCCGCGCTTCGTCAGCGGCATCGGCTCGGTCCTGTCTTTGCACAGCGTCGTGGTCCGCCCACAGATCGACGGGGTGCTCACCAAACTGCTGGTCAAGGAAGGCCAACTGGTGAAAAAAGGCGACCTGCTGGCCACCATCGACGACCGCTCGATCCGTGCCAGCCTCGACCAGGCACAGGCGCAACTGGGCGAAAGCCAGGCGCAACTGCAGGTCGCCCTGGTCAACCTCAAGCGCTACAAACTGCTGAGCGTCGACGACGGGGTGTCCAAGCAGACCTACGATCAGCAACAAGCCCTGGTCAACCAACTCAAGGCCACGGCCCAAGGCAACCAGGCTTCGATCGACGCCGCCCAGGTGCAACTGTCCTACACGCAGATTCGTTCACCGGTCAGCGGACGCGTCGGCATTCGCACGGTGGACGAAGGCAACTTCCTGCGCATGAGCGACGCCCAGGGCCTGTTTACCGTGACCCAGATCGACCCGATCGCCGTGGAGTTCTCCCTGCCACAACAGATGCTGCCGACCCTGCAGCGCCTGATCAGTGACCCACAGCACGCCCAGGTCAAGGCTTACATCGGCGCCGACACCGATGGCGAAACCGGCAATCTGCTGGGCGACGGCCACCTGACCCTGATCGATAACCAGATCAACGCCAACACCGGCACCATCCGCGCCAAGGCCGAGTTTGACAACGCCGCACAGAAACTCTGGCCCGGCCTGCTGGTGACGGTGAAAATTCAGACAGCGCTGGACAAGGACGCGCTGGTGGTACCGCCCAACGTCGTACAACGTGGCCTCGATCAACCCTTCGTCTACCGGCTCAAGGGCGACAAGGTCGAAACTGTCCCGGTGCAGATGGTCTATCAGGACAGCCGCTTGAACATCATCAAGGGCGTGCAGGCCGGTGACAGCCTGGTCAGCGACGGCCAGTCGCGGCTCAAGCCCGGCTCAGTGGTGCAGGTGCTGACGGATCCGCCGCAGGTGGTGCAGTCGGAGGCCAAGCCATGAAGGGCCATGGTTCGGTATCCGCCTGGTGCATCGATCACCCGGTCGCGACTATCCTGCTGACCTTTGCCCTGGTGCTGCTGGGCGCGATCGCGTTTCCGCGCCTGCCCATCGCGCCGCTGCCGGAAGCGGAGTTCCCGACCATCCAGGTGGCGGCGCAACTGCCCGGTGCCAGCCCGGAAACCATGGCGTCGTCGGTGGCCACGCCTCTGGAAGTGCAGTTCAGCGCGATTCCCGGCGTCACCCAGATGACCTCGAGCAGTGCGCTGGGCTCGACCAACCTGACCCTGCAATTCACCCTCGACAAGAGCATCGACACCGCGGCCCAGGAAGTGCAGGCCGCCATCAACACCGCCGCCGGCAAGTTACCCAAGGACATGCCGAACCTGCCGACCTGGCGCAAGGTCAACCCGGCCGACAGCCCGGTGCTGATCATCAGCGTCAATTCGGACCTGATGCCCGGCCCCGAGCTCAGCGACCTGACGGAAACCCTGCTGTCCCGGCAGATCAGCCAGATCGACGGCGTGGGCCAGGTCGCGATCACCGGCCAGCAACGCCCGGCGATCCGCGTACAGGTGTCCGCCGACAAGCTCGCCGCCATCGGCCTGACCCTCGCCGATATCCGCCTGGCGATCCAGCAAACCAGTCTCAACCTGGCCAAGGGCGCGTTGTACGGTGAGTCGAACATTTCCACGCTGTCGACCAATGACCAGCTGTTTCAGCCCGACGAATACAGCCAGCTCATCGTTTCCTACAAGGACGGTGCACCGGTCCACCTCAAGGATGTGGCGAAAGTCGTCAACGGTTCGGAAGATGCCTACGTGCAGGCCTGGGCGGGTAACTTGCCGGGGGTGAACCTGGTGATCTTCCGGCAGCCGGGGGCCAACATCGTCGAGACCGTGGATCGGGTGCAGGCGGCGATGCCGGCCCTGGAAGCCATGCTGCCGGCCTCGGTGCAGGTCAAGGTGCTGATCGACCGCACCCAGACCATTCGCGCCTCGCTGCATGAAGTTGAAATTACTTTGATGATCGCCGTGATGCTGGTGGTGGCGGTCATGGCATTGTTCCTGCGCCAGCTGTCGGCGACCCTGATCGTCTCGGCGGTGCTTGGTGTGTCGCTGACCGCCAGTTTCGCCCTGATGTACGTCATGGGTTTCAGCCTGAACAACCTGACCCTGGTGGCGATTGTGGTGGCCGTGGGGTTTGTGGTCGACGATGCGATCGTGGTGGTGGAAAACATTCACCGCCACCTCGAAGCCGGGGACAGCATGCGCGACGCCGCGGTGAAGGGCGCCGGGGAAATCGGCTTCACCGTGGTGTCGATCAGCGTCTCCCTGGTGGCGGCGTTCATTCCGCTGCTATTCATGGGCGGCGTGGTCGGGCGGCTGTTCAAGGAGTTCGCCCTGACGGCCACCTCGACCATTCTGATTTCGGTGGTGGTGTCCCTGACGCTGGCGCCGACCCTGGCGGCGCTGTTCATGCGTGCGCCCGTGCATCACGCCCATGGCTTTGGCGAACGGCTGCTGGCGTGGTATGAAAAAGGCCTGCGCCGCGCCCTCGACCATCAGAAAACCATGATCGGCATCTTTGGCCTGTCCCTCGCGCTGGCCGTGACCGGCTACGTGTTCATTCCCAAGGGCTTCTTCCCGATTCAGGACACCGGCTTCGTCCTCGGCACCACCGAAGCCGCTGCGGATATCTCCTACAACGACATGGTGAAAAAACACCTGGCGATGGCCGAAATCGTCGCCGCCGACCCTGCAGTGGAAGCCTTTTCCCACTCGGTCGGGGTCTCGGGCAGCAACCAGACCATTGCCAACGGCCGCTTCTGGATCGCCCTGAAAAAACGCGGCGACCGCGACGTCTCGGCCAGCGAGTTCATCGACCGGATCCGCCCGCAACTGATGAAAGTCCCGGGCATCGTCCTGTACCTGCGTGCCGGCCAGGACATCAACTTGAGCTCCGGGCCAAGCCGCGCCCAGTACCAATATGTGCTCAAGAGCAACGACGGCGCGACCCTCAGCACCTGGACCCAGCGCCTCACGGAAAAGCTGCGCGGCAACCCGGCGTTCCGCGACATCTCCAACGACCTGCAACTGGGCGGCAGCATCACCCATATCAGCATCGACCGCAGCGCCGCGGCGCGCTTCGGCCTGACCGCCAGCGATGTCGATGAAGCCCTGTACGATGCCTTCGGGCAGCGGCAGATCAACGAATTCCAGACTCAGATCAACCAGTACAACGTGATCCTGGAACTGGACACCAAACAGCGCGGCAAGGCCGAGAGCCTGAACTATTTCTACCTGCGCTCGCCCTTGAGCGGGGAAATGGTGCCGCTGTCGGCCTTGGCCAAATTCGATGCGCCCACCAGCGGCCCGCTGTCCATCGCCCATGACGGCATGTTCCCGGCTGCCAACCTGTCGTTCAACCTGGCGCCCGGCGTGGCACTGGGCGATGCGGTGATCATGCTCAATCAGGCCAAGGTCGACATCGGCATGCCAGCCGCCATCAGCGGCAATTTCCAGGGCGCCGCCCAGGCCTTCCAGAGTTCGCTGGCCAGTCAGCCATGGCTGATCCTCGCGGCACTGGTGGCGGTGTACATCATTCTGGGCGTGCTCTATGAGAGCTTCGTGCATCCGTTGACGATCATCTCGACCCTGCCGTCAGCGGGCCTGGGCGCGGTGATCATGCTGTGGATCTGTGGCCAGGACTTTTCGATCATGGCCCTGATCGGCCTGGTGCTGCTGATCGGTATCGTCAAGAAGAACGGCATCCTGATGATCGACTTCGCCCTCGAAGCGCAACGCAATGGCGGACTGACGCCGGAAGAAGCGATCTTCAAGGCCTGTATCACAAGGTTTCGGCCGATCATCATGACCACCCTCGCCGCCCTGCTTGGCGCGCTGCCGCTGATGCTCGGTTATGGCACCGGTGCCGAATTGCGCCAACCCCTGGGCATCGCGGTGGTCGGTGGTTTGCTGGTCAGCCAGGCGCTGACGCTGTTCACCACGCCGGTCATATACTTGTGGCTTGAGCGGCTATTCCATAAGCCCAAACCTGCGCCGCTGCCGGCGTTGGCGACCACAGACTGAGGCGGGGTCATGCGCGTTCTGATTATCGAAGACGAAGAAAAAACCGCGGACTATCTGCACCGGGGCCTGACGGAACAGGGTTACACCGTGGACCTGGCGCGGGATGGGGTCGAGGGCCTGCACCTGGCGTTGGAAGCCGATTACGCGGTGATCGTCCTCGACGTCATGCTGCCGGGCCTCGACGGCTTCGGCGTACTGCGTGCCCTGCGCGCACGCAAGCAGACCCCGGTGATCATGCTCACCGCCCGCGAGCGCGTCGAGGACCGGATCAAGGGCCTGCGCGATGGCGCCGACGATTACCTGGGCAAACCGTTCTCCTTCCTTGAACTGGTCGCCCGTTTGCAGGCGCTGACCCGGCGCAGCGGCGGGCATGAACCGGTGCAAGTGAGCATCGCCGACCTGTGGATAGATTTGATCAGCCGCAAGGCCACCCGTGCCGGCACCCGTCTGGACCTGACGGCCAAGGAGTTCTCGCTGCTCAGCGTGCTGGCGCGCCGCCAGGGTGAAATCCTCTCGAAAACCGCCATTGCCGAAATGGTCTGGGACATTAATTTCGACAGTGACGCCAACGTCGTCGAAGTCGCGATCAAACGCCTGCGGGCCAAGCTCGACGGGCCGTTTGAGGAGAAACTGCTGCACACCATCCGCGGCATGGGTTACGTGCTGGAGAGCCGTGGTGTCCAGTAATTCGATTGCCTTGCGCCTGAGCGGGATGTTCACGCTGGTGGCGCTGTTGGTGTTTCTGTTGATCGGCGGCGCGCTCTATCAGCAGGTGGACAAGGGCCTGGGCCTGCTGCCCGAAGCCGAACTGGATGCGCGCTACAGCGTGCTCGAATCCACGGTAGGCCGTTACGGTACGCCCGAGCACTGGGTGAAGATCAACAACAAGCTCAAGCTGCTCGGCGAAGAAGACAAGCGCATCAGTTTCTGGATTGTCAGCGGCGATCCGCACTACGAATACGGCAACCTGACCCCACAGATCCGCGCCTTCGCCGAGGGCCCGCTGGGCATGCGCGACATGACCTTGCCGGACCATCCTTATCCGTTGAAAGTGCTGGTGAGCCAGTTCCCGGCCAAGGATCAGCGCCCGCCGTTGCGTTTCATGATCGCCATCGATACCGAAACCTTTTTCGAGACTCAGCACCATCTGCTGATCGCCCTGATCAGTCTGGCGATTGTCGGTGTGCTGCTGGCGTCGGCACTGGGTTACTGGGTGGCGCGGATCGGCCTCAAGCCGCTGATCAAACTGTCCCAGGAAGCCCGGCGCCTGGCCCCGCCGCTGCGTGCCGGGCGCTTGAGCCTGTCGCCGTTGCCACCGGAGCTCAATCAGTTCGTTCATTCGTTCAACTCGACACTGGAGCGCGTGGAGCAGGCCTATTCACGTCTGGAGTCGTTCAACGCCGACGTCGCCCACGAACTGCGCTCGCCGTTGACCAACCTGATCGGCCAGACCCAGGTCGCGCTGACCCGTGGCCGCTCCGCCGAGCACTACTTTGAAGTGCTGCAATCGAATCTCGAAGAGCTTGAACGGTTGCGTTCGATCATCAACGACATGCTGTTCCTCGCCAGCGCCGATCAGGGCAGCAAGGCGACCAAGCTGACCTCTACCTCCCTGGCCGATGAAGTGGCCACCACCCTGGAGTACCTGGATTTCATCCTCGAAGATGCCCAGGTCTGGGTGCAGGTCAGTGGCGATGCGCAAGTAAGCATCGAGATCGCTCATCTGCGTCGGGCGTTGATCAATCTGTTGAACAACGCGGTGCAGCACACCGAACCCGGGCAGGTGATTCAGGTGCAGATCGACGTCGAAGAGCATCAGGTCAGCATTGGCGTGGCCAACCCCGGAGCGCCGATTGCCCATGAGCATTTGCCGCGCCTGTTTGAGCGGTTCTACCGGGTTGACGCCTCGCGCAGTAACAGTGGGCACAACCATGGGCTGGGACTGGCGATCGTCAAGGCGATTGCGTTGATGCATGGTGGGGATGTGTTTGTGCGCAGTGACCGGGGGATGAATACGTTCGGGATTCATCTGCCTGTCTGAAGAAATCGCAGCCTTCGGCAGCTCCTACAGGAGGATGCATGCCAACTGTAGGAGCTGCCGAAGGCTGCGATCTTTGCTCTTCACGTAACAGTCCTTTCAAGAATCCGCTCTTTTTCCCCCCGCCCGACATCCTTATCTTTGCCCGCACCAAACAGCACTTGCCAAGCAAGAAGGTTTAAAGATGTCCTACAGTATGGGTATTGCCAGCGTTTTCGTTTTGTCCTCTTTGTTCCTGTCGCCATTGGCGATGGCGGAAGAATCCCAGACGTTTGTTGCGCAGAACGTCTCGCGAGCGACAGCATTCGAAGAGCACCAGAGCGACATGACCGCCAAGGCATCCGAAGCCACCCAGGCACCACAAGCCTCGAGCGTGCAGTCCCGGGCACAGGCCGAAAAAGACAGCTGATCAAAGCATCCACCCCCGTTTCCCTCGACACTTTTCATCGGCTCTTCCCTTTGCGAAAGTTGTCCCCAAGCCGCTGCCATCAGCGGCTTTTTTTCGTCTCGATGGTTTATCCGGCTGCTGTGCTTATCGAGCTACGCTTAAATAGTTACTTACAAAGCCTCGCCAGCAGAACCTGACTCTATGATCGCCAGCCGTACCCCGAATTTCCCAGGCAAGACCGGCCGACCCGAGGTCATGGTGATCGTCGGCAGCTCCCTGACCGTCATCGCCATTCTGTGTATCGTGACCTTTCTGTTGATCCGCGAACACGCCAACGCGCGGCAGGAAGCCACCCGCAGTGCCACCACCATCGCGCAGTTGATCGACGCCGATGTGCTGCGCACGGTCGAACTCTATGACCTGACCCTGCAAGGCCTGATCGCTGCCGCGCAACGGGATGACCTCAAACAGGTGTCCGCGCAGATCCGCCACCTGGTGTTTTTCGACCGCTCCACCACGGCCCGCTACAAAGGCGACATTCTGTTGCTGGACAAGCACGGTGACGTGGTGGCCGATTCCTCGCTGATCGAACCGAAACCGGGCAACTTTGCGGACCGCGATTATTTCCTCGCCCACGTCTACAACCCCGACACCGGCATGTTTATCAGTGAGCCGTTCAAACCCCGCTGCGATTGCGAGGACAAGGACGAATGGCGCATCAGTTTCAGCCGGCGCATTTCCTCATCCACTGGCGAATTTCTCGGCGTGGCGGTGGCTTCGATGCGCATGAGTTACTTCGATCAACTGTTCAACAGCCTCGACATCGGTCTTGGCAGCGCCTTGGCAATCCTCAACGATGACGGGATTCTCCTGGCTCAGAAACCGTACCTGCAATACAACTCGATCGGCAAAAGCTTCGCGGATCGACCCAACGTTGTGCGCATTCTGCAGGAACACAGTGGCAGCTTCGAAAGCGTCTCGAGTGTCGACCATCAACAACGCCTGTACACCTTTACCCAGGTCGGCAACCTGCCTCTGACCGTGGTCGTCGCCCTGTCCATCGATGAGGTGTTCGCCACCTGGAGTCGCACGGCGATAGTGATCAGTGGCGCCACCGGCGTCTTGTGCATCGGGTTGCTGTGGCTGACCGGGCTGTTGTGTCGCGAGCTGCGCCTGCGCCATCACGCCGAGCAGGAACTGGCGCTGCTGGCGGCCACCGATGCGCTGACGGGGGTCGCCAACCGCCGCACCCTCGACCACGTCCTGCACCATGAGTGGTTTCGCGCGCAACGCTCGGGCAAGCCGTTGTCGTTGCTGATGATCGACGCCGACCACTTCAAGGCCTTCAACGACAGGCATGGTCATCAGGAAGGCGATCAGGCCCTGCGCGCCCTGGCCGGCGTCATCAAGGCCAATGTCCATCGTCCAACCGACCTGGTAGCGCGCTACGGCGGCGAAGAGTTTTCCGTGATCCTGGCCGAGACCGACAGTGAAGGGGCACGGCAGATCGCTGAGCGCATTCGCCAGCAGGTGGAGCAGTTGCCGCTGGTTGGGGGTGATGAGTTGCCGATCACGGCGAGTATCGGGATTGCTACGTGGACGACAGACAGTGATTTGAGTCTGGAGCAGTTGCTGTTCAGTGCGGACAAGGCGCTGTATCAGGCGAAGGAAGGGGGGCGCAATCGGGTGGTGGGTGCATCCGTCTGAAAACAGCAAAAGATCGCAGCCTGCGGCAGCTCCTACGATTGGAGCGCGTTTTCCTGTAGGAGCTGCCGCAGGCTGCGATCTTTTGCTTTCAACAGAGCATAAAAAAAGGCCACCCGAAGGCAGCCTTTAAAAAACTAGAGAGGTTTTTTGACTTACACGGCCGCAACCGGGCGCATGTAAGAGATCGGTGCAGTGCTGGCGTCTTCAAAGGTCACGACTTCCCAGGCATCTGTCTGCTCAATCAACTTGCGCAGCAGCTGGTTGTTCAGTGCGTGGCCGGACTTGAAGCCCTTGAACTCACCAATCAGGCTGTTGCCCAGCAGGTAGAGGTCACCAATTGCATCGAGAATCTTGTGTT
>Ga0160460_100586_pt1 | contig 19256 bp, 9 predicted proteins | sample HID1973M_E6MG_FD_108238 | JGI IMG/M metagenome (GOLD analysis project Ga0160460, IMG submission 108238) | Enriched mosquito-associated microbial communities from UW Madison campus, WI, USA - HID1973M_E6 MG | ecosystem: Host-associated > Arthropoda: Insects > Digestive system > Unclassified ... | reverse complement strand
GCCGGTCAACCCGGCATCTCCCTTGGGTCCCCCCGTGACGAAGCGCCCCGTCGGGTTGATCAGGCAGCGCAATCCCTTGGCACGCAAGTGCGCCGGAATCACTGGCTCGATCACATGCTCCAGCACGGCCGCCCGCAGTGCTTCCAGCTCGATACCCGCGTCATGCTGCGTGGAAAGCACCACGGCCTCGATCTGGGTGGGGCGGCCGTCGACGTAACGGAAGCTCACCTGCGACTTCGCATCGGGTTGGAGCCAGGGCAAGATGCCCTGCTGCCGCAGTTCGGCCTGGCGCCGCACCAGCCGATGGGCGTAGACGATCGGTGCCGGCATCAGCTCGGGCGTCTCGTCGGTGGCATAGCCGAACATCAACCCCTGGTCCCCCGCCCCCAGGATGCCGTCGGCGCGATCGACACCCTGGTTGATGTCCTGCGACTGGCCATTGAAGCGGATCTGGACTTCACAGCGCTGCGGGTCGATGCCTGTTTCGCCATCGCGATAGCCGGTCTCGCGCAGCACCTCGCGCACCAGGGGCTCGGCCGAGACACGCACGGCATCGAAGTCATCCCGGCGCCGCGTCTTGAACTCGCCGGCGACAATCACGCACTGGTCAGCCAGCAGAGTCTCGCATGCGACGCGCGAGTGTGGGTCGCGCGCCAGGAAGGCATCGAGGATACGGTCGGAAATACGGTCGGCGAGCTTGTCCGGGTGACCTGCGGAAACCGATTCCGAGGAAAAAAGGCCGTTTCGAATCGTCATGAATCTCTCCTATTTAGCCGCTTTTGACCAGGCGTCAGGGGGCGGCAAGCTGGAACAAATCCCCCCGGTCCCTTCCCCTTTCGGGGCGGCGGACCCACCGTTTCTCCGTTCAGATCTGATTTTGTCCGTGCTTATCGCAGCAGGATCAATCGCGGCACGGCATCGGCGCCGGACCAGACGATGGCGTTCTGGCCGAGCTGCGTGCCCAATGCCCTGGCGTCGTCCAGGCCCAGGCCGAGCACCAGGTAACTTGCCTCGCCCGGCCACCCATTGGAGGGATGCTGGCCAATGCCATCGATGTGGTGCAGGCCGCGTTGCCGCAGCGTCTCCGCTAGAGCCTGCTGCAGCTCGGCGTTGCGGGCCGGCTCCTGCTCCTCGCTGAAGGGATTGCACGCCGTGATGTAGGCGCTGCAGGCCACACCCGCGGCCTCGTGCAAGGCCGCCAGCACGGGATTGGCCTCGCCCACCCTCAAGGTGGCCGGCGTGCTACCGTGCACTTGGTAATGCGTCTCCAGGTAAGCTCGGATGATGTCTTGAGGAATCGCCGAATCAGAAAACAAAAAACCCTCCGTGAAAGGAGGGTCGACGCTTTACCCGCTTGGTTGCTCCTGCAGGAGCCACATCCGCTTTCGCGATCCACCTTGCCCGGGTAGGCAGGTTGGCATGGGCGTCGACCCAATTCAAAATGCTAAATAATTAGAGCACACGCTATTCCGGTGCGTCAAGCGCTTGTCCGCACTGCGCGCTCAAGCTCGACGGAACAGATACGAGTAAGTAGTCCCTCGCCTTACCAAAGCCATACTTTTCGAGGAAAGCGTGTCGACCAAGGCGGTCGAACTCCTGAACCGCTTTCAGTACAGCAGCACGGTCGTTGACTTCGGAAAAGGCCATGTTTTGCTCTTGATGATTACGGAGCGTTCCGTCTCACGGTTCTATCTAATCCGCTTGACGTCGCGCACTGTCTCGTCGTACTCCCAAAACTCCACGCCAGTCGGAACAAGGTGGCCGAAGGTCCTGAGATAGTATCCAGCGAGCGTCATGCTCCGCCTTGCGCAATCATGGCGCAATACGAACATGATCTTACGGTAGCTGGCAGGCGCAAGGGTAAAGAAGTACATCGCCTCGTTCCAGACAGTAAGCTTCGCGCTTGGCACGTTTGTTGTAGCCGTCCAACGATGGGATTTGCACTCGACGATGATTTTTTGCGCATCGCAACCTAGGTCGAAAGAGTGCGCCTTCTTCTCCGCCCCTGCGCCGATCAAGACCTGAAGGTTCGGTTCGAGAGCAATGCCTCGACCGGCAAAGAACGTACGTGCAATGCCTTCAAATTCGCGCCCCACGTGCGCATTTGACACCGCGCCGATGCGTTGGTGCGCCTTCTGAACGTTCATTGTTTGCTTCACGCGTACTCCACCAACATCTCCTTCTCCAGAAATTAGAGCCCTCAATCGTTGACCGCAACCCGCGTGGCGCCACCGTGCTGTGTCACACGAGGCCTACACCGCAGCTTGACAGCGCCCTTCGAGAACGACTCGTCAGTGGCCTTACTTGACCATATGTAGGCCTCACCGGCCTTAAGTTGAGCCATGCGTTCGGGCGTCAGATTGCCGAGTGCAGCGTTGGCTTTCTGGATGTGCTTCAGCCAAGCAGGCGAGTTGAACTTGTGCATGATGATCTGGCTGGACAGCTCGATCAAACTTACCGGCACGGACGGCGGATCTTGGCTCGCCACCATGATGCTCACGCCTTTATGCCGCATCTCACGAACCACTTCGATGAGGCCGGCGACCAAATCGGGGCTCTCAATGTACTTATGCGCCTCGTCGAATACCACCAGCTTGTTAAAGCTGCGCCCATCGATCCGTGCATCGGCAAACAACTGTAACAACACGACAAACAGTCCGAGCGCCTCGTCCTTTTCGATGAATTCGTCTCGGAGGTCCACGATGATCAGCCGCCCAGGCTTCACCACGTCGGTGAGCGAAGTAGAGTCGTTGATGTACTCGGCGGCCAGGTCAAGGCGCATCCGAGCCAGTTCCTTCAGGTGATCAGGAATCGACGACGCTTCGATGCCCGCGCGCAAACCGTCAAGACTGATGTCATCGCGCATCGCCTTCATGATACGCATGATCTGGCGGATATATGTGGCCTGATTGCCAACGGCTCCCATTAGGAACTTCCAGTGCGACGCCTTCAATTCCGATGCAGAGAACTGCAAGGGCAGTACCTCGATATTGGGGTACTCTGCTTGTCGTTCTTCGATTTTGTCTGCGGGCACAAGCAGCAAGACATCGGCGAGTGCTTTCGGCTCTGCACCGTACACCTCCTTCAGCGCCCGGACCTGATCTTCGACGCTGTTCGCGCCCACCATCGACGTGAATTCCGGTTTGTAGTCCATGGTTGGACTGTAGTGGAAGATCACCGTGGACAGCGGCTCAGGCAAGCAGTTGATGCTTGGTATAGCCAATGAGGCCATCTCCGCGACACTGCCCAATGTGTAGCTCTTCCCCCCCCCCTGCACACCGAAAAGGCTGATGGTGTGAGTCTGATTGAGGTCCAGCGCAACCTTGCGCCCGGATACCTCGCCCAGCAGGCCATACTGAGGCGTCGATCCAGTCGCGCCTAGCATGATGTCGTAGGCAACCCGACTGTTCGGCGCTACGTCCTCTCGCGCTGGATGCGCGACGACGGTAACGTCCTCGGACACGATTCCTTCGCCTTCCGGCACGTGCACCGACATCGGAGGCTGAGGCTGCTCGCCGACAGGAGATGGCGTTGGTTCAGGGGAGATGATTGGCGACTGCGCCGTTGCAATCGGCGGAGGGCTCACCTGAACTACAGGTTCTGGCTCGTGCACCTGTATATCAGGCACATACTCGGGCGGCCTATACGCAACCCGTGCGCTGTCATCCCAGGCAAGGGTTCGATCACGCGGCGGGCTGAGGAAGGCTGCTGTCGCAAATGTCGGCACGGCGGGCGCCAACTCCCGGCGGCGCAGTAGCTCCTGTGTAACCTCCCGCGCCACTTCCACAGACCCGGAGGCTTGCAAGCTGGCAATGGTCTCGGTGTCCATAACCGCAGACTCCACCAGTTGACGAATCAGGTCACTGCCAATTCGGTAGAACTCAATGCCGTTCTCGTGCTCGGCCGGTTCTGTGCCAGGCTTGCTGAAGTCAAACACCACGGCGCTTCGCGTGAACTTCAGCGTGTAAGGGAGCTCATCCAGGCGCCGCAAGAAGTAATGCGCTTCTTTTGCCGCCTCAGGCAAAACGACGCCGTACCGCTCGGAGCGATCCAAGTAGAAGCCCAGCAACGCCGCTAGGTCACGATTCTTGATCGGGCGATCTGGGCGATCTACCTCAGCTCGCCTCGGATCAAAGTGGTAAGCGAGAACCTCTTCCGTTTGCGCAATTTGCTCGGCAATGGACGCCTTCAATTGGGCGTAAGCAGCCACATCACCAACCTGGCTGTAGCACTTGACCTCAACCAATCGGCAAGTCACCTCGCGGCTTGATGGGTCGAGATCAAAAAGTGCAAGATCGGTTCTCCGGAAGTTGACCTCATCCCCCATCTCTTCGGCGTTCTGCCGGAGCGCCTTGTACAGTTCCAGATGCGCGTCCAACGGCACCACGACTTGATTCTGGAAAACGCCTTGATGTTCAAGGAACAAGCGCGAGAGCGCGAGCCCCATCGCCTCGGCTCGTTGCGACGAGGAGGACAACAACTTCAGGGCCAAACGACCAGACAGCGAGCGAAGCTGATCCAGCATCACCAAGGCATGGCGACCTGTGTTTGGCAGAGCATACTCGCCCAGGATGGGCACCAGCAAAGACTCAAGCTCGGCGACAGATCGCGAAGTGATCGCCAAGCGATGGCTCATCGCATTCGCCATATCGGGCGAGTGGTCGATCAGATAGTCTGGCCGCGTGGAGTGCCGTCGATGATCAAAGAACTCGATGCCGAGGTTCCTATCAATTGTGAGCACCCAATCGCTGACCTCGTGCACCTGATGGAGCATCGCGCGCTCGTCGGCTGACAAGCTCAAGGCAACTACAGGGCGCGCGTGTGGCAGGTACTGGCTGCGTGCGACAGTCGCCACGGCTACCGATGTTGCCCGGGAAATGCTCCCCATCAAGTCGGACAGTGCCTCCGCTCCGTCCAGAGGCTGTGCGACACCGTGTAGCGGGCGACGAAGCCAGGTGATGGACTGTTCGTCCTCCAGATAGTCCACTTCAAAGGGCTGAACCAGACCATGGACGAAGGAGGAATCGTCGGTGTCACGGACATCTACGGCTCGAATTTCCTCTGCTGGGAACAGGTCAAACAAGAACGACAGATGCGCCGCATGCAAGTCTGGGGCGTCTCGGAACTCCTTGATCGCCCGGATGGCCAATCGCAACTTCGGGTGCAGGTGGCTGTCGGTCGGTGTTGAGAACGCATCAGCTTCCTTCGCAGTTGTGCCAGAGTCTGGCGCCAATAGTTCCAGCAACGCTTCCCCTGTCGATGGAGCAGCCGGGTCAAGCACGAACAATCTAATGTCGTACCGCAGCTCAGCGAACCCCGGATGCCGCTGCAGGGCCAGCAGCACTTCGGCCAATGCCCCTGCTCGCCCGGCGTTGAAGGCATTGATCGTCAGGGTCTCGACATATGGGTGTTGAATCAAATAGCGCTGCACGCGCGCAGCCAGATAAGCGCTGTCAATGGTTGCCCCGCCGATTACTGGCTCCGGCAATCCGAGCGCTGCACACACCTCGCCGACCAATCCACGGGGGTCTTTCTCATCGGTTGCTGCATACAGCGACCAGAATGGGTTGATGTTGTCCACGGCCAGCGCCGTCCGTCCCAGATCCTCGCCGAAGGGAATCACGGGGGGGAAAGCCGCCGGTGCAAGCTGCTTGATCACCGCGTCACGGGTAGGGACCACGAACTCCTTACCGCTCGACCGACTCAGCTCCATCCACGTCTGTCCGAGCTGGCTCCAGGCGACATGCCAGTTGGCACGCAGCGGATGCGTCGGGCCCAGCAGAACAGCGTCTCGCCGGCTGCCCTGATAGTCCTCCAACACTAGAGCAACAGAATCAATGGTCAGCGCACATCGCAGCTCATCCATAGCTTGGCGTGCGACAGCGGCGTCGGTTGAGCTGGATCGAACCAGCGCAGCATCCATCCAAGCCAAATAGGCTGCGGCGTAGTTTTGAGCTGGTTCCTGCAGATGCAGGAGGTCGCTCGCCTGCATGATCAGTCGGTGTTCGCCCTGCAGAACTGCAGCAAAGAGGGCCGCACGCGCCTCTTTGAATCGCGTAACCTCATCCGAGACCGGCCACTTGAACGATGTCGTTGAGCGTGTAGCGACACCAGAAGCGCTGACCGAAAGCCTCAATCGGTTGAGGCTATCAGGATCATCAAGAAACGCACGCTCCAGGTTGGCCAACAGGCCAGACACGAGGACGTTCGCTTTCCCCTCCTTACCCAGGCGAATCTCCAAGGTCTCTCCGCTGGTCGCCACCTTGCTGCTTCGCTCCACCCACCCGCAACCCGTGACCGAGACGGAACCGGGATCTCGGTCCTGAGCCACAGCCGCGAAACGTGCGCGCAGCAACGCGTGCATCAAGCTCGCCTCGCGCGGTACGGCGCGTTGCGGTGGCTCTAACTCAACCTCATCATCGGTGACCACATAGAAGAGATCGCTCTCGTTGGCATTGGCATGCGTCTCAGATGCATCGCTGTTGAAGCGCACAGGATTGCCTTCGCCATCAACAAGCGGAATGCGGTCTCCGTCTTCGGTTTCCGCATAGACGCGTACGAAGTGCCAGCCTTCTTCCCAGTCGATCTTGCCTATCGAGGAGAAAGCAATTACACCCAAGTCTGCGCCCTTGGCCCACGCTGCTTTGCGCCGACGTAGCCCAGTGGGACCGTTGTCGCGCGATATGACCTCCGCCACAAACCGGGACAAGCCATCCACCTTTGAGGGCACGGGATCAACACGGAAGGAGGCGCTGAACTTCTTGAGCCCTGTCTTCGAGATGGGCAATACCCTGTGCCCAATCAGCTCGGCCAAGCGTGGGTCTTCATTGTCATCCTTAACCACCGGCAAGTCTGGCAAAACGACATCACCGATGTAGATGGCGTCCGGGTTGATGCCCCCATCCTCAAACAGCCACTTGTTGAACGCTAGGGGCCAGTTCACACGGTCGCGGACAATCGCTTGAGTCCACTCCCTGGGGTTGGCAACGCCGACTCGCGAAAAGAACGCGCCCAGTTGCTTTGAAAACAAGGGATCAAGCAAGCCCAGCTCCAGGGCACGAACACGCTCGGTCTTCGTAGACCAAGTAATTCGCTCAACACACTCCCGGTTACGTGCCACCCGCGCTGGCGCGCGCTCAGCCTGCTGAAACAGTTCAAAGTCCGGAACCAGAGCTAGCTCAAAGAGCGCTGCCCCCATGGCATCTGGATCAAATTCGTTGACTTGGCAGGTGAGCAGATACCTCGCCACGGCAGCATCGTCTGCGTACCGCCAGCGGGCATCCCGCCGGCGCAACTCGCTCAAGCTTGCTTCTACGGCAACGCGCAAATTGGCGGGAACTTGCGCGATCAACTGCGCGTTCAGCTCTGCGTAGGCGCCGTCAATCGAGACCTCTTCAAACGTCGCGACACCGAACGAATCTTCCGCCGAAGCACGCAGATCGTTTGGCACGAATACGAGCAGCGGGGGCCGAAGTTCATCGTTAGGTAGAGGGTTTCGCAACTCAACCAGCTTGGTACTACTGACGGCCAAGTCCGGCGCCATGGCTCGCAGGCTGTCGTCCGCCAGAACCACGACATTGGCAGGCGGCACAGCAGCCCGCAGGCCACCGGCCAACCGAATCATCAGCTCTCGGTCCAAGTCCGTGACCCGCATGCAATGCCCGAGGTCACGGGCAGCAAGCTGCTGGGACAGCCTTGGCAGCAAGACTGATTCCAGCGCAGCGTTCAGTTCACGGTTGGTGAGTTCACGCAGTCCTTGGCTCATGCGCGCGCTCCTTCGGCTCGTTCTGCAATCGTGTAGCGCGGCACAACTGTCTGGGTCACGTAGGCATCAGAAAGGTCTCGATAGAAGCCAATCTCCCGGAGGCGTCCGGTGAACGCCTGCACATTGCTCCGCAAGGCTTTGCGTTCGTCGATGGTCGGCGTGCTAAAGCCCTCACCTGGAGGCAATTGATCGATGTAGAGCCCATAGCGCTCACGCAGGAACGATAGCAAATCATCGATCCGCATTTCCCCTGTGAAGTAGCCCTGGTCACCTCCTGGCCGCAATACAGCAATCTGCAGAAGCACCTCCAGCAAGCGGCTCTCCAGCGAAAATCGCCGAGGTGCGTTTCGCGCGCGCGTTTGCGCAAGAAGTGCGCCCGACTTGTTCTTCAACATCGTGGCGTCCAGCGACTCAATGATGTACTTCCGGTGGAAGGCGCCGCGCAGGGCCACGAGAATCTCGATGTAGGTCTCGAAATCAGAGAGTCCCATCTTTGTGATGGCATCAACCTCGGCATCCAATCCCGCGTCTCCTTCGGACAGGGATTCCAGGAGCCCGGCCAAACGCTCGCCAAAGAACTTGTCGCGCTCCTCCGCAAAGGGTTCGCCTTGCAGGCCGTACAGCTCACCCACTGAAAACACCGAATTCAAGGGACGGATCAGCTTGCCGCGCCGAACGAGGTGCTCCGAGAACTCGTCCAATTTTTTGGCGACGAAGTACGCCCGGACAAAACCTGGGATACGTCGGTAGTACCCATCTGCGCTGCGCTCAGCCAGCGCTGCCGTAGCGGACTCTGCACTACCCGACAGGTCAACGAACAAACCGAGCTTGTAAGGGCAGTCACCCTGAGGCTCGCGTGGCTCGCGTGGCTTCATCGGGCACGCCGATTCGGCGCACAGCGAATTCGCACCCTCTAGCTTCTGCCAAGCGGGCAGCAGCTTCAGCAAACGAAGGTGATACAGCGCCAAGTGGAATGACAGCAGCACCTTCAGGTACTCCACCATCACCGAGCGTGGCATAAAGGGCTTGTAGAACAGCAGCCGCTGGATGTCCTCAGCCATCAGATCGGCCGAGCCGATACACACCGGCGCGAATCGATCACCACCTGCACGCGTGTCCGCAGTGTCCTTTCGCTGAGACAAGAAGTGCAACAGCGTCGCTGTCTCGATGTCCGTCAGTGCCTTGTCGTTCAACTCGCGCGTGAGCTTGTCGAACCCGTCGAAGAAGAAGCCCTTCAGATGCTCGATGGCCTTGTGGCCAGCAAGGTGGCGCGCGTGGTGCAGCATCTGATAGAGATGCTGGGCCGCACCATAGTCACGTGAATGCTTCGGGTTGCGGAAGCGGTAGGTATAGCCATGCAGGGGGCGCGGGCCAGCCACGGCCGCGTTCTTCTTTCCCCGGTTCACGATGTCCATCAGGTGGGTTTCCACCCAACGCTCCACCATGTCTCGGTGCTGCGTGAAGCCCAAGAACTTGTCGCTGGCATCGAGGATGTCATCGACAAATTTGTCCACGGTCAGCTCGCGCTTGTCGCGGAAAACGCTCGGATAGCCGCCATGCTCCAGGCGCTCGAATAGGCCTGTGAGCACCCGATCCATCTCGATGGTCTTGAAGTCGAGATAGCTGATCTTCGGGAGTCGAAACTCCCTGTCCTTCTTCTGCAATGCCATCAGTTTCCCCTGACGCCGCATTCTGCGGCTTCTTCTTGACGCGCCCCTGAGACCGGCCCCTGCAGCAAACGCATCTCCACCCGGCCATCGTCATGTCTGGCCAAGCGATAGAAGTCGTGCCCGGTAGTGGTCAGCAGGATTTCCCGGTAGGGCTGGGCATTGAGGCTGTTCTTGAATACGCCGAGGCAGAGATAGAAGCCCTGCATTTCCTCGACGCTAGGCCGGTAGCCTTCATTCAGGCGCACCAACATCTCGAACACGTCGAGGTTGATGATCAACTCGCTGCTGATGGCACCTGCGCCTTGGCCTTGAAACTTCAGCAGCAGACCAGTCGGGAGGTGCTCAACGAAACGCGCCTTGGCCGCAAAGTCTTGTACTTGAAGCCCAAAGCCCTCGACAGGGAACAGGCGGTAGCTACGAACCGTGCCGTGCTCGACCTGCCGCAACTGCAAAGCCAAGCTGGCACCCAGCCGCTCTGGACGCTGCAGCCCCTCGCCTCGGTTGATTGCATGCAGGATTTCGCTTGTGAGTTCGTCGATGGGCATTGCGCCTCGAACAATCTCCACCATGCGCTTGGCTGAGCGATACGGCAGCATCTTTTCCCAGCTGGCGTCGCGTCGCTCGAAGAAGTGCTTGCGGCGAGCCATGGCTACATACTCACGGTGCTTGCGCGCACGCTGACGGACCGATGAATCCGACACTTCACGCGGCAGGTCACCGAACAGTCGCTTCAACACCTCGAAGTCAAACTGCCCCCGGCGCTCAAGACGGAACAAGACCCGGTCGTCGGGCTGAACAAAGTCCAACCCTCGATCAAAGCGTGGGTCTTCCTGCTTGCCGACATCGAGATCGCTCAGCAGTGTGAGCAAGCGATCCGAGGTGGCTTGCCCGCCACCCATCCAGCTATTGAAGTAGAAACTGCGAGCTACTTCATCGTGCTTCCCAGCCGCGTAGAGCGCATGAATCTCGCCACAGTCTCGATTGCCAATCAGCATGAAGGAAAGCGCCGAGCGCAGATCACGCATCGTGATGTGCAAGCGCCCGCGCAAGTGCGCCATGGTGTAAAGCGTCTTGAGGCGCTCCAGCAAGCGCGGGCCAGCAATCTCATCCTGGAAGCTGCGTGCGTTGTGCAAGGCGTAGCAGCTGCCCCTCAAGTCACACTTTTCGCAAGCGGCCCAGTTTTCGGGCCGCACGATGCGCTGCAGCGTGCGCTCCAGAATCGAGCCGCCTTCAGCATCGGCCACGACGCTACGTAGGTTCAGGTTCACCACCGCCACGCCAGACTCAGTTTCCCCGGTTGAGAACGCACGCCGAACCAGCGCTGTGAGCGCGGCGAAGTCTCGTTCATGGGTCGCGAGGAAGTCCACCAACCGGCCTTCATTGATTGCGATCAGCCGAGTCTCTTGCGGCTTCCATGTCTTCGCTTCGCTGCCTTTGAACGGGGCCAAAAATTCCAGTAGAACCTGGTTGTTGTCCTTGTTACCCTCGTCCTGGCTCCCGTCGTAGTTGATCAGGTAGCGCTTGCCATCCAAGCGCAGCTCGCTGCCGTTCGTCAGGCCACGATCGGCGGAGCCGCCTCGGGTTTCGACTTCTTTTTCCAGACGCTGCAAGAACGCCGTTTTGCCATCCCCCGCATTGCCTGAGATTAGCACCAGACGGAACTCACCCTGCAACACGGCGGGCAGCAAGGCACGATCCAGCGCCGTGTCCACATAGGCGGAGAACCCAAGGGCATCCATGCCACGTGTACCGGCATTGCTGCGGCGACTCTGGCTGTAGAGCGTCAACAGGTGTGAGACAAAGGCATTGCTGTTCGGCGCTGATTCGGCCAGAGCGGCTTGGCCGCTGCTGGCCGCTGCGGCCATCGCCGCCACGCTGACCGCTTGAATGCGCCGAGCGTGGCGCACCTCGGCCAGCGCATCCCGGAAGTCAACGGCGGTGTGATAGCGCTCAGCCCGGCGTGGGGCAATAGCTTTCAGCACCACGCTCACCAGCTCTGGTGCCAGATCGGAAAAGCCCGATAGCTCGCGGGGGTCCGGCGCAGGCTTGTTGATGGGAGGCTCAGTCGTGTCCCAGGGGTAGCGGGAGGTCAGCGCCTCATACAAGGTCAAGCCCAGGGCATACAGATCACGGTCGGCGCGCTCACCATTGTGCGGGATCACCGCGGGGTCGAAGTCAGGCGGCAGATAGCGCCGGGAACCACCTCCGCGCGACTCCTTGTCGTCGGCTCGCACCGAGACATTGAAGTCGATAATCTTGGCGCCCTTCTGGGTCCACAAGAGGTTGCGCGGCTTGATGTCGCAGTGATGGAAGCCCTGCGCATGGAGGTGCACCAAGCCCTCGATCACCTGCTTGCCCAGCTCCAGCGCGTCCTCGGGTGACAGCAGGCGATCATGGATCATGTCGCCAATGTCGGCCCCTTCCACGTACTCGAACACAAGGAAGGGGATGTCACGGCCAGGAATCACATCTGCATCCAGCACACGCACCACGTGTTGGTGCTCAGGGATGTGCACTAGGTGGCGGTACTCCTTCTTTAGGCGCTCCATGGTCGAGTGCCTATCGCTGACGATGAGCTTCACCGTGCGCGCCACATCTCCCAAGGTATCGATCACCTTGTAGACCACACCAAAACTGCCGCGCCCCAACTTCCTTTCGACGATGAACTTGTGGGTCAGCCGGTAGCCCGCCGCAAGGTTAAGGTAGTCAGCTTGATCATCCACCGCTTCAACCGACTCTTGCCTCAGTGCATCAACAGGCTCGACGCCAGATTGCGCCACGGGTTGCAGCAAGGCATTCAATGCTGCCAATGCGGCAGATGCAGTCGGCCGCTGCTGTTCTTCAAATGCGCACAGGCTCTGCAGCCAGGCGTCAAATGCCTCGTTCAGCTCTGGCCGAAGCGCCGAGGGCTTGTTCAGAAATTCGCCGGCACGATCCCACACCGTAGTCGGCTCGCCCGCGAACGGGCGCTCTCCGGTGAACAACTCATAGAGGATGACGCCCGCAGAAAAAATGTCTGATGCGGCCGATGCAGCGCCCGGCTCCCTGAATGCCTCGGGCGCCACATAGGCTTTCTCCACCAGATCAACAATGTCCGTCGCAATCGTCAGGCTGCGGTCCACGCCAGGTTTGGCGAAATCGAAGTCCGTGATGCGCGTGGTGCCATCCTGACCGATCAAGATCGCGCCTGGGGTAAGGTTGCGATGCATCACCCCGTGGTGATGCGCATGGGCAAGGGCTGCTAGAAGGTCTTTGGCGACTCGCCACTTCTGGTCCAGCGTTAGCGCCAACTGAGGCCGGGCCATGTGCACGGTGAGTGCTTGGCCAGGCGCATCATCCAGGATCAGGACGAAAGACTTGTCGTCGTCGGTTGGGAAGAAGTCCCGTGCGGCCACGATGTTGGGGTGCAGCGGCAGCTTGGAAAGCGCCCGGTAGGCGTTGGCGATGAGGTTGACCTGAGCCTTGCGCACGTCTTCAGGTTGATAAGGGTCAGCCTGGTACACCCGTAAGCGGGCGGTACCGCCCGCGAATGCGTTCTCGGCACGGAACTCGGTGTAGGCCTCTGCCGCCCCCAGCTTCTCTTTCACCTCCCAGTGTCCAAAGCGCAGCGCGGCTGAGGCAGGCTTCACCACCTTCAACGCATGCAGGATCAAGCCCTGCTGCTGAAGAATGTTCTTGGAGAAGCGCGCCGGGATGCGCGTGGCATCCTTGAAGTAGCGCTCGGCGTCCTTGAGCTTCACTACCCGATCCGCATCGAGCTGTTCTCGATCGTTCAGATGAGCATCGGGCGCGGTGAGCAGGATCGCGGCTTCCACATAAATGTCGTCCAGCTCATGGCGCCCTGGATTGGCTTGGGTCACCAAGCCCTTCACCGTGCGAGCGTGGCCTCGCAACTTGCCCAGGGGGGACGGATATGGCGCGCGCCCCTCGGGGTACCACTTATTGCCGTACACATCGATGGTGCCGCGCGTGCCCTTCACGTCGATCAGGTAAAGGGCGTGCGGAGTTAGCAACGCGATGTCGATTTCAAAGCGCTCGCCGTGGCGCTCGATCTCAAAGTTGTGGAGCAGGACAAAACTGTCTGGCAAGCGATCCCGCAGATACGCGATGGCGCTGCGCTCTGCATCGTTGACCGGCTGGCCTACTAGGATCACTTTGGCCATCAAACGCCTCCGTTCAAAATACGTTCTTCAACTAATGATCGGGCCTTATCCTCTGTTGATAAGCCTCGGTCATAAAGTTGATTGCTCTTGTCGACCAACGCGGAGATTTCGAGTTCTTTATCGCCGCCTAATCGTGGAATGGGGAGGCGATACATCATCGCGGGATGCTGCTCTTGCTGCTTTCCCCCAGCACTGATGGACCGCAGCATACGGAAAGCCAGCCTCGACCGCATGAAGGCGAACAAATACCCTGGCGCAATAGCTCCCTCAAGCGGAATGCACCGGAAAAAGTCCCCGCTGTAGGCATACTGAGCCGTCCGCCTTGTCACGATTAGCGCACGGCAATACAGCTCAAATTCACCAAGTGTTCCATGTGAGGGAACCAATGTGGTTCCAGGTGGAACAATTAGTCCAAGACCCGTAACGGATTTTTTCGAAATCCACCGACCATCCGGATGAAGATGAAATGCATTCCTTTGCCCCAATAACATGTAGCCATGTTCAGGCTCGGCATCAATTCTCGTAAAAATGATCTTTCCCTTGAATTGGGATGGATCACACAAAGAGCCAAGTTGCGAATGAGGCCCTGCTTCTATATCACGACGAATCTCCGCAATCCTGGGGTCATAATTCAATGCCCGGAAGCTTTCTGATGAAACAGAGGACTCCTTCCAGCCAAGCGCTCTCTCATCCCGATGCCACAAGTCATCGCGTAAATCTTCTCGACCTATGCTCGACAGCAAAGTCCGCGTTGCCAAACTCCGAAGCCGACTCGATTCACTTATATCAGTCGCAGCAGACGACACCAACTCATGAATTTGATTCTCGAACGCTTGATCCCATCTAGGCACCGGTAGGCCCGTAATGTGCTCAGGTTCAATATGCTGAACGATAGCGCCGTAGGTGCCGGAGACGACCAAGGGCACGCCATATCGGCATGACAGGAATGCATACAAATATCCCGATGGGATTCGCTCAATATTAGGAACGACCCGCAGAACGTGTTCTGAGCAGGCGAAGTTAGCCATATCGGGACGGACATATGCCATGCGCCCGACGGTCCCTGATCTCGTTATTAGGGTCCAGCCCTTCTTAAGAGAAAATTGAGGATTTCTCTCAACTTGCTTCTTAGCAATCAACGGTAGTGCCGAATGGTCTGCCGCAAGTATGTCGGTACTACCAAGAAAAGGAACGCCGTGGTTAGGGTCATCGACCCAGATCCTCCCTTCTCGTCCGGCATGAAAGACTCCTTCTGTGACGTCGGCCAGATTTTCTGTTACTGGGAGCCGCTTTAGAGCATCCCTGGCTTCCAGTGCACCCGACATATACGGGTTGCAATCGAGTCTCCGCCCACCTTCTTCTAGCCACCCAGAGCGCACAACGCGGGCTTTATTAAATCCATGTGTGCTCATCCATTAGCTCCGTCTTGCAACTTATATCGCAGTTGAATATGCACACTCATTTTCCGGGCTCCGGATTATTGTCGCGGAATTCGGCATAAGCTTTGGCGATTGCAGGTAGATCATCGTCGAGAATGCGTTCCTTGCGATGGAGCGTGCGCACTTGTAGACCGCCAGCAATGCGGACTTTTTCTTCGTGATTAACGTCCACCAAGATTTCTTCGCCATCAGGACTACGCTTGTACAAGGTGTTTCCACGACGATCGAAACCCACTTTATCGGCAACCGCCATAAAAACGGGGTAATCTTGCTTATGACCTAGATCCTCCGCTTGTATGACTTCAATAGGTTTTCTTTTCAAGAAAAGCAGAGTGGTTTGAATGTTGACGTTTGCTTCGACAATGAATGACTCTACTGGCAACTCAACGCTTGCCAAAATCCAGCAATGCCGCAAAATCCAATACCGAATGAATTCGTCACCGGGATTTCCTAGTACACCATTAGGCAGCACGATACCGAGTCGTCCGTTCGGCCGAAGCCACCGCACACACCTTTCGATGAAAAGAGTTTCGGGGGCTACTGCAGGCTTGACCACATTCGTCATCACGAAGCCATCGCCTTGCCGCTCCCAGCGTCGAGCCAGCTCGTACTGCTCCAGGATCGTTTTCTCGGTAACGGGGATGTCTGAGCCGAACGGCGGGTTGGTCATCAAGACATCAATCGTGCCGAGCGGGATGGCTGCGTTCGCTGCGGGGACGCCGGGGAGGTGGCCCGCCGGGAATTCCAGCGAATTCATGTGATACAGGTGGCCCAGCGAATTGCCAGCCATCATCACGTTCATCTGCGCGGCACGAACCAAAAACGGGTCAAAGTCAGCGCCAAACAGGTTGCTGGCTGCGAAGTTGGCTAGCCGGTCCCGGATGGAGACGAACTCTTCAGTGTTCTCGTCACCCGCCTTGATGCGCTTCTCTTCGTGAAAGACCTTATTCAAGTAGTTCAGGGTCTCGACCAGGAAGCCGCCCGTACCGCAGGACGAATCCAGCACGCGCTCGTGCTCCTTCGGTGCCAGCATCTTGACCACCAAGCTGATGGCGCCACGCGGTGTGAAGTATTGGCCGCGATCTCCGCGCAGATTGGTGCCGACGATTTCTTGGTAGGCCGTCCCCTTGGCATCCACATCGGTGCGACCGAAGTCATAGCGGGCCAGTTCTGAAACGATGAAGGCCAAGGCCCGGTCGGACAGGGTGATCTCTTCGCTGCCCTTGAACAGGCCGTCGTACTTCTTCTTTACCGCCTCAAAAAGCGGCTTGATGCGCATGCGGATTTGCTCCCTACCCGCAGCCTCGAACGGTTCGAACGGCCCCACCCAGAAACGACGTGCGTCGTTCGGCTGCTGCTCGTCGTACATCTTGCAAAAGATGAGGTACAGGAACTGCCAGAAGGCAGCGTCCTTGGGCATGCCTTCGTTGCCGTGGATGTAGTTGTGGCAGCGGCGGAAGGCCGTGCGCAGCATGACCGGATCGGCGCGGCGCAAGCGCCCCATGGAGCGGCCCTCGACGCTGAAGGTATCGTCACCCAACGGCCAGTCGCCGATGGGCTTGAACTTGGTGTCGAAGCGGGTGACTTCTTTCTTGAAGAAGAAGAACTCGAGGCCGTTGGTCCAGAGGCCGTAGTCGCAGCTCTCGATTTCAGCCATCACGGTTTCCAGCACCTCAAATTCTTTGCGCGCCTCTTCCGGGTCGCGCATGCGATAGGCGCCCTTGGTACCGAGCTTGGGCTCCTTCTCCACCACCACGGCGCGGTAGAGATTCTCCACCGTGTGCGCTAGGCCGGGCTTGAAGACGGCGATGTCGAGCTTGCGGTTCTTACCCTGCGCCTTGACCCTAAAGTCAGGCTCCATGTCTTCGGCAGCGATGCCGTACTCATGGATGATGGCGCGGGCAATGCGCTGACGGACTTGTTCCTTGTCGGAGTCCTTCACCGGGTTGCCGGTGATGTAGTCAAAGACCTTGCCCTCTTCGAGTGCGCTCTCAGGCGCTTGGGCTTCTTGATCAAGGTCGGTCATATCGTTGTTGTCCTGTGCGGAGCGCTGCTTAGGCATTGCGCGGCTCCTTGTCGTCAAAGTCATCACTGCTGGCAGCGGCACCGCCCTCTCGCACCCAGGCGTCCACGTCTTCCTTCTTGAACTTCCAGAACCGACCAACCTTGTGCCCCGGCATGCCCTTGGAGGTCACCCAGGTGTAGATGGTGTCTTTGGCTACACCGAGGTAGTCGGCGATTTCATCGACAGAGAGCCAACGGTCGTCCATGTCTGCATCCAAACAGAAATGCACCGCCCGAATGGCGGCAACTGGCCATAGTTTACGCCATTTCAAGCCGGGCAAATACGGGTTTAACTGGCTTTGATGGGGTTAGTCCCAGTTGGGCTTGCTTGAGCCGACCACCGTCAAGCCTGCAGTTGGCAAAGTCAGGCTCACGCACTTTTAAGGCTTCTGGATTAGGGTCTGAGCCTCAAGGAATGTCTTCTGCGCAAAAGAGCGCAATTGACGATTGCGTCCCCTAGCCCACGCGAGACGGATGTTTGTCGACATGCTCAAGGGGCAGAAGAAGCCCGGCGGTCGCATGGCGCAAAAGCGCTCATAGTCCAGCTAATTCCGGTTTCCTACACTTCCGAGCTGTGTCAACCGACGCCTAAGCAAAAAGGCCGCGCCCCTTTGAGGGACGCGGCCTTTTTTGCAGTCGTGCGAAATATTAAAAAAGTGGATCTGACAACCCACAGCAATTCAGGCCAGATCACTTCACTTATTTGTGAATAACATCAACTTTTCTGAGATCCTACACCACCTCAAACATCAATATTCCGCGCCACCAGCGCATTCGACTCAATGAAATGACGACGCGGTTCCACTTCGTCGCCCATCAGCGTGGTGAAGATCTGGTCGGCCGCGATGGCGTCTTCGATCTGCACGCGCAGGAGGCGGCGCTGGGTCACGTCCAGCGTGGTTTCGAACAGCTGCTCGGGGTTCATCTCGCCCAGGCCCTTGTAGCGCTGGCGGGACACGCCGCGCTCTGCTTCGGAGAGCAGCCATTGCATGGCCTGGTGGAAGTCGGACACCGTCTGATCGCGCAGGCGTTCGCCTTCGCCGCGCTTGACCTTGGTGCCTTCCGGGATCAGGCCCTGGAAGGTCGTGGCGGCGCGGGCGAGTGCGGCGTAGTCGGCGCCATGGACGAAGTCCGCGTCCAGGTGCGACAGGCGCACGTTGCCGTGGTGCCGGCGCGCGATCATCAGGCGGTGCTTGTCGGTTTTCTCGTCGAATTGCGCATACACGTCAGCGGTGCCGTCGTCGTTCACGGCGGCGCCCAGCAGCGTCTTGGCGTGCATCTCGGCCAGCTTGGCCTTCAGCGCCACGGCCGAGGCTTCCGCCGCGGCCGCGTTGTCGAGATCCAGCACCACGCCGTCGGCGATGGCGCGCAGCGCGTCCGGGTCGACGATGCGGGACAGGCGGCCAATCACGCCTTCGGCCAGCTGGTACTGGCGCGCCAGCTCGGTCAGGGCGTCGCCCATGATCTCGCTGCCGTCCGGGCGCGTCAGGGACGCCTTCTCCATCGCCAGCTTCAGCAGGTAGGCGTTGAGTTCGTTGTCGTCCTTGATGTACCGCTCTTCCTTGCCGTGCTTGATCTTGTACAGCGGCGGCTGGGCGATGTACACATAGCCGCGCTCGATGATGTCCGGCATCTGGCGATAGAAGAACGTCAACAGCAGCGTGCGGATGTGCGAGCCGTCCACGTCCGCATCGGTCATGATGATGATGCGGTGGTAGCGCAGCTTCTCGAGGTTGTAGTCGTCCTTGCCGATGCCGGTGCCCAGCGCCGTGATCAGCGTCAGCACTTCCTGGCTGGACAGCATCTTGTCGAAGCGCGCGCGTTCCACGTTCAGGATCTTGCCCTTCAGCGGAAGGATTGCCTGGAACTTGCGGTCGCGGCCCTGCTTGGCCGAGCCGCCTGCGGAGTCGCCCTCCACCAGGAACAGTTCGGACAGCGCCGGGTCGCGCTCCTGGCAGTCGGCCAGCTTGCCCGGCAGGCCCATGCCGTCGAAAGCGCCCTTGCGGCGCGTCATTTCGCGGGCCTTGCGGGCCGCCTCGCGCGCACGAGCGGCATCCACGATCTTGCCGCAGATGATCTTGGCGTCGTTCGGCGTTTCCAGCAGGAAGTCGGTCAGCGCCTTGCTTACCAGTTCCTCCACCGGCAGACGCACTTC
>Ga0160460_100584_pt1 | contig 19299 bp, 16 predicted proteins | sample HID1973M_E6MG_FD_108238 | JGI IMG/M metagenome (GOLD analysis project Ga0160460, IMG submission 108238) | Enriched mosquito-associated microbial communities from UW Madison campus, WI, USA - HID1973M_E6 MG | ecosystem: Host-associated > Arthropoda: Insects > Digestive system > Unclassified ... | reverse complement strand
CCCATTCACGCCCGGCAAGCTCGTCACCATCGAGGAAGCCAAGAAGGAAGAACCGCTGCTGACCGAGCGCGAGAACAACGAGGAGGAGGTGCGCCAGCTCCTCGAACTCGCGCAGCGCGTGGAAGGCATGACCCGCAACGTCGGCATGCACGCCGGCGGCGTGCTGATCGCACCCGGCCGCCTGACCGACTTCTGCCCGCTGTACACGCAAGGCGCGCAGAACGACGGCATGAGCGGCGTCGTCAGCCAGTATGACAAGGACGACGTCGAGGCCGCCGGCCTGGTCAAGTTCGACTTTCTGGGCCTGACCACGCTGACCATCCTCGATTGGGCCGAACGCTACATCCGCCGCCTCGATCCGACCAAGGCCGACTGGAACTGCAGCCAGATCCCGCTCGACGACGGCCCCTCCTTCGACATCCTCAAGACGGCCAACACCGTCGCCGTGTTCCAGCTGGAATCGCGCGGCATGCAGGGCATGCTGAAGGACGCCAAGCCCGACCGCTTCGAGGACATCATCGCGCTGGTGGCGCTCTATCGCCCGGGCCCGATGGACCTGATCCCCAGCTTCTGCGCGCGCAAGCACGGCCGCGAGAAGGTGGAGTATCCGGACGACCGCGTCAGGCCTGTGCTCCAGGAGACCTACGGCATCATGGTCTACCAGGAGCAGGTGATGCAGATGGCGCAGATCATCGGCGGCTACTCGCTGGGCGGCGCCGACCTGCTGCGCCGCGCGATGGGCAAGAAGAAGCCCGAGGAGATGGCGCAGCACCGCGTGATGTTCCGCGAGGGCGCGGCCAAGAACGGCCTGTCGGAGCAGCAGGCCGACGACATCTTCGACCTGATGGAGAAGTTCGCTGGCTACGGCTTCAACAAGTCGCACGCGGCGGCGTATGCGCTGCTGGCGTACTACACGGCGTGGCTGAAGGCGCATCATCCGGCCGAATTCATGGCAGCCAACATGTCGCTCGCCATGGACGACACCGACAAGGTCAAGATCCTCTACGAGGACTGCAAGCTCAACAAGATCGCGGTGCTGCCGCCCGACGTCAACGCGAGCGAATACCGCTTTGCGCCGACCGATGCGAAGACCATCCGCTACGGGCTGGGCGGGATCAAGGGCTCGGGGCAGGGCGCCATCGAGGACATCCTGCGCGCGCGTGAGGAAAAGCCGTTCGCCGACCTGTTCGACTTCTGCGAGCGCGTCGACCGTCGTCAGGTCAACCGCCGCACCATCGAGGCGCTGATCCGCGCCGGCGCATTCGACAGCCTCCACGACAACCGCGCCCAGCTGCTGGCCTCGGTCTCGCTGGCGATGGAAGCCGCCGAGCAGAAGGCCGAGTCGGCCAACCAGGTCTCGCTGTTCGACCTGATGGACGACGCCGGCGAGTCGCACCGCCCGGAACTGGTCGACGAGCCGGCCTGGACGCTCAAGCGCAAGCTGCAGGAAGAGAAGCAGGCGCTCGGCTACTACTTCTCGGGCCACCTGTTCGACGGCTACCGCGACGAGGTGCGGCGTTTCGCCAAGAGCACGCTGGCCGCCCTGGAGAAGGAAGTACAGGGCAACGGTGGCGGCTTCGGGCGCGACGTGCGCGGCAAGATGGTGGCGGGCGTCATCATGGGCATCCGCACGCAGATGACCCAGCGCGGGAAGATGCTGATCGTGACCATCGACGATGGCACGGCGGTGATCGAGATGACCGTATTCAACGAGGTGTTCGACGCCAACCGGCACGTGTTCCGCGAAGATGAACTGCTGGTCGCGCAGGGGAATGCGCGGCATGACACGTTCACGGGCGGCGTGCGGTTTACGGCGGAGACGGTGATGGACCTGACGGCGGCGCGCATGCGCTTCGCCCAGGCGCTGCAGTTGACGTTCCCGTCCGATGCGTCGACCGGCCTGCTGCGGGAACTGCTCGCCCCGCGCGTGGCCCAGGGCGACGGTCCCGACGGCCTGCCCGTACGCATCCGCTACGCCGCCCGCACGGCGAGTTGCGAGGCGGTGCTGGGCGCCGCCTGGCGGGTGGTGCCATCCGAGGAGAACCTCGCCGCCCTGCGTGCGGCCCTGTCGGCCGAGCGTGTCAGCACGCTCTACGACTGATTGCCGACTGATTGCGTCCGCCCGCCCGGCCGGTGCTGCCGGGCCTCTGCGCACAGTTCCAGCAGGGCATCCACATGGCTGCCGATCGACGGATCGTAGCCAAGCATGGCGCGCGGGTCGGCCAGCCGGGCCCGTCCCTCGCGGACCAGTGCCACGGCGCGGCGCAGGGCCGCGGCAAGCGTATCGGGTGCGCTGCGCTGGAACGACAGCACCGCTTCGGGCCGGATCACTTCCAGGCAGGCGATGTTGTCGGCAAAAACCAGTGGCGTGCCGCAGAGGATCGACTCCACGCCCACCAGTCCGAACGGCTCGTAGTCCGACGCCAGCGCGGAAAAGTCGGCCGCGCGGTACAGCGCCTCGATGTCGCGCACATATCCCATCTCCCGCACGCGCGGCAGCGTCCGCCCCACCGGACGGCCGGCGACGGCCAGCGTGATCGGCAGGCCCGACGCGCCAATGGCGTTCGCCAGCAGGTCGAAGCCCTTGCGGGCATGGCCGGAGGAGGGAAACAGCAGCACGACCTCGTCGTCGGCGAAGCCGTATTGGCGGCGCAGGGACTGGCGGGTGGCAGCGTCGACCGGCGAGAAGCGTCGGGTGTCGACGGGCGGGTAGAGCAGGGCGATGCGCTCGCGCGGCACCCCGTAAAGTTGCTCCAGTTCCTCGCGCATCAGGGCGGAGTGGGCCACGACGCGGTACGCGTCGGCGTACTGCGCCGACTCCAGCGCGATCTGCCAGCCATCCGACTGCCGTGGCGCCTTCCCGCTCGCTGCGAGGTAGCCGCGATGGGTGCCGCCGCAGATGGCGATGTCCGATCCGCGTACACGATTGCAGCCGATCAGCACGTCACTGCCGTCGCGCAGGCCCTGCAGCTTCCATGAGAAGTAACGGTCGCGCAATTTGCCGGGCAGCCACGAGACGTTGATGCGGTGCGCGGCGACGCCCAGGCTTTCAGCGACACCGGCGTCGAACTTGCGCGCATAGACCCCGACTTCGGTGCCGGCGCGGGAGGCCAGCTCGCGCGCGATGTCCAGGGCATAGCGCTCGAGGCCGCCGCCGGCGCCGAGGCGGTTACAGGAAACGCCGACTTTCATGGGTGCGATCGGGAATGGAGGGTTGGCAGGCACGTGGCGGTCAGCGCGCGTCCTGCTGCCGGCCGGCCTGCAACTGGACCAGCTTGGCGTACTTGTAATAGCTCGCCTGTGCGTTCATCAGCGCCACGCCGAAGCCGGCGCTGCCGTCCCGGAAACCCTGCTTGAAGAGGTAGGTGCGCAGGAACGCCCAGAGTCCGTGGCTGGCGGCCGAGGCCATCGTGGCGCGCTTGCCGCGGGCGAAGGCCTGCTCGGCGCCGGCGCTGGAGTAGGCGTCGATCTTGCGCAGCACGTCGGAATAGGTGCGGTAGCTGTAGTGGATCAGCGGCTCGCGCAGGCGCACCACCGGATCGTCGACCTTCAGGTGCTCATGGACGAGGTCGTCGGTGAAGCGGCCGCGGCCCCGGCGGAACACGCGGGTGACGTAGTCGGGATACCAGCCGGCATGGCGCACGAATGTGCCGCAGAAGGCAGAGAGGCGGGGCAGGGCGAGGGCCCGGTGGGCGCCGTCGGCAAGATGCCGGCGAATCTCGTCGCGCAGGGCGGGGCTGACGCGTTCGTCGGCGTCGAGGCTGAATATCCAGTCCCCGGTGGCCGCCTCGACGGCGCGATTCTTCTGGGGGCCGAATCCGGGCCAGTCCTCGGTCTGAACCACTGTGGCGCCCGCCGCACGTGCCAGCGCCACCGTGTCGTCCGCACTGGACCAATCCACTATAATCGCCTCGTCGCACCAGGAAACGCTGTCGAGGCAAGCGCCGATATTGTGAGCTTCGTTCCGGGTGATGATGACGGCCGTGACTCTCATAAGTGACGTAGGGCAGTGGTAGCGCTGCCGGGTCAGGCACGTAAAGCGCCGAGTTCGGCTGACGCCGCGGGGCGCATGATGGGATGCGGTATTCTACCGCAGCCATGCCGGGTGTCCGCCCCGGCACAGGGGACTGGAACGTGACATCCAGCGTGCCCCGGAATCCTTGCCCTTGCTTGATGATCCTCGAACACAGATCCCCTCTGGATGGGATAGAACGAATTTTGTTTCTTGCCGCGAGTATTGCTCTCATCTCTTTTCCGGCCCTGCTGCTCGGCCTGCCCAATGCCGCCAATACGGCATTCGGGGTCCTGCTCGGCTGGACTGCGTTCGAACTGGTGCGCCAGCGCAAGGCCGGCCTGAAGACCTGGTGGGTCGTCATCCGGGCACACTGGCCGGTCATGCTGGCGATGGTCGCGCTGCCGGCGGCGCTGCTGCTGCATCAGTTCACCCATGGGCAGGTCCCGCACATTCCTTATCTCTACCTGCGCTTCGGGCTCTTCGTGGTACTCGCGTGGGGGCTGCTGCAGTTGCGCGGCGACGTGCTGCGCCAGTTCCAGTGGGGCCTCGTGGTCGCGCCGATCGTCTCGGCCGTGTGGCTGCACGCCGCCGCCCTCGCGGTGCAGGGCCGGCCGGTGCAGATGGGCATGAACAACGTGATTCCCTTCTCGAACCTGTCGCTGCTGATGGGGATGCTGGCAGTGGTCTCCATCGGCTGGGGCCGGCGCGATGACTATCTCGGCATCGGGCTGAAGCTGCTGGCGGGCGTGGCGGGTATCTACACGGCCTACCTGAGCAGTACGCGCGGCAGCTGGATCGCCATCCCGGTACTCGTGCTGATGGTGCTGATGACGACGGACCGCCTCACGACGCGCAGCCGCACGGCGCTGTTTGTCCTGCTGGTCGGCAGCGCGCTGGTGGCGGGCTATTGCAGCGACACCGTCATGATTCGCGTGCATGATGCCGTGAAGCACGTCGGCGACTTCTTCTCCCAAACGGCGGTGGACACCTCCGAGGGCGGGCGCCTGCAACTCTGGACGGCCTCGATCGACATCTTCCGCGCCCATCCGTGGACCGGTGTCGGCCCTGACGGCTTCCGCAGCGCGCTCGACCACATGGAGCATTCCGGGGTCATCACGCCGTGGGCGGCGGCTTACTCGCACTCGCATAACGATGTGCTGTACGCGGCCGCCACGCTCGGCGTGTTCGGGGCGGCGGCGGTGCTCGCCATGTACCTCGTGCCCGCCGCGTTCTTCCTGCGTCACATACGCAGCAGCGACCAGGTGTGCCGCGTGGCCGCAGTGATGGGACTGGCCACCTGCCTCGCCTTCCTGGTGTTCGGCCTGACCGAGGCGATGTTCTACATCGCCATGACCAACGCCTTCTACAGCCTGATCCTGGCCTGCTGCTTCGCCCTCGTCGTCGGGCGGACACGGCAGCCGTCTGCCGGGGAGGCGGATACCGGGCTGCGCGAGGCCGCATGATCGGCGCCTGGGTCATCAACATGGAGAGCGCCGGGGACAGGCGCGAGCGCATCGGGACGCAACTGGATGCCCTCGGCGTCCCGTACCGGATCTTTCCGGCGGTGGACGGCCGCAAGCTGTCGGACGAGGCGGTGCGCGCCCGGTACGACGAACAGGCTGCCCGCCGCTACTACCGGCAGTTGAGCCGCGGTGAGCTGGGGTGTGCGCTGAGCCACCTGGGCGTGTATCGCCAGATGCTGGACAGCGGCGCACCCTTCGCGCTGGTGCTGGAGGACGATGCCGCCCCCGGCGGCGACCTGCCGGCGGTGCTGGAGACGCTATCGAAGCAGCTCGATCCGGACCAGCCGGCGGTCGTGCTGCTGACCCATGTCGACAAATACACCCGGTGGGGCAGCCGCAGGCTCGGTGCGGACCGGAAGCTGGTCAACCGCTACGGCGAGTGGTGGCGTGCGCACGGCTACGTGGTGACCCGCGCCGCGGCGCAGCGGCTGCTGGCCGGGCTTGACCCGGTCTGGTGCGCGGCCGACTTCTGGTCGGCCTTCGAGCGCCGGAGCCTCGTCGACGTGAGGGCCGTGGTGCCCTACTGCATTGGCCTGAGCGAGCTGGCCAACGACTCTTCGCTGGAAACACACCGCGCGGAATTCGACGCCGCCGACAAGGCCCGGCGCAGCATCGGCTATTATCTGCGGCGCTACCTGTATCAAAGATTCCTGTTCCAGATTTTCGTCAGGCCTTTCCTGCGCGTCGCCCGGCAGCCGGGCCGTCCCTGACGGAGCGTGGCCAGCGCCATGTGCCCCTGAAGTACCCCTGAAATTGTGCGCTTGCCGCCTTGCGGCGCCATCCATCAAAGACCCAGAGCAGTGACCAAGAACGATCAACCCCAGGCCGCAGGCCACGCAGGCATGGCCCCCCGGCTATGGTCCTACCTTCGCCCCGAGCTGCGCGTCTTCATCGGCGCCATCATCGCCATGGCCGTCGTGGCGGCCAGCGAGGGTGTCATCCCCAAGGTCGTCAATGACCTGCTCGACAAGGGCTTCGGCGGCGACTACGCCGGCAAGCTGTGGCACGTGCCCGCCATCCTGACGGGCGTGGCGCTGATCCGCGGCGTCGCGCAATTCGCCTCGGGCTACCTGCTCAACCTGATCTCGAATCGCGTGCTGCTGAAGATGCGGATGCAGATGTTCGAGCGCATGCTGCACGCGCCGGCGGTCTTCTTCCACAAGAACACCGCGGCGTCGCTGATCAACGCGGTGATCTTCGAGGTCAACCAGGTGCTGCAGATCCTGACCAGCGTCTTCATCACGCTGGTGCGCGACTCGCTGACCGTCGTCGCGCTGCTGATCTACCTCTTCTACACCAACTGGCGGCTGACGCTGATCGTGGCGGTGATCCTGCCGGTGATCGGCTACCTGATGTCGAAGATCAACCGCCGCCTGCGCCGGCTGAACCGCGACCACCAGTCGCTGACCAACAGCGCCGCCTACGTGGTGGAAGAGGCGGCCGGCGGCTTCAAGGTCGTCAAGCTGCATGGCGGCGAGGCGTACGAGATGACGCGTTTCCGGACCATGTCGGAGAAGCTGAAGAACTACTCGATGCGCATGGCGGTGGCCGGCGGCCTGAACCAGCCGGTGACAGCCTTCCTGGCGGCGGTTGCGCTGTCGGTGATCATCACCATCGCCATGGTGCAGGCGCAGGGCAACCAGACGACGGTGGGCGGCTTCACCGGCTTCGTGATGGCCATGCTGCTGCTGATCTCGCCGCTCAAGCACCTCACCGACATCAACCAGCCCCTCACGCGCGGCCTGACCGCCGCCGAGATGATCTTCAAGCTGATCGACGAGCCGATCGAGCCGCAGGATGGCGGCAAGCCGCTCGAGCGCGCAAGCGGCGAACTGGTGTTCGACAAGGTCGGCTTCCGCTACGGCGATGCCGGCAAGGCCGCGCTGCACGCGGTGGACTTCCGGGTCAGCCCGGGCGAGGTCGTGGCACTGGTCGGCCCGTCGGGCAGCGGCAAGACCACGCTGGTGAACCTGGTGCCGCGCTTCTTCGATCCGACCGAAGGCGAGATTCGCCTCGACGGCGATTCCCTGGGCACGCTGGGTTTGAAGGACCTGCGCCGGCAGATCGCCTTCGTCAGCCAGGATGTGGTGCTCTTCAACGACACCGTTGCCGCCAACGTGGCCTACGGCGTGCATGACGCCGCCGATATCGACATGGCCCGCGTGGACCGTGCACTGGCGGCGGCCTACCTGACCGACACGGTGCGCGGCCTGCCGGAAGGCGCGGACACCAATATCGGCGACAACGGCATGAAGCTGTCGGGCGGCCAGCGCCAGCGGCTGGCCATTGCGCGGGCGATCTACAAGGACGCGCCGATCCTGATCCTCGACGAGGCCACCTCGGCGCTCGATTCGGAATCGGAGCGCCAGGTGCAGGCCGCACTGGAAGCCCTGATGGTGGGGCGCACGACGCTTGTCATCGCGCACCGCCTGTCGACGATCGAGAACGCCGACCGCATCGTCGTGCTCGACCACGGACGCGTGGCGGAGCATGGCACCCACGAGGAACTGCTGGCCGCCAACGGCCTGTACGCCGGGCTGCACCGCATCCAGTTCGCGACGGCCTGAGTGGCCTGGTCAGGGCCACTCGCTGGCCCTGACTCATCCTGCGACCGGCGGATCAGGCGTGCCGCGCCAGCGCCGCCTGCCCCGGCAGCACGCTTTCCACGGCTGCCAGTACCTCTTCGAGACGTGGCACCACGCCGTCGCCGCCCAGGGCGACGGCCCGTCCCGGTACGTTGACCCCATAAAGAAACTGCGAGGTCTCGGTGAACAGCATCACCGTGGGCCGGCCCAGCGCTTCGGCGATGTGGACGAGCCCGGTGTCGGTGCCGGCCACCAGCGCCGCCTGTTCGATCATCTGCGTGCACTCGGTGATGCTCATGCGCGGCATCACCTCGGCCGTCGGGATGCCGGCGGCGATCGATTCCGCCTCGCTGCGCTCCTTGTCGCTGCCCCAGGGCAGCAGCACACGCAGGCCGCGCGCCGACAGCATGCGGCCCACGGCGGTCCAGTCCTGCTGCGGCCATTTCTTCGTGTCTGCCGAGGTGGCGTGGAAGAGCATGGCATACGGTCCCCGGGCAGCCTCGGCGGGCGCGCCGGGCGGCAGCCGCAAGCCGTATTCCCGTTCCGCCGGGATCTTGTAGCCCAGCCCGCGGCTGGCAGCGTAGCGCATGCGCTCGCGAGCGCAGTCCGACTCGCGGTGCGGGGGGAAGAGGTCGCTGTATGCGAAGCGCGCGCCGGCCTCGCCCAGCTCCTCGACCGGATAGCCGTAGCGCTTCTTCGTGCGGGCGAGGAAGGAGACGATGGCGCTCTTGTAGACCCCGTGCAGGTCGATCACCGCGTCGTATTTCTCCCTGCGCAGGTCGCGCAGCGCGCCGAAAATCTGCTTGAGGTCGGCCCACGAGCGGGTCTGCTTGAAACGCCGCAGCGGCGGGGCGATCACGCGTTCGACATTGGGATTCCAGCGCGGAACGGCTGCGCAATAGTCGTCGGCGACCCAGTCGATACGCACGCCGGGGTAGGCGCGCAGCAGGTCTGCGACGACCGGCTGGGTAAAGACCATATCGCCGAGCGACGTCAGCTTGACGATTAAGATACGTTTCATCGGGGCGCGCGGAAAATGATTGATTTCGTGACGATGCGGTCGCTGGGGGCGCCATGCATCAAAATGAGGACAATTATAAGCGCCCAGGTTGGCATGCTTTTAACGCATTTGTGACGGTGTATTCGAACCCGGAGACCTGTATGACCGACCAAGCCTTCCCTATCAGCCGCTACCCGGTGCCCACGCTGCCGGATCTCCCCGACGACATCCGCCAGCGCATCCTCGAAGTCCAGGAAAAAGCAGGTTTCGTACCCAACGTCTTCCTTGCCCTGGCACACCGCCCCGACGAGTTCCGCGCCTTCTTCGCCTACCACGACGCGCTGATGCTCAAGGACGGCAACCTGACCAAGGGCGAGCGCGAGATGATCGTGGTGGCGACGTCGGCCGCCAATCAATGCCTGTATTGCGTGGTTGCCCACGGCGCCATCTTGCGCATCTACGAAAAGAAGCCGCTCGTGGCCGACCAGGTGGCGGTCAACTACCGCAAGGCCGACATTCCGCCGCGCCAGCGTGCAATCCTCGATTTTGCGCTGAAAGTATGTCAGGACTCTCACAAAATCGTTGAAGAAGATTTCACCGTGTTACACGCCCACGGTTTGGACGACGAAGACGCATGGGACATCGCCGCCATCACGGCGTTCTTCGGGCTGTCCAACCGCATGGCCAACACCATCGGCATGCGGCCGAACGACGAGTTCTACCTGATGGGGCGGGTGCCCAAGGCGAAGTAGGAGGGCGCGCCGGTCAGCGCACTTGCGCGCAGTCGCCGCTGGCCGGATCGAACAGGACCGGCCACGCCTTGGTGTAGACGCCACCCGTGCAGCGCTTCTCGCAATTCGCGGTAGCGATGGTGACGCGGCGCGGGTCCTGCCAGACCATCAGCCGGCAGGCGCTGCCGTCGGTGGCGGCGAGTTCGATGTGCGGGGATTGCCGGACCTGGCGGAAGTCGGAAAGATGGAACTCGCAGGTGCCACGGCGCGCCACCCAGAGTTTCCAGTCGAGCGACTGCACGTTGTTGTGCGAGACCTTCACCGTAGCCTCTTCGCGGTAGCCGTCTTCCTCGGTGCGGTGGCAGTTGCCGGCGAGGTCGATCTCCCGGGTCGGGATCGGCGTGGGGCGGCCCGTCGAGGCGGCCGGCGGCAGCGGCGCGGCCGGATGGGACGGTTCGGATGGCACGTAGATGCTCGAGCAGGCCGCGCACGACAGCGCGGCCAGCACGGCGACGGTGCGGGGAGTCAGGGGCGGACGGGTCATGCGGAACCTCCCGGCAGGCGGGCAGCCTTCCCCTTCGTTATAGGGCAGGCGTGCCACATCCGCCCTCGGGACAGGCCCGTAGTCCGCCCCTGGTCCGCCCGTCGTCCCCGTCCGGCCCGGTGCCTGTCAGACGTCGATTGCCGAGTTCGACTTCACCTGCTTGCGCAGTTCGAACTTCTGGATCTTGCCGGTGGACGTCTTCGGCAGGGGCCCGAAGTACACCGCCTTGGGCACCTTGAAGCCGGCCAGCAGCGTGCGGCAATGCGCCATCAGTTCCTCGGCGGTGACAGTCGCCCCGTCCTTCAGTTCGACGAACGCACACGGCGTCTCGCCCCACTTCTTGTCGGGCTGGGCCACCACGGCGGCGGCCAGCACGGCGGGGTGCCGGTAGAGCGCGTCTTCCACCTCCACGCTGGAGATGTTCTCTCCGCCGGAGATGATGATGTCCTTGCTGCGGTCCTTGATCTTGATGTAGCCGTCGGGCATGCATACCCCCAGGTCGCCCGTGTGGAACCAGCCGCCGGCGAACGCCTCCTTCGTGGCCTTGTCGTTCTTCAGGTAGCCCTTCATGCAGATGTTGCCGCGGAACATGATCTCGCCGATGGTCTCGCCGTCGCGCGGCACCGGCTGCATGGTGTCCGGATCGAGCACGGCCACGCCGGACTGCAGGTGGTAGCGCACACCCTGGCGCGCCTTCAGCACCGCGCGTTCCTCCTGCGAGGCGGTGCGCCAGTTGTCCTGCTCGGCGCAGACCGCGGCCGGGCCGTAGACCTCGGTCAGCCCGTAGACGTGCGACAGCTCGAAGCCCATTTCCTCCATCTGCGCCAGCACGGCCGCCGGGGGCGGAGCGCCGGCGACCATGCCGCGCACCGGCCCGCGCAGTCCCTCGCGCCATGAGAGCGGGGCGTTGACCAGCGCGGTGTGGACGATGGGCGCGGCGCAGTAGTGCGTCACGCCCTCGTCGCGCATCAGGTCGAACACCAGCTTCGGCTCGAACTTGCGCAGGCAGACGTTCACGCCGGCGCGCGCCGCCACGGTCCATGGGAAGCACCAGCCGTTGCAGTGGAACATCGGCAGCGTCCACAGGTAGACGGGGTGCTTGGCCATGTCCCATTCGAGGATGTTGGAGATGGCGTTCATGGCCGCGCCGCGATGGTGGTAGACCACGCCCTTGGGGTCGCCGGTGGTGCCGGAGGTGTAGTTCAGGGCGATGGCGTCCCACTCGTCGGCGGGCATCTGCCATGCATACTCGGGATCGCCGCCGGCGAGGAAGGTCTCGTAGTCGGTCTCGCCGAAGGGCTCGGCCTCGGGTCCGAGTACGTCGTGGACGGCGATGACCTTCAGCCCGCGCACCTCGCGCGCCATCTGGCGCGCGGCATCGGCGAACTCGGTGTCGGCCAGCAACACCTTCGCTTCGCCGTGGCGCAGCATGAAGACGAGATTCGCGGGGTCGAGCCGGATATTGAGCGCGTTGAGCACGGCGCCGGCCATCGGCACGCCGAAGTGCGCCTCGACCATCGCCGGGGTGTTGGGCAGCAGCGCGGCGACGGTGTCGCCCTTGTCCACGCCGGCCCGCGCCAGTGCGCTCGCCAGGCGGCGGGAGCGCGCGTACGTGTCGCGCCAGTTCTGGCGGACGGCGCCGTGGACGATGGCCAGGCGGTCGCCATAGACCTCGGCAGCGCGGGCGATGAAGTCCAGCGGCGTCAGCGGGACGTAGTTGGCGGGGTTGCGGGCCAGCCCGGTGTCGTAGTCGGTCGGCATGGCGTGTCTCCTGAAGTGATCCTTGGGGATTCGTGGAATGGCGTCGGATGCACGCTATCATTGCGGCACCGGCGGACTCTGTCGTCCTGACGACAGAGCTGGCGCTTCCGACCCGTTGCGCCACGCAGTCTGCGTCGAAAATTGATATTCATCAAATTTACGCCCCCAACGCTCCCATGAACGTCCACGACCTGCTCGCGGAGCACGACTGGTTCCGCGCGCTGTCGCCGGCACACCAGGCACTGGCCGCGTCGGAAACCGTGGTCCGGATCTTTCCGGCCGGCGGCTACATCGCGCGGCGCGGAGAGTACTCGCGCTACTGGATCGGCGTGGATACGGGCCTTATCAAGCTCGCCGTCTACACCCCCGACGGGCGCGGCTGCACCTTCTCGGGCGTGCCGGCCGGTGGCTGGTGCGGGGAGGGAAGCGTGATCAAGCGCGAGGACCGCCGCTATGACGTCATCGCCGTCCGCGAGTCGCGCGTGCTGCTGGTGCCCGAGCCGGTCTTCAATACCTTGCTGTCCGACAGCCTGCCGTTCGCCGGCTTCGTGGTGCGGCAGCTGAACGAGCGTATGGGGCAGTTCATCGCCACCGTGCAGAACGACCGCCTCCTCGGCGCCGACGCGCGCGTGGCGCAGGCCATCGCCCAGCTGTTCCATCCGGCGCTCTATCCGAAGACGACGGCGGTGCTGGAACTGTCGCAGGAGGAAATCGGCTTGCTGACGGGTTTGTCGCGGCAGCGCGTCAACCAGGCGCTGCGGCGGCTGGAGGCGGGCGGGATGGTAGGGTTGTCCTACCAGACTATCCGCGTGACGGACCTGGAGGCGTTGCGGAAGTTCGGGTTGTCGGAGTTGTGAGGCAGGCGTGGATGGCAGCCGAATCCGACTGACACGCCGCCTCGACCAGTTCCGGTCCGAGGCGGCTGCTGATGACCTACTGCGGCTTGCCGGCGTGTGTCGCGGCCTCCTTGATCAACTTCGCGACTTCCGCAGGGTGCGACATGTAGGCGACATGGCTCGAGCGGATCTCCACCGTCTTGCTTCCGGCGCGCTTGGTCATGAAGCGTTCCAGATCGGGATTGATCGCGCGGTCGGCGGTTGCCACGACGGCCCAGCTGGGTTTCGTTCTCCAGGCGGCCTTCGTGATCGGAACGCCAAACGACTGCGCGGCCGGCGTCACCTGCGAGATCGCCATGAAACTTGCCTGTGCGGCAGGCACATCCGCAGCGAAGTCCGCATGAAACGAGGCTTCCTCGAAGTACAGGTGGCCGTCCTCGGTGGCCTTGATGGCCTTGGTCGCGGGGGGCGTCTTCTTTGTCAGATCGAGCGGGCTCTCTCCCGTATCGGGTTGGAACGCAGCCACGTAGACGAGCCCGGCAACCTTGTCATGGTTGCCCGCCTCTGTGATCACGGCGCCGCCATAGCTATGGCCGACGAGAATGGTCGGGCCGTTCTGCGCATCGAGGATACGCGTGGTCGCCTTCACGTCATCCTCGAAGGACGTTTCCGGTTGCTGCACGACGGAAACCTTGTAGCCATCGCGCATGAGGATCTTCGCCACGGGCTCCCAACCGGAGCCGTCGGCAAAATACCCATGCACCAGCACGACGTTCCTGATTGGCGCTGTATCCGCCGCATGCGCAAAAAGGGCGGTGGCGGACAAGGCAACTGAGGCCGCGTACCGGCCAACTTGTGTGGAAAGTTTCATTTCTTGCTCCAGAGGGTCAATGCACTACGGGGGCGTCAGCTATGTGCCATCGGCAGAACCATCCTACTAGTAGGATTGTAAGATTTCAACGTAATTTCATAACGTGAAAACGCCAGAATCCAGTGGTGTAGACTTGCTCCAGGTATCAACCGACTAGATGGTAGGTGGAAATGACAGTGGCTGGAGACCTGACTGCGGCAAGAATCGTGGATGCCGGGCGGCAACTCATGATGCGTCGCGGCTATGGCGGGTTCAGTTATGCGGACGTCGCAGAGGCGACTGACATTCGCAAGGCGAGTATTCATCATCACTTCCCCGCGAAGGCCGACCTGGCGATCGCGGTGCTGCAACAATCGCGGGCCATGTTCGACGCCGACATGGCAGCGCTTCGCGCCGGCGGTGCCGACGACCTTGCACAGTTGCGCGCCTACATCCAGCACTGGGAACGCTGCATCGCGGATGACAGCGCTCCTTTCTGTGTTGCCGGCATGCTGGGCGCCGAACTCCCGGTGCTGCCCGATGAGGTGGCGGCCGAAGTCAGGGCGCATTTTGCGAATCTCACCGGCTGGCTCGAGGGCGTGCTCGAGTCCGCGGCGAAAGGGAGGCGCATCAAGCTCGCTTCCCCGGTGCAGGTTGAAGCGGCAACGCTCGTGTCGGTGGTCTATGGCGCCATGCTGGCTGCGAGGGCCTACGGCGGAGCCGCGCTGTTCAAGGCGGTCAGCGACGGGGCGATCGAACGGCTCGTCGTGCCGCGCAAGAACGCAACTTCCGCGTGAGGCCAGGGTGGTCGAGGCGTGTCTCGTTACGGCGAGCGTCGCGAGAACGGTGGCGCAGAATACACGGGGCGGCTATCCGGCCGGGCCCTTGTCTCCCATTGCGCGAGACGTCGGCACCCGTGATCCAGATGGGAAGATGAATTACATCAGAATGATGTCGTATTACCCCTAAATTTTCCTGGATTTCCTTGCTGGTATTGGCTTGAAGGGGAGTTTTTGCTCCGACTTTTGCTACTGGCTACCAACCTAGCTACCAATTCGGAGCGCAATGGGGTGATATGGAGTGACACCTCTCGGGCGAACAGCATTGCTCGGTAGGCAAGTCTCGTTGGGCTTCCTCGATGTGGGGCGGACCCTTACTCAGTGGTCACTGACCTTGTTAGGGGAGTTTGGCGCGTAGCCTATCTAACCAGGTGGGCGGTAGCGTGACAAACCCCTCGCCGTCTTTGGCATTGAAGTCATACCGCACCCGGTCATCAATCCAGAGTAGGCGGGGGACCTCGGGATCTAGGTAGCTTCGCTCGGCCAGCAAATCCCCGCTACGCGCGTCATAGAGTCGAAACACCACACCCCATTCGCGCGGCACATAACAAGTCTCTCCGATGTAGTTTCCGGCTGTTTCACGCCTGCAGTCACGTGCCCCGGATCGGTTCAGCACGTCATAGCAATATGGCGCACTGGCAATCACTGCAGCCAGCAATATGCCCAGCTTGAAAAGGCGATCCCACCTCAGCTTGGTGCGTCTCATAGGTCAAACTCCACAACTAGCGGTGTTTGCAACCTAAGTAGCTTCTTATCTGAGTACAAAACCAAATCCCCGCCTTGCTTATGTTTCATTTGCCATTCCCGGTAATCCCTGTTGCGGACGGGGTAATAGATTCCGCTTTCTGTGATCATACCGTCCCTCGCTACGGGGAACAGGGGCCAATCCCAAGTTGTCGCCTCTCCGGCGAGAGTGGCACCGGGCACGATGATAAACCCCTTCTTGTTCCAATGACCAAGGTATTGCGAGCCGCTCTTGATGGCGCCATTCAGATATGAATTGTCTCGGTCATGGAGGGTAAAAACGTCGCGCGTGTAGATCGCTATGTCGTGCACCTCTACGCGCCCCCGTCCAGCCCGCCCACCGCAAAAATAGTGACCGCCAATTGCGACGTTGAGAGTAAAGGCGCCGAGCGATCCATATAGATCATCCATAAACAGGCCATTCGGTGCAGCGGCTCCGCGCATGAACATGAATAGCTTGTCTGAAAAATCGGAATCCACTCTCGCCAGTTGAAATTGGAATTCTCTATGGTACCGATGCATATCGCCTTCACTCAGCTTCCATCCATCCCGATAGTAAGGCGACGGCTTATGCCGCCAGAAAAGCCGAATTAGCGCATCCTTTGCTGCCTGCGAGTAGATGCCAAGGTCTACCAATTCGTCATATTTCTCTTTTGCGCGCGGGAAATCCAATATCCAATCTAGCTTGAACATCGTGGTATCAATCATGCTGGCGGGGAATGGCTTTCCGTCCTGATTGATGCCAAGGCGCGCGCCCTCGTCTGTCGTTGCGTAGTTCAATTCCCCGGCAAACCACTTGCGCATGACCTTGGCTGACATGGGCCACCCAATGCGTTCCATTGCACCGGGTATATCTTGCAGGTCAAAGGGCTTGACCTTGGGTTTGATAACCTCGGGCTTCAGTGCGGGGGTGGGCTTCGGCGGCGGTGGCGTATTGAGCCATTCACGAAACTCGATAAAACCCTCAAGCAAGCTCTTGGTTTCGCGCTTGACCGGCGCGGGGTTGGGCTTGCGTGGTGGGGGCGGTTGGTCGCGCAGGAGCGGTGCGGGTTTGTCGTTGGCTAGAGAAAATTAGCCCGGGTCCAAGGGGGTGCAGCTCTCATTGCGCTTCCACTTCCAAGGTATCAGCAAGCCCGGCGTGTAGTAGGGAAGTTGTTCGTTGTCGCTAGCCAATTCATTCTCCGCTTCTATGCATTTCTCGCCATTCAGACGCAGAGAGCTACCGGAATCAATCGTCCTATTCCGAAATGCAGATGAGACTTTCGGTTACCTGTGCTGCACGTTTTCTAATTCCCTCGGCTTTTGATCTACGACAAGTCTGGCGCGGCGGCCGCTGTCCTCAGAATCGGTCGCTCCCCACTGCGGGCGAGCAAGACCAACAACAATCCAAGGAGATAGACATGCGCAAGATCCTCGCCGCCCTCGCCATCAGCCTGCTTGTCGTAAGCCAAGCCGCGAGCGCCCGCCGCAACCAGCCTTGTTCGGGCATGAAGGGCGGCATCGCCCGTTGCAGCGGTGCCCAGTTCGTCTGTAAGGACGGCACCATTAGCCAATCCAAGCTGTCTTGTTTGTGACACCTGATCGCATCGCAGCCCTTACCCCCTGAATCGCTCTGCAAGCCAAGCGCGGCGCGGGACTCGGCCTGTCGGCGATCAGGAGATAGCGGCATGCCGCCAAATGACGGGATGCGCGCTTCCCAATCACGAGGGCTCCCCGCAGCTATCACGGCCGCCTCCCTGACACCAAACCCGGAACGACCCATGCTCGAAACCTTGATTGACCTGAACCCGGCCTTCTTCCTTCGCGCACCGCGGGAGGCGAAAGGCGCTGTCCGCCAAGGCGTGACTGTCCGGCCGCGATACGTCTCCAATCACAGCGAGGGCCGCATTGTGGAGGGTGAGGTGCTTGGTACGGGCAATGGTGCCGCGACAGTACGGGTGACACATGTTGCTAGCTGCATCGCCAGCACCGGCAAGATGCTCACCTGCAATGTGAACGACGTGACGGTGCCACTGGATCGCATTTGGGACGTGGACGACTGAACGAGAGGGTGAGGGCAAAGGGCTGGCGCTCGGACGGCCAGATACATGGCGCTGCCGGTCAATTCGGGAAGGGGCTCCAGTCAAATCGGAAGCACCGATCCGGCGACTGCGATTTCCTCGCAGCCCTTATGCAGTAATGCCTCGCTTGGTTGTCGTGCAACTAATCCAGCGCCACATTTGACTTTTGACTGGGCTTGTTTCTAAACCGAAGTTTGCTTAAAAACCGGGCGGCGCCGCTTTCCCCGCGGTTTCGGGTCCCGGCTCCAAGGACCCAAAGTTGCTTTTTTTGCCACATATTGAGAGGGCGTTCCACCCTGCCCGTGCGGCGCCGGTCTGCTGGGGGCGCCGTCCGTACGTTGCTGTGATGGCGTCGATGCTGCTGCCTGTGGACTCAGCAGCCAGTAAGCAGAAAGCCAGCCCGAAGGCTGGCTTACGAAGCAAGGCGGGGCGCGCCCTGCGACTTCCTGCTGCGCTGTACTGACGGCCCAGCGCAGGCACTATTTCAACCCTTCTGAAAGGCTTCCCTGCGGAAGCGCTCTCATCGTGTCATACCCATCGCGCCAGATCAAGTGCAAGCAGGGTCAGTCTCCTGTGCCGCGAAAGCGCTCCCATAATGCACTTTGTTGACGAAATCTTGCCTCAGAGAACTACGGCTGTAGTACTAGAGTGCGCTCGGATGATACGCCGTGAGACAGTGAAACGGAAAAATCCTTGCTGGACCTTGGTTCTCGGGCGATTCATGAGACGGAATGATACCGCCTGATAGGTCACATTAGTATGATGTCATACTGCTCCTGATGGAACGTCGATTCCACCTGCAGCGAAATCGGCTTGCCGATGAAGTCGCCCAGCATCGCCAGATGCTGGCTTTCCTCTTCCAGGAACAGGTCGATCACTTCCTGCGAGGCCAGGATGCGCAACTCGCGCGGATTGAACTGGCGCGACTCGCGCATGATCTCGCGCAGGATGTCGTAGCAGACCGTGCGCGGCGTCTTGACCTGCCCCTTGCCGGTGCATACCGGGCACTGCTCGCACAGCACGTGCGCCAGCGACTCGCGCGTGCGCTTGCGGGTCATCTCTACCAGCCCGAGCTGCGAGAAGCCGTTGACGGTGATGCGGGTGCGGTCGCGCGACAGCGCGCGCTTCAGTTCCGACAGCACCTGATCCCGATGCTCGACATTCTCCATGTCGATGAAGTCGATGATGATGATGCCGCCGAGGTTGCGCAGCCGCAGTTGGCGGGCGATGGTGTGCGCCGCTTCGAGATTGGTCTTGAAGATCGTGTCGTCGAAGTTGCGCGCGCCCACGTAGCCGCCGGTGTTGACGTCGATGGTCGTCATCGCCTCGGTCTGGTCGATCATCAGGTAGCCACCCGACTTCAGGTCCACCCGTCGCGACAGCGCTTTCTCGATCTCGGCGTCGATGTTGAAGAGGTCGAAGATCGGCCGCTCGCCGGTGTAGTGCGACAGCCGCGACAGCACGGCCGGCGTGTATTCTTGCGCGAACTCCAGCAGCTTCTGGAAGTTCTCGCGCGAGTCCACCTGGATCACGCCGGTGGCGTCGTTGATGAAGTCGCGCAGCACGCGCTGGGCGAGGTTCAGGTCCTGGTAAAGCAGGCTGGGTGCCGGCTGGGTCGTGGCGCTCTGGCGGATCGTCGCCCAGATCTTGCGCAGGTAGGCGATGTCGTTGCCGAGCTCTTCATCGGTGGCTTCCTCGGCGATGGTGCGCACGATGAAGCCGCCGCGCTCGTCGGACGGCACCAGCCCCTGCACGCGCGAGCGCAGGGCCTCGCGGTCCACCTCGCCCTCGATGCGCTGCGAGATGCCGAT
>Ga0160460_100575_pt1 | contig 19548 bp, 21 predicted proteins | sample HID1973M_E6MG_FD_108238 | JGI IMG/M metagenome (GOLD analysis project Ga0160460, IMG submission 108238) | Enriched mosquito-associated microbial communities from UW Madison campus, WI, USA - HID1973M_E6 MG | ecosystem: Host-associated > Arthropoda: Insects > Digestive system > Unclassified ... | reverse complement strand
GCCATCGATTCGCCGGCAAGCCGGCTCCTACAGAAGATTTAAGCCATCGATTCGCCGGCAAGCCGGCTCCTACAGAAGATTTAAGCCATCGATTCGCCGGCAAGCCGGCTCCTACAGAAGATTCAAGCCATCGATTCGCCGGCAAGCCGGCTCCTACAGAAGATTCAAGCAGGGTCCGGGTAGAGCTTTTGTTCAAAGAGCCCGCGGAGATGGCACCCTTGTTGCTAACACCTCATTACCCGCCGAGTGAGTGTCAAAAAATTGCGGGCCGTCTAAGAGAGAGACCATGAGCCAAGGTATTGAATTCAACCGGTTGATGCTGGACATGCGGGCCATGCAAATGGATGCCATGTCTGCACCGAAGTCGATTGGCGCCGCTCCGGAACTTGCCGGAAGCAGTTTTTCCGACATGCTCGGCCAGGCCGTCAACAAAGTGAACGACACCCAGCAGGCCTCCACTCAGTTGGCCAGTGCGTTCGAAATCGGCAAAAGCGGCGTCGACCTGACCGATGTGATGATTTCCTCGCAAAAGGCCAGCGTGTCATTCCAGGCGTTGACCCAGGTCCGCAACAAGCTGGTGCAGGCCTACCAAGACATCATGCAGATGCCGGTTTAACAGGGACGAGATTGAGTCATGGCAGAAGCAGTCGCCGATAACGTTCCGGCCAAGACCACCCCGATAGACGGCAAACCGCCGCTGTTCGGGTTGTCCTTCCTGGAAAACCTCTCCGAGATGACCATGTTGCGTCAGGTGGGCTTGCTGGTCGGCCTGGCAGCGAGCGTGGCGATTGGTTTTGCCGTGGTGTTGTGGTCCCAGCAGCCTGACTACCGGCCGCTGTACGGCAGCCTTGCCGGTATGGATGCCAAGCAGGTCATGGACACCCTGGCCGCTGCCGACATTCCGTACACCGTCGAACCCAACTCCGGTGCCTTGCTGGTCAAGGCCGATGATCTGTCCCGTGCGCGGCTCAAACTTGCGGGCGCTGGTGTCACTCCCAGCGATGGCAACATCGGCTTTGAAATCCTCGACAAGGAGCAGGGTCTGGGTACCAGCCAGTTCATGGAAGCGACCCGTTATCGTCGTGGCCTGGAAGGCGAACTGGCCCGCACCATTTCCAGCCTGAACAACGTCAAGGGTGCCCGCGTGCACCTGGCCATTCCGAAAAGCTCGGTGTTCGTGCGCGACGAGCGCAAGCCGAGCGCCTCGGTATTGGTGGAACTGTACTCTGGTCGCTCCCTGGAGCCGGGCCAGGTCGTGGCCATTATCAATCTGGTCGCAACCAGTGTTCCCGAGCTGAGCAAGTCGCAGATCACCGTGGTCGACCAGAAGGGCAACCTGCTCTCCGATCAGGCGGAAAACTCCGAACTGACGATGGCGGGCAAGCAATTCGATTACAGCCGTCGCATGGAAAGCATGCTCACCCAGCGCGTGCACAACATCCTGCAGCCGGTGCTGGGCAACGACCGTTACAAGGCCGAAGTCTCGGCCGATGTCGATTTCAGCGCCGTCGAGTCGACCTCCGAGCAATTCAATCCGGACCAGCCGGCGTTGCGCAGCGAGCAGTCGGTCAACGAACAACGCACCGCCAGCAATGGTCCGCAGGGTGTTCCGGGAGCCTTGAGCAACCAGCCACCAGCGCCGGCTTCCGCGCCGCAGACCACCGGTGGCACCGCCGCAGCGGCCGGCATGGTCCAGCCAGGCCAGCCGTTGATCGATGCCAATGGCCAGCAAATCATGGACCCGACCACCGGGCAGCCGATGCTCGCGCCGTACCCGGCGGACAAACGTTCACAATCGACCAAGAACTTCGAGCTCGACCGCTCCATCAGTCACACCAAGCAACAGCAGGGTCGCTTGAATCGTCTGTCGGTGTCAGTCGTGGTCGATGATCAGGTCAAGATCAATCCGGCCAACGGCGAAACCACCCGTACACCGTGGAGTGCCGACGAATTGGCGCGCTTCACCCGACTGGTCCAGGACGCCGTCGGTTTCGATGCCAGCCGTGGTGACAGCGTCAGCGTGATCAACATGCCGTTCTCCGCCGAGCGCGGTGAAGTGATTGCCGACATTCCGTTCTACTCCCAGCCGTGGTTCTGGGACATCGTCAAGCAACTGCTGGGCGTGCTGTTCATTCTGGTGCTGGTGTTCGGGGTGCTGCGTCCGGTGCTCAACAACATCACCGGTGGCGGCAAAGGCAAACAGTTGGCCGGTATCGGCAGCGATGTCGAGCTCGGTGGCATGGGTGGTTTGGATGGCGAATTGGCCAACGACCGCGTCAGCCTCGGCGGTCCGCAAAGCATCCTGCTGCCAAGCCCGAGCGAGGGTTATGACGCTCAGTTGAACGCAATCAAGAGTCTGGTGGCTGAAGATCCGGGCCGCGTGGCTCAGGTCGTGAAAGAGTGGATTAACGCCGATGAGTAATAACCAAGCCGTTGTCGCCAAACTGTCCAAGGTCGACAAAGCCGCGATCCTGCTGCTGTCCCTTGGTTCTACCGATGCCGCCCAGGTGTTGCGCCACATGGGACCCAAGGAGGTCCAGCGCGTGGGTGTGGCCATGGCCCAGATGGGCAATGTGCACCGTGAGCAGGTCGAACAGGTGATGAGCGAGTTCGTCGACATTGTCGGCGATCAGACCAGCCTGGGCGTCGGCTCCGACGACTACGTGCGCAAAATGCTCACTCAGGCCCTGGGCGAAGACAAGGCCAACGGCCTGATCGACCGCATCCTGCTCGGTGGCAACACCAGCGGCCTGGACAGCCTCAAGTGGATGGAGCCGCGCGCCGTCGCCGACGTGATCCGTTACGAGCACCCGCAGATCCAGGCGATCGTGGTCGCTTACCTCGATCCGGACCAGGCCGGTGAAGTGCTCGGTAACTTCGACCACAAGGTGCGCCTGGACATTATCCTGCGCGTGTCGTCGCTGAACACCGTGCAGCCGGCGGCACTGAAAGAACTCAACCAGATTCTCGAGAAGCAGTTCTCCGGCAACTCGAATGCCTCGCGCACCACCCTGGGTGGCATCAAGCGCGCGGCCGACATCATGAACTTCCTCGACAGCTCGATCGAAGGCCAGCTCATGGACTCGATCCGCGAAGTCGACGAAGACCTGTCCGGCCAGATCGAGGACCTCATGTTCGTGTTCAACAACCTGGCCGACGTCGACGATCGCGGCATTCAGGCGCTGCTGCGCGAGGTGTCTTCCGACGTGCTGGTGCTGGCCCTCAAGGGGTCGGACGAAAGCGTCAAGGAAAAGATTTTCAAGAACATGTCCAAGCGCGCGGCCGAGCTGTTGCGCGACGACTTGGAGGCCAAGGGCCCGGTGCGTGTCAGCGACGTGGAAACCGCGCAGAAGGAAATCCTCACCATTGCCCGCCGTATGGCCGAAGCCGGAGAAATTGTTCTCGGTGGCAAGGGCGGTGAGGAAATGATCTAACGCCATGGTCAATCATGATGATTCGCCCACCGACCTGATCCGCGCCGGGGATCTAAGCGGTTTCGATACCTGGGCGCTGCCCAGTTTCGATCCGCCGGAACCCGAGCCGGAACCAGAACCCGAGCCCGAACCTCCGGAAATGGAGGAGGTGCCGCTGGAGGAAGTCCAGCCGCTGACCCTCGAAGAGCTCGAAAGCATTCGTCAGGATGCCTATAACGAAGGTTTCGCCGTCGGTGAGAAGGAAGGGTTTCACAGCACCACGCTCAAGGTCCGTCAGGAAGCCGAAGTGGCGCTGTCCGCGAAAATTGTCGGGCTTGAGCAACTGATGAGGCACCTGTTCGAGCCGATTGCCGAGCAGGACACGCTGATTGAAAAGTCGCTGGTCGACCTTGTGCAGCACATCACCCGGCAGGTGATTCAGCGTGAACTGGCCATCGATTCGACCCAGATCGAACACGTCATGCGCGATGCCCTCAAGCTCTTGCCGATGGGTGTGAATAATGTGCGGCTGTATATCAATCCGCAGGATTTCCAGCAGATCAAGGCTCTGCGCGAGCGCCATGAAGAAACCTGGCGCATCGTCGAGGACGAATCGCTGCTGCCCGGCGGTTGCCGGGTCGAGACCGAGCACAGTCGCATCGATGCCACGGTGGAAACCCGTGTTGCGCGGGTCATGGACAAGCTCCTCGATCAATTGCACGAACAGGCATTGCACCCGGCTGCAGCGGACCTGACGATTGATCTGTCAGCGGCCGCCAAGGCGCCAGTCGCCAGCGCGGACGAATCCGATGCGCCTTGACCGCACCAGTTTCGCCAAGCGCCTGGGCAGCTACGCCGCGGCCACGGAGCTGTCCGGCGGCCCGATCCTCGAAGGGCGGCTGTTGCGCATGGTCGGCCTGACCCTGGAAGCCGAGGGCCTGCGTGCTGCCATGGGCAGTCGTTGCATGGTCATCAACGATGACAGCTATCACCCGGTGCAGGTTGAAGCGGAAGTCATGGGCTTTTCCGGCAGCAAGGTGTTCCTGATGCCGGTAGGCAGCGTCGCCGGCATCGCCCCCGGGGCCCGGGTGGTTCCCCTGGCGGACGCGGGGCGATTGCCCATGGGCATGAGCATGCTCGGCCGCGTGCTCGATGGCGCCGGTCGTGCGCTGGACGGCAAAGGCGGTATGAAGGCCGAAGACTGGGTGCCGATGGACGGCCCGACCATCAACCCGCTCAAGCGCGAACCCATCAGCGAGCCACTTGACGTCGGTATTCGTTGCATCAACGGGATGTTGACGGTCGGCCGGGGTCAGCGCCTCGGCCTGTTCGCCGGTACCGGTGTCGGTAAATCAGTGCTGCTGGGCATGATGACCCGCTTCACCGAAGCCGACATTATCGTCGTCGGGTTGATCGGTGAGCGGGGGCGTGAAGTTAAAGAGTTCATCGAGCACATCCTCGGTGAGGAAGGGCTCAAGCGTTCCGTGGTAGTGGCGTCCCCGGCGGACGATGCGCCGCTGATGCGCCTGCGCGCCGCGATGTATTGCACGCGCATCGCCGAGTATTTTCGCGACAAGGGCAAGAACGTCCTCCTGCTCATGGATTCCCTGACACGCTTTGCCCAGGCCCAGCGGGAAATCGCTCTGGCCATCGGTGAACCGCCGGCGACCAAGGGCTATCCACCGTCGGTGTTCGCCAAGTTGCCAAAACTGGTTGAACGCGCCGGTAACGCCGAGAAGGGCGGCGGTTCGATTACCGCATTCTACACCGTGCTCTCCGAAGGCGATGACCAGCAAGACCCGATCGCCGACTCGGCGCGAGGTGTACTCGATGGACACATTGTGCTGTCCCGGCGCCTGGCGGAAGAGGGGCATTACCCGGCCATCGACATCGAGGCGTCCATCAGCCGGGTAATGCCGGCGGTGGTGTCGCCCGAGCATATGGCCCGGGCCCAGTATTTCAAGCAACTGTGGTCGCGTTACCAGCAGAGCCGCGACCTGATCAGTGTCGGTGCCTACGTCGCTGGCGGCGACCGCGAGACCGACCTGGCGATTTCCCTGCAGCCGCAACTGGTCAAGTACCTGCGCCAAGGGCTCAACGACAAAATCAGCCTGGGCGAAAGTGAAGCGTACCTCGCCTCGATCTTCGCGCCCGCGGCGGGCGGCTAAGTCACCATGGCCCAGACTCGTGCAGGGCGGCTGGCGCCGGTGGTGGACATGGCCGAAAAGGCCGAGAAAACCGCCTCCCAGCGCCTCGGGCATTTCCAGGGCCAGGTGCGCCTGGCACAGAGCAAGCTTGCCGACCTGGAAGCCTTCCGCCTCGATTATCAGGAACAATGGATCGTACGCGGCAGCGGCGGCGTCTCCGGCCAGTGGCTGCTGGGCTACCAGGGCTTTCTGGCGCAGCTGGGCACGGCCATCGACCAGCAGCGGCAAAGTCTCGCCTGGCATGAAAACAACCTGAACAAGGCGCGGGATACCTGGCAGCAGGCGTTCGCCCGGGTCGAGGGCCTGCGCAAGCTTGTGCAGCGTTATGCCGATGAGGCGCGGGCACTGGAAGAGCGGCGCGAGCAGAAGTTGCTGGATGAATTGTCCCAGCGGTTGCCGCGACAGAGTCCGTATTGAGTGTTGGTTTGACCAGGATTGCAGCCGGCGGGCGCGTGCGTTCCTCGTAGGAGCTTCAGCAGGCCGGGATCTTTTAATCTTGCCGCCGATCGCACCAACTGCTAAACCTTCAACAACTACACCCATGACAAGGACGCGCTCAATGTCAGTCGTTTCGCAAATGTCCCGGGACGGGCGACAGCTGACGATCTCGATCAAGGGACGGTTCGATTTCGCCAAACATCAGGAATTTCGTGAAGCCTATGAGCATCAGGATCTCGAGTCGGTGGTGGTCGACCTGAAAGAGGCGACGTATCTGGACAGCTCCGCCCTGGGCATGCTCCTTCTGTTGCGCGATCATGCTGGTGGCGACGATGCCGACATTCGTGTGATCAACAGCAGCATGGACGTGCGCAAGATTCTCGCCATCTCCAACTTCGACAAACTGTTCGACATCACTTGAACGCCACGCAGCCGCAGGCCTCGCTGACCATTCTGATCGCCGAAGACAGCGCGGCCGACCGCCTGCTGCTGTCGAGTATCCTGCGCCGAGCGGGGCATGTGGTGCTGACGGCGGCCAATGGCGTGGAAGCGGTCGCTGCGTTTCGCCAGCAGCAACCGCATCTTGTCTTGATGGACGCGATGATGCCGGTCATGGACGGTTTCGAGGCCGCCCGACAAATCAAGGCGCTGGCGGGCGAAACCCTGGTGCCGATCATTTTTCTGACCTCATTGTCCGAAAGCGAGGCCCTGGCTCGTTGTCTGGAGGCCGGAGGTGACGACTTTCTGGCGAAACCCTATAACCAGATCATCCTCGCCGCCAAAATCAAGGCGATGGAGCGCTTGCGGCGCTTGCAGGCCACCGTGCTGCAGCAGCGAGACCAGATTGCCCGGCACCACGACTATCTGCTCAATGAGCAGCGGGTGGCCAAGGCGGTGTTCGACAAGGTGGCGCACTCCGGTTGCCTGAATGCCGCCCCCAATATCCGTTACCTGCAATCGCCTTACGCCCTGTTTAACGGTGACCTGTTGCTGGCAGCGTTTACCCCGTCCGGTGATATGCATGTGCTGCTGGGCGATTTTACTGGCCATGGTTTGCCGGCGGCTGTCGGCGCCATGCCCCTGGCGGAAGTCTTCTATGGCATGACCGCCAAAGGCTATGGCCTGGCGGAAACCTTGCGCGAGATGAATGCCAAGCTCAAGCGCATCCTGCCGGTGGACATGTTCTGCTGCGCTGCCGTGCTTTGCGTGAGTTTCCATCGGCGCTGCGTGGAAGTGTGGAATGGCGGCATGCCTGACGGCTATCTGCATCGTGTCGCCAGTGGTGAGCGCACACAGCTGGTGTCGCGGCATTTGCCATTGGGTGTGCTGAGCCCCGAAGTGTTCGATGATTGCACTGATGTGTGGCCGATGGCCCTCGGCGATCGGGTGTTCCTGTTGTCCGACGGGGTGATCGATACCGCTGATGCCCAGGACCAATTGTTCGGCGCCCAGCGTTTGCAGCAGGTGTTTGCCAGCAATCGTCAGCCGGACGTGCTGTTCGCCGAAATCGAGCAGGCGCTGCGGGATTTCGGAGGCCAGGCGCGGGACGATGTCAGCATGGTCGAGATCAGTCTGCTGCAGTCGGGGCTCATCCATCCGGCTTCCTTGGTCTATTCCGACAGCGGGCAATCCTGCCCACTCGATTGGTCGGTGAGTTTCGAGTTCCGTGCCGCAACGCTCAGGCGGTTCAATCCGCTGCCGTATCTGCTGCAGCTATTGCAGGAGGTTCATGGGCTGCGGGCCCAGAGCGGGCCGCTCTACAGTGTGCTGACGGAGCTTTATGCCAATGCCCTGGAACATGGTGTGCTGGGTCTGGATTCGAGTCTCAAGCGTGATGCCAGCGGGTTCGTGCGCTACTATCAGCAGCGCAAAGCCCGCCTGGATACGCTTGATGAGGGGTTTATCAGGGTGCATCTGCAAGTCACGCCAACCGACGGCGGCGGGCGCCTGGTCATTCGTATCGAGGACAGTGGCGAGGGGTTTGATGTGGCGCGGGTCATGCGCCGACCTATGGACGACATCCGTCTGTCGGGGCGTGGGGTCAGCCTGATTCGTCAATTGGGCCAAAATGCTCGCTGGAGTGACGATGGCCGCAGTGCATGCGTGGAGTTTTTCTGGGAGGAAATGGCATAATCCGCATAATTCTTGATCAAGGAGTGAACAAGTGGCTGACACACATCTGGATCGCGACGTTTTGAATGCGTTGCAGGAAGTCATGGAAGGCGAGTATCCGACGCTGCTGGATACCTTTCTCGCCGATTCCGAGCAACGCTTGCGGCAATTGCGCAGGGCTGCTGACGCCCAGCAGCTGATCGAAGCGGCCCACAGCTTCAAAGGCAGCTGCGGCAACATGGGCGCCCTCAGGCTTGCTCATTTGTGTGGGCGGCTTGAGTACACAGCCAAAGACTCCTCCCTTGCCGATATAGAACAACTGTTGATTGAAATCGACAGTGAGTTCGCGATTATTCGGCCGCTTTATGAGGCGGAGCGCCAGCGTCCGCTGGCGCAAAGCTGATCCTGCCAAGTGGTTTCAACACAATCGGGCAAACTGGCTCGAGCCTTGCAGTAACTCATTGAACTGTACCTACGATTTCAGTGCAGCGGAGACCGTTTCATGCCCGTCACCCCCAATGTTTTACTTCAGGCCGCCAAGCAGGCCAGGACGCCGACCAACACCGCCAATGCCCCGGCGTTGAGCGCTGGGCCTGGGGATAAGGCGTCCAGCTTCGCTCAGGTGTACGCCCATCAGGCACCGGACACACACGCTGCCGTTCGGGATGGATTGGCCAGGCCGATGCGTGAAAAAGTTGGCGATGGGCATGGAAAGAAGGACGTTGGCGGCGATAAAACTGCCGCTGCGCAACCGACGGTTGCCGATGGCGGCAAAACCTTGCCCTGCGACAAGTCGCCAGAGGCTGACGACAAGGCCACCAGTGGTGAGGTAACGGACGCCACCGAGCCCGCGGTTGCCGATGTCACGCCGGTCGATCCGCCCGTGCAGGCGGTGGAGCCGGAAGCTGCCACACCCGTTGTCGCAGATGTTGCGCAACCAGCGGTCGAAGCGCAGGTCGCAGCGGCTGGCACAGCCGCAGTCGCAGCCAGTGCTACCCCGGCCGAGAGCGATTTCGATCCACACGCCGATCCTCTTGATGCATTGCCTGCCTTGCGTCTGGCCATGGAGCAGAGTGGCCATGTGTCCGCTTCCAGTCAGGCGCAAGCCAAGGCTGCGCCGACCCAGGTGCAAGCCCAGGCGGATGGCGAGCCGACCGCGGCGCAGAATTTTGCCGCCGGCATGGCGGGCATGCTGGAGGTGCAGGCCGACAAGGACGGCACCAGCCAGGGTGGCGACAAGGCGTTCAGCGGACTTATCGATGACGGCCTCAAGGATCTTACCGCTGCCAGCAGCGACACCCGTGTCGACGATTTCGCCAACCGCTTGGCGGCACTGACCCAGGCTGCCACGCCGAAAACCGCGAATGCCTTGCCGGTGAACCAGCCAATCGCGATGCACCAAAGCGGATGGACAGAAGAAGTCGTCAACCGGGTCATGTATCTGTCCAGCGCCAATCTCAAGGCGGCAGATATTCAGCTGCAGCCTGCCGAACTCGGGCGCCTGGATATCCGGGTGAACATGGTCCCGGACCAGCAGACCCAGGTGACCTTCATGAGTGCCCATCCGGCTGTCCGAGAGGCACTGGACAACCAGATGCATCGTTTGCGTGACATGTTTACGCAACAAGGCATGGGGCAGGTGGATGTGAATGTGTCGGATCAGTCGCGTGGGTCGCAGCAAGGGCAGGATCAGTCTCATCAAACCCATCGCGGGCGCAACGCTGCCAGCGGAGGACGTCTTGACGGAATGGATGAAGACCTGACCTCAAGCGTGGCCGAAGTCTCAGCTCGGGTGACCAGTGTGATTGGCTCGAGCGCTGTCGACTATTACGCCTGATAATTCGCGACAGCCCTGAAAAGATCGCAGCCTTCGGCAGCTCCTACATTGGGATGTATTAATCCTGTAGGCGCTGCCGAATTCGCGGCAGCACTGAAAAGATCGCAGCCTTCGGCAGCTCCTACATTGGGATGTATTAATCCTGTAGGAGCTGCCGAAGGCTGCGATCTTTTTACTTCTGGCATAACACTTGCTCCTGCCTCGTCATGCGACTGTAAAAACCCGATTAGTGACGGATTATTGGCATGGCGAAGAGCGACGCAGCAGTAAAAGACCCGGCAACCAAAGGCAAACTCAAGCTGATTATCGCAATCGTGGTGGCAATGCTGCTGGCGATCGGCTTGTCCGTGGGCGCGACCTGGTACTTCATGCACAGCGCCCAGAGTAAACCTGCCGCACCTGTGGCTGATTCTGCCCCCGTCGGCAAACAGCCAGCGCTTTTCGAGCCGATGGCACCCGCCTTCGTCGCCAACTTCAACCTTAACGGACGCCAGCGTTACATGCAGGTGAGCATCACCATGCTCGGGCGCAACCAGGCCGACCTCGATGCGCTGAAGGTCCACATGCCGGTCATCCGCAATAATCTGGTCATGCTGTTCTCGGGTCAGGATTTCTCGACCCTCGCCTCGCCGGTCGGCCAGGAGATGCTGCGCCAGAAAGCCACAGCCAGCGTGCAGGAAGTGGCGCAGAAAGAGCTCGGCAAAGTGGTGATCGAACAGTTGCTTTTCACTAATTTCGTACTGCAGTAGGAACACGACATGGCCGTGCAGGACCTGCTGTCCCAGGATGAGATCGACGCGCTGTTGCATGGCGTTGACGATGGTCTGGTACAGACCGAAGAAGCTGGCGAACCCGGCACCGTCAAAAGTTATGACCTGACCAGTCAGGACCGCATCGTCCGTGGGCGCATGCCGACCCTGGAGATGATCAACGAGCGTTTCGCCCGCTACACGCGTATCAGCATGTTCAACATGCTGCGTCGTTCGGCAGACGTCGCGGTCGGTGGCGTCCAGGTCATGAAATTCGGCGAATACGTGCACTCGCTGTACGTGCCGACCAGCCTCAACCTGGTCAAGATCAAACCGTTGCGCGGCACTGCGTTGTTCATCCTCGACGCCAAGCTGGTATTCAAGCTGGTGGATAACTTTTTCGGCGGCGATGGCCGTCACGCGAAGATCGAAGGGCGTGAGTTCACCCCGACCGAACTGCGTGTGGTGCGCATGGTGCTGGAGCAGGCATTCGTCGATCTGAAAGAAGCCTGGCAGGCGATCATGGAAGTGAACTTCGAGTACATCAATTCGGAAGTGAACCCGGCCATGGCCAACATCGTCGGCCCGAGCGAGGCGGTAGTGGTGTCGACCTTCCACATCGAACTCGACGGCGGTGGCGGCGATCTGCACGTGACCATGCCGTATTCGATGATCGAGCCGGTGCGCGAAATGCTTGATGCCGGCTTCCAGTCGGACCTCGATGATCAGGACGAGCGCTGGGTCAATGCGTTGCGTCAGGACGTGCTGGACGTCGATGTGCCGATCAGTGCCACGGTCGCCCGTCGCCAGCTGCGCCTGCGCGACATTCTGCATATGCAGCCGGGGGACGTGATCCCGGTGGAAATGCCGGATGAAATGATCATGCGCGCCAACGGTGTGCCGACCTTCAAGGTCAAGATGGGCTCGCACAAAGGCAACCTCGCGTTGCAGGTCATCGAGCCGATCGAGCGTCGTTGAATCGGCGCCCCCATCCATCTCAATTAACGGCTTCCAACTGAACGGTTGCCCGCCGAGGACAAGTAATGGCTAATGACATGAATACCCAGGACGACCAGGCGCTGGCCGATGAGTGGGCTGCGGCCCTGGAAGAAACCGGTGATGCCCAGGCTGATATCGACGCCTTGCTGGCAGCCGACAGTGGTTCCTCGGCGTCCAGTCGCCTGCCCATGGAAGAGTTCGGCAGCGTGCCCAAGCGCAACGATCCGGTCAATCTGGAAGGGCCGAACCTGGATGTAATCCTTGATATCCCGGTGTCGATTTCCATGGAAGTGGGCAGCACCGACATCAATATTCGCAACCTGCTGCAACTCAACCAGGGCTCGGTGATCGAGCTTGATCGCCTGGCCGGCGAGCCGCTGGACGTGCTGGTCAACGGCACCCTGATCGCCCATGGCGAGGTGGTGGTGGTCAACGAGAAGTTCGGCATCCGCCTGACCGACGTGATCAGCCCAAGCGAACGCATCAAGAAGTTGCGCTGAGTGAAACAGGTGTACAGAGCAATGTTTGCGCTGGTGCCGGCGTTGCCTTTGAGCGCGCTGGCGGCCGAGACTGCGGCGACCACGGCCGCCGCCGCACCTGTGGCCAGTAGCGGCGTGGGCGGGCAGCTGACGCAGCTGGTGTTCGGATTGTTGCTGGTGCTGGGGCTGATTTTCTTCCTCGCCTGGCTGCTGCGCCGGGTTCAGCAGGCCGGGCCGGCCGGCAAAGGGCAGGTGATCGAGCTCATCGGCTCCCGCGCCCTTGGCCCGCGGGACCGGTTGATGCTGGTGCAGGTCGGCAATGAGCAGATTTTGCTGGGCTTGAGTCCTGGCACCATCACCGCGCTGCACGTGCTCAAGGAGCCGGTGCAAGTGCCGAGCACCGAGAAGGCGACGCCGGAGTTTGCTCAGCGCTTGATGGACATCCTGGGCAAAGACCAGAAGGATAAGAAGTAATGGGTGCGTTGCGCATCGTCTTGACGTTCGTGCTGATGCTGGCCGCGCCGCTGGTGCTGGCCGCCGATCCGTTGTCGATTCCGGCCATCACCCTGGGCACCAATGCCCAGGGCGCACAGGAATATTCGGTCAGCCTGCAAATCCTGCTGATCATGACCGCGCTGAGCTTTATTCCGGCGTTCGTCATGCTGATGACCAGTTTCACCCGGATCATCATTGTCTTCTCGATCCTGCGTCAGGCCCTGGGCTTGCAGCAGACGCCGTCGAACCAGATCCTCACCGGCATGGCACTGTTCCTGACCCTGTTCATCATGGCGCCGGTGTTCGACCGGGTGAACCAGGATGCCTTGCAACCCTACCTGGCGGAAAAACTCACCGCCCAGGATGCCGTGGCCAAGGCCCAGGTGCCGATCAAGGATTTCATGCTGGCCCAGACGCGCACCAGTGATCTGGAGTTGTTCATGCGCCTGTCCAAGCGCACGGACATCGCGACCCCGGATCAGGCGCCGTTGACCATTCTGGTGCCGGCCTTCGTCACGTCCGAGCTGAAAACCGCGTTCCAGATCGGTTTCATGATCTTCATCCCGTTCCTGATCATCGATTTGGTCGTCGCAAGTGTCCTGATGGCGATGGGTATGATGATGCTCTCGCCGCTGATCATCTCCCTGCCGTTCAAGATCATGCTGTTCGTGCTGGTGGATGGCTGGGCGTTGATCATCGGCACCCTGGCCAGCAGCTTCGGCGGTGTCTCGCCATGACCCCGGAAGTTGCGGTCGACATCTTCCGTGAGGCGCTGTGGCTGACTACCCTGATGGTCGCGGTGCTGGTGATTCCCAGCTTGCTGGTCGGCCTGCTGGTGGCGATGTTCCAGGCCGCCACGCAGATCAACGAGCAGACCCTGAGCTTCCTGCCACGACTGCTGGTCATGCTGGTGACGCTGATCGTCGCCGGGCCGTGGCTGGTGCAGACCTTCATGGAATACATCATCCAGCTGTACCACAACATTCCGATGGTCATCGGCTAAGCCATGTCCTCGCTCCTGCAACTGACGGATACCCAGATCAGCACCTGGGTGGCGACTTTCATGTTGCCGCTGTTTCGCGTCGGTTCACTGCTGATGGTCATGCCGGTGTTCGGCACCTCGCTGGTACCCAAGCGCATCCGTCTGTATTTCGCGATCGCCATTACCGTGGTCATCGCCCCCAACCTGCCGCCAATGCCGCCGGTCAATGCGTTGGACCTGAGCGCACTGCTGCTGATTGCCGAGCAGATCCTCGTTGGCGCCATCCTCGGCTTTTCCCTGCAGCTGTTTTTCCAGGCCTTTGTGGTGGCGGGGCAGATCGTCGCGATCCAGATGGGCATGGGCTTCGCCTCGATGGTCGACCCCACCAACGGCGTGTCGGTGGCGGTCATCGGGCAGTTCTTCACCATGCTGGTGACACTGATGTTCCTCTCCATGAACGGCCATCTGGTGGTGTTCGAGGTGCTCACGGAAAGCTTCACCACGCTGCCGGTCGGCAGCGGCCTGACGGTCACGCATTACTGGGAGCTGGCCGGTAAGCTCGGTTGGGTGCTGGGCGCCGCTTTGCTGCTGGTGCTGCCGGCCATCACCGCGCTGCTGGTGGTCAACATCGCGTTTGGCGTGATGACCCGTGCGGCGCCGCAACTGAACATCTTCTCCATCGGGTTCCCGCTGACCCTGGTCCTCGGTCTGTTTATCGTCTGGGTCGGGCTGGCGGATATTCTCAACCAGTATCAACCGCTGGCCACCGAGGCCTTGCAGTTTTTACGCGAACTGGCACAGGCGCGCTGAAGCATGGCAGAGAGCGAAAGCGGTCAGGACAAAACAGAAGACCCCACGGAGAAAAAGAAAAAAGACGCCCGTGAGAAGGGCGAGATCGCGCGCTCCAAGGAACTCAACACCCTGGCGATCATGCTCGCCGGCGCTGGCGCGCTACTGATCTTCGGCGGGGCACTGGCCCAGGACATGATGGACCTGATGCGCCTGAATTTTTCCCTGTCGCGGGAGGTGGTGCTCGATCAGCGCGCGATGGGCAGCTACTTGCTGCACTCCGGTCAGATCGCGTTGCTGGCGATTCAGCCGGTCATGATTACGTTGTTGCTGGCTGCGCTGATCGGCCCGATCTCCCTCGGTGGCTGGCTGTTTTCCGCAGGCACCATGGCGCCCAAGTTCAGCCGCATGAACCCCGGCGCCGGCCTCAAGCGCATGTTTTCCAGCAAAGCCGTGGTGGAGTTGCTCAAAGCCCTGGCGAAGTTCTTCATCGTGTTGTTCGTGGCCCTGGCGGTGTTGTCCGCCGACATCGACGACTTGCTGCGCATCGCCCATGAACCGCTGGATCGGGCGATCACCCACAGCCTGCAAGTGGTCGGCTGGAGCACGCTGTGGATGGCCTGCGGGTTGATCATCATCGCCGCCGTCGACGTGCCGATCCAGATCTGGGAAAGCATCAAGAAGCTGAAGATGACCAAGCAGGAAATCCGCGACGAACACAAGGACCAGGAAGGGCGGCCAGAGGTCAAGCAGCGCATTCGCCAACTACAGCGGGACATGTCCCAGCGCAGGATGATGGCGGCGATTCCCGACGCCGACGTGGTCATTACCAACCCGACCCACTATGCCGTGGCGCTCAAGTACGACCCGGACAAGAGCGGGGCGCCGATGCTGATTGCCAAGGGCAGCGATTTCCTGGCGCTGAAGATTCGTGAAATTGCCACGGCCAACGAGATTCTGCTGCTTGAATCGCCGGCGCTGGCGCGGTCGATTTATTACTCCACGGAGTTGGAGCAGGAGATTCCGGGCGGGTTGTATCTGGCTGTGGCGCAGGTATTGGCTTACGTTTATCAGATCCGCCAGTATCGCGCGGGCAAGGGCAAGCGGCCTGAACCGCTGAAGGATGATCTGCCGATTCCGCCAGACCTGCGGCGCGATTAAGGGTGCGCTCAAGCAACTTGTTCAGGTGTGCTAGTTGCATTTCTGCTGCATACATTTCGATAACATAAATGTGCATCGAATGCGGGTTGCATGTTCTGAAATACATTGTTCGGCAAAAGCCAGAATCCAGGCTATGCAGGCAAACGGCTATTCGGATATAACAAACCCGCTCGCAGCGAAAACGAATTTACTATTGCAGTTTGTTCTTCGCCTCTTCAAGGAAGTTTAACTAAAGACACATAATAAGCCTTTAATTTGGCTTTGATAATTCACAAACAAGAAGGATCTTGAACGTGACAGGCATTGATAACGGCCTCATAGGCTCGGTAATAAATTCGCTGCCTCTGGATCGGATGATTTCCGGTCCTCTGCAGGCAATGATTCAGTCGCAGGTACAAGCCAGCAAGTCCTACGCGGACTTTTTGATGGGTGTCTGCATCCAGGACGGCAAGGCTGTTTCGGTACAGTTCGATTACGACGAAACCATGGTCGACGACAAGGGCGTCTATCAAGGTACGGTCAGCAAGACCATGCGTATCCCGCTCCTCGCGGCTATCACACACCCCAATATTTCCATCGAAGAAGGCACGATCGACTTCGAGCTGAATATCAGCCAGATGGCCGAGGACAGCAGTGAAACCAGTGCTGAAGTCGGATTCGGCGCATCACTGGGGTGGGGCCCGTTCAAAGTCAGCGTAAAAGGGACGGTCAGCCATAGCTCGGCTCAAACCCGCAAGACCGACACCCGGGCGCGTTACGCCATCAGTACCAAGGTCGCGCGCCAACCGCCTCCCGAAGCGCTGATGCGTGTCATCGACCTGTTGACTGAAGCGGCCGTCAAACCCATCACCATTCCTCAGTCGGAACTGGGCGATCGCTCGGGAATGCCGGACAAAGGCAAGCTGTCGTTACCGGATCAGAACAAGGCATTCTGATCACGGGCGATCTGCCTGTACCCCGCAAAAACCGCCCCGTTCTCCCTGACGGGGCATCTGCCAACACCCTCTGGAGCTTGCCCTCATGGCATTTTTCTCTGTCCGCAAGGAACCCATGTCCGCCAGTGATCTCAGTCACATCACCCGTGGCATGCAGCACGCCGCAGCGACGACGCAGAACCTTATCGCGCAACAGTACATCAAGCTGTTCGATCAGTTTTTCGACTATGACGCCGATGATTCGGGCACGCCGATGAAGGCCAAGATGGTCGAGGTAAAACTTGACGAGCATCACAGCATGAACGTCCCGTTGATTGCGCTGGTGGCTCCCAAAGGGTTGATGCTGGAGACGATGAAGGTCGACATGTCCGTCAGGATGCAGGGCACTGAACAAAGAGTAGCCAGCCATGACCTGGAAAATGGCGAATTGCAGAGAGAGCGGTTCTACGTGACGTTCTGCAAAGAGAAGCGGGAAAACAGTGGTCGGGATCCGGATGAGGTGCAGATCAGTCTGGAGTTCAAGTCGTGCGAGCCTCCGGAGGGTATTCGGCGGGTGATCGAGGAATACACTAACCTGATCTCCCCGTATCGTCAGGTTTCTCCTTCTCCTTCTCCTTCTCCTGAGGTCGGAGAGGGGGGAGCTACGCTGACTGCGCCATGATCGACCTTCTGTTTCACCTCCCGTACGGCAAAGTTGGAAGGCTTCTTGCAGTAGCCCCTTTGCGCCCGCTTCAGGCGTCAAAAGTTTGCTTTAAAGGAACGGGGAAAACCGCCGGTGGATCGCTCTCAGTTACTCAACACAGCCCGCTCGAACGTTGCCGACTTGAGTCGGGGCAATCTGGGTGTGCCGCTGTTGCTGCTGGTCATGCTGGCGATGATGATGTTGCCGGTGCCGCCGTTCCTGCTGGACGTGTTTTTCACGTTCAACATTGCCCTGTCGATTGTCGTGCTGCTGGTCTGCGTCTACGCCTTGCGGCCACTGGATTTCGCCGTTTTCCCGACCATCCTGCTGGTTGCGACTTTATTGCGCCTGGCGCTCAACGTCGCATCGACCCGGGTGGTCATGCTCCACGGTCAGGACGGCCACGCCGCGGCGGGCAAGGTGATCCAGGCCTTCGGCGAGGTGGTGATCGGCGGTAACTACGTGGTCGGTATCGTGGTGTTCGCGATCCTGATGATCATCAACTTCGTCGTGGTGACCAAGGGTGCCGGGCGGATTTCCGAGGTGAGCGCGCGCTTCACCCTCGATGCGATGCCCGGCAAGCAGATGGCGATCGACGCCGACCTCAACGCCGGTCTGATCGACCAGAATCAAGCCAAGCTACGCCGTATGGAAGTCGCCCAGGAAGCCGAGTTCTACGGTTCGATGGACGGTGCCAGCAAGTTCGTGCGTGGTGACGCCATTGCCGGCCTGTTGATCCTGTTCATTAACCTGATCGGCGGCATGGCGGTCGGGATTTTCCAGCACGGCATGAGTTTCGGCGATGCGGGCCGGGTTTACGCGCTGTTGACCATCGGTGACGGTTTGGTGGCGCAATTGCCATCACTGCTGTTGTCGACCGCGGCGGCGATCATGGTCACCCGGGCGTCCGGTTCGGAAGACATGGGCAAGCAAATCAATCGCCAGATGTTTGCCTCGCCCAAGGCGCTGGCGGTGGCAGCCGGCCTGATGGCGGTCATGGGCCTGGTGCCGGGCATGCCGCATTTCTCCTTCCTGAGCATGGCGGCCCTGGCAGCAGGCGGTGCTTACCTGTTCTGGAAAAAACAGAACATCGTCAAGGTTCAGGCCCAGCAAGAGGTCAAGCGCCAGCAGGAACTGCTGCCGTCACCGGCCCGGGCCCAGGAAACCAAGGAACTGGGCTGGGATGACGTCACCCCGATCGACATGATTGGCCTGGAAGTCGGCTATCGCCTGATTCCGCTGGTGGATCGCAACCAGGGTGGGCAATTGCTGGCGCGGATCAAGGGGGTGCGCAAGAAGCTCTCCCAGGACCTCGGTTTCCTCATGCCGACCGTGCACATCCGCGACAACCTCGACCTGGCGCCCAGCGCCTATCGCCTGACCCTGATGGGAGTGATCCTCGCCGAAGCAGAGATCTATCCCGACCGCGAACTGGCGATCAACCCGGGGCAGGTCTACGGAACACTGAACGGCATCACCGCCAAAGATCCGGCTTTTGGCCTGGAGGCGGTCTGGATCGAAATCAGCCAGCGCGCCCAGGCGCAATCCCTGGGGTACACTGTGGTCGATGCCAGTACAGTAGTGGCCACCCATTTGAACCAGATTTTGTACAAGCACTCCAGCGAGCTGATCGGCCACGAAGAAGTGCAGCAGCTCATGCAGTTGCTGGCGAAAAGCTCGCCCAAGCTGGCCGAAGAATTGGTGCCGGGGGTGGTGTCGCTGTCGCAGCTGCTCAAGGTGCTGCAGGCATTGCTGGCCGAGCAGGTGCCGGTGCGCGACATTCGCAGCATTGCCGAAGCCATCGCGAACAACGCGGCCAAGAGTCAAGATACCGCCGCCCTGGTGGCTGCCGTGCGCGTCGGCGTATCCCGCGCCATCGTGCAAAGCATTGTAGGCACTGACTCTGAGCTGCCAGTGATCACGCTGGAGCCAAGGTTGGAACAGATATTGCTCAATAGTCTGCAGAAGGCCGGGCAGGGCTCTGAAGAGGGGGTTCTGCTGGAGCCGAGCATGGCTGAAAAGCTGCAACGTTCGCTGATCGATGCCGCGCAGCGTCAGGAGATGCAAGGTCAACCGGTGATTCTGCTGGTAGCCGGACCGGTTCGCGCGATGCTCTCGCGCTTTGGCCGACTGGCGGTCCCGGGTTTGCACGTGTTGGCCTACCAGGAAATCCCTGACAACAAGCAAGTGACCATCGTTGCGACAGTAGGGCCCAACGGCTGAGGTAGTGGTTTATGCAAGTTAAGCGTTTTTTCGCCGCCGATATGCGT
>Ga0160460_100573_pt1 | contig 19745 bp, 18 predicted proteins | sample HID1973M_E6MG_FD_108238 | JGI IMG/M metagenome (GOLD analysis project Ga0160460, IMG submission 108238) | Enriched mosquito-associated microbial communities from UW Madison campus, WI, USA - HID1973M_E6 MG | ecosystem: Host-associated > Arthropoda: Insects > Digestive system > Unclassified ... | reverse complement strand
CTGCTGCTGAAGACCTGCCACAAGCGCGGTGCGCCCGCGATTGGCGGCATGAGCGCCCTGATCCCGATCAAGAACGATCCGGAGAAGAACGCGATCGCGATGGAAGGCATCATCAGCGACAAGCGCCGCGATGCGATCGACGGTTACGACGGTGGCTGGGTGGCACACCCGGGTCTGGTGGAGCCGGCGATGAAGGAATTCGTCGCGGTGCTCGGCGACAAGCCGAACCAGTTCGATAAGCAGCGTCCGGACGTGAACGTGAAGGCCTCGGAACTGCTCGACTTCAAGCCGGAGACGCCGATCACCGAGCACGGTCTGCGCATGAACATCAACGTCGGTATCCATTACCTCGGCGCTTGGCTGGCCGGCAATGGCTGCGTGCCGATCCACAACCTGATGGAAGATGCCGCGACCGCCGAGATCTCGCGCTCGCAGGTGTGGCAGTGGATCCGCTCGCCGAAGGGCAAGCTGGAAGACGGCCGCAAGGTGACCGCCGAGATGGTCCGCGCGATCATTCCGGAAGAATTGGCCAAGGTGAAGGCATTCGTCGGCGGCGAGACCAGGACGTACGACCGTGCTGCCGAGATCTTCGAGCAGATGTCGACGTCGGAAGACTTCGCCGAATTCCTGACGCTGCCGCTGTACGAGGAAGTCTGAAGTTACTCTCCCCGCCGTGACTGGCGGGAAGCGTGAAAAAGCCGGGCCTGTCGTCGACAGGAACCCGGCTTTTTCTTTGGTCCAAGCGGCTTCACCGGGACCAGGCACAAAAAGAAAAGCGAGCCGCAGCTCGACCCTTCCTTGAGGAACCCTCGCTGCAACTAGCGAGAAAGGTATACGCCAACCATCACGAGCGAGAAGCCCAGAGCGCCGACCGCCAGCCCTACTATCGCGATAGTAGTCATGGCATGGTCAGCATCCGCGAAATGCGCTTTCATCCAGGTTGTCATGTGCGCTCCCTAATCCTGTGGTGGCATTAGTAGGCCGTAGTGTACCACCGCGTAAGCAGCGCCCGAGAGGCCCGTCATGGCCAGCGAGACGGCAAGCGCCTTGTAGTACTTGTACCAGGGCATGCCGGGAGGGCATCCCTGCGGAATGGAGAAAATGGCACCACAAGCCGCGAAGAGGCTCGAGATCACCAACATGATGATGAAGCCGCCAGTCAGGTAGCCCGCGTACCGTTGGTCCACCAATATGCCCAGTTCCCCGGGCACCGATATCTCGTAGAGCGCGGAGGCACAGAACCCGATCGCTCCCCAACATAACTGCCCGTCTTTCACTGGCGTCAGGAGACTCATCTGGCCAGGCGCGACTGGAAGGGGAAGGGCCTTCAGGCAAAGCATCAATACCACTGGAGCCAGCAACGGCAAGGCGATAGTGATAAAAAACCACCCCACGGAAAACCTCCAGCAAAGCCTCGGAAACCTGGCAATTTACCTCGACAATCAGCGCGCCGCCAGAAAAAGAGCTCCCCCGGCCGCATTGCCGCCAGCGTTGCCAATTCTTGTCTGAGATCGAGTCCAAGAAAAAAGCCCGACGCAGGGTCGGGCTCCTTTCTATCAGGCAGGTTCGGGATGCGTCAGAACACTTCCCACCACGCCTTGTCCTTCCGGCGCTGGCCGTACTTGATGAAGTCGCTGTTCGGATAGTTGCGCTCCATTACGCGGGCCGTGTCGTCGCGCAGGTCCTTGATGCCCAGTGCGTCATACGAGCGCACCATGATGTACAGCGCTTCCTCGTTGGCCGGGGCGCCGTCGTAGTCCTTCAGCGACTGCTGCGCACGGTTCACTGCAGCCAGGTAGGCCCCGCGCTTGTAGTAATACTGGGCGGCGTGGACCTCGTGCTGGGCCAGCGAGTTGACGATGTACTGCATGCGCAGCTTGGCGTCCTCGGCGTACTTGCTTTCCGGATACTTCGTGACCAGCGTGCTGAACGCGTCATACGCGGCGCGCGCGGCCTTGGGGTCGCGCTCGCTCAGGTCCTGCCCCGAGAAGCGGCCGAGCCAGCCGAGGTTGTCGTTGAAGTTGATCAGCCCCTTCAGGTAGTACGCGTAGTCGATGTCGGGGTGATTCGGATGCAGCTGGATGAAGCGGTCCACGGCTGCAAGGGCCGCGGCGGTTTCGCCGTCCTTGTAGTTGGCGTAGGCCGTATCGATCTGGGCTTGCTGGGCGTAGCGGCCGAACGGATAGCGGCTTTCCAGCTTTTCGTACAGTTTGACCGCGCGTGGGAAATCACCGCCGTCGAGGGCTTCCTTGGCTTCCGAATATAATTTGTTCGCCGACCAGCCGGCGGTTTCGTCGGGCGGATCGGCAAGCAGGCCGCATGCGGAAAGCATGACGCAGCCGCCAGCGAGCAGCACCGCTCCAAACATCGCGCGCCAATTCGCGCGTTTCATGCTCAGCAATTGCATGGGCAACGTATCCCGGATGAAGAAAAATAGCGTCAAGCATTATAGCCCAAGCCCCCATGCCAAAACCGGCAAGGCGGGCGCATCGTCCACATCCGAGACGGATGATTTCGAAGACCTTGCGGAAGACCTCGCCGAAGACCTCGCAGACGACGCCACCGTCGATGCTTCCGCCTTCCCCGCTGCGGCAGCCCTGGAGGCCCTGACGCTGGAGGTCGACAGTGCCAGTCATGGCGAGCGGCTCGACAAGCTGCTCGCCCGCGAATTCAGCGAATTTTCGCGCAGCCGCATCCAGCAATGGATCGAGAGCGGCGGCGTGCTCGTCGATGGCGTGGTGCGCCGCGCCAAGGATTCCGTGAGCATGGGTGAGCACATCGAGGTGCGCCCGCAGGCGGCGCCCGAGACGCTGGCCTTTACGGCCGAAGACGTGCCGCTGGAGGTCGTCCACGAAGATGCGGCGCTGCTTGTCATCGACAAGCCGGCCGGACTCGTCGTGCACCCGGCCGCCGGCAACTGGAGCGGCACAGTGCTCAACGGCCTGCTGCACCGGTATCCGGCAGCCGCCACCTTGCCGCGCGCCGGCATCGTGCATCGGCTCGACAAGGAGACCTCGGGGCTGATGGTCGTCGCCCGGACCCTCACCGCGCAGACCGATCTGGTGCGCCAGCTCCAGGCGCGCACCGTGAAGCGGACCTACCTCGCACTGGTCTGGGGCGAGACGCCCGAAGACGGGACCATCGACGCGCCCATCGCCCGCGATCCGCGCGAGCGCACGCGCATGGCCATCGTGCATACCAACAGCGGCAAGCCCTCGCGCACGCATTTCCGCACGCTCGGCACGGTGCCGCTCGGGCGCGGCCATGTCTCGATGGTGATGTGCAAGCTCGAAACCGGCCGCACTCACCAGATCCGCGTGCATTTCGAGTCGATCGGCCATCCGCTGCTGGGCGATCCCGTCTACCACCGCGCCACGCAGCGCGGCCAGCGGCCGGCCGTGAAGGCGCCGCTGCCGGTCTCGTTCGGCCGGCAGGCGCTGCACGCGTTCCGGCTCGGGCTCGTGCATCCGGTCACCGGCAAGACGCTGTCTTGGGAAGCGCCGCCGCCGGCCGACCTGCAGGCGCTGATCGACGCGCTCGACTTCGGGCGAGAGGACGAGGAGGACTGGGAGGAAGAGGACGGCGAGTGGGAAGAAGGAGAGTGGGACGATGACGACGCCTGACCCGTCGTGGTTGGTGCCGGACTGGCCCGCGCCGGCCCGCGTGCGCGCCTTGTCGACCACGCGCCTGGGCGGTGTCAGCGCTGCGCCGTACGGTCTCTCCGACGGCAGCCTCGGCGGCCTCAACCTTGGTGTCCATGTGGGTGATGCGCCGGCCAGCGTCGCCGAGAACCGCCGCCGTCTCGCCGGCAGTCTGCCTGCCATGCCAGTCTGGCTTGAGCAGGTGCATGGCTGCGCCGTGGCGACAGCCGACCACCTCGCCGATGCCACGCCGCCCCGGGCGGACGCCAGCGTCGCCTCGGCGGCCGGCCGCGTCTGCGCAGTGATGACGGCCGACTGCCTGCCGGTGCTGCTGTGCGACCGTGCCGGTTCGGTGGTGGGCGCCGCCCATGCCGGCTGGCGGGGACTGTGCGACGGCGTGATCGAGGCCACGCTGGGCCGAATGCAATCCGTTGCAGGAGAGGAGGCGGAATGGCTCGCGTGGCTCGGTCCCGCTATCGGGCCGTCCGCTTTCGAGGTTGGCCCGGAAGTGCGCGAAGCCTTTCTCGCGCGGGCGGGCGGGACGGAGCGGGAAGCGACCGCCAGCGCCTTCCGCGCGGGTGCGCCCGGCAAGTATCTCGCCGACCTGTACGCGCTGGCCCGTTTGCGGCTGGCGCGCGCCGGCTGTTCCGATGTGTACGGCGGCGATGCCTGCACAGTCACCGACGCTGACCGCTTTTACTCCTACCGCCGCGACGGCGTGACAGGACGCATGGCAAGCCTCGTCTGGCTGGCCGATTGATGTGGGGCCGGCCTACTCCTGGCCGGTCTTTCCCTGCCCCGCCGCATTGCCCAGCCGCTCCTGGTCGGCGCGTGCTTCCTCCGCCTTGCGTCGCCGGCGCCGCCCCGGCGTGCCGAGGATATAGAGCACCAGCGCGACCGGCGCGAGCCCGTAGAACAGGAACGTCGCCGCTCCCGCCACCACGCTGGTCTCGGTGATTGCCATCATCAACGCGACGTATAGCCACCCGATCGCTACGATATACATCAGATTTTCATCCTTCTGAGGTAGGCTGGTGTCCTGCGGATGACCTACCGCAGGGTACATTGAAGTGCCAGCTTCAAACCGGCCTGTCGGCGCATTGACAGGCCTTGTCACACAGGGCAACAATGGCCTCGAATGTTGCTTCGGGGCTGGTTGGTACAGCCCTTGCAGGCGTACGCAGGACTGGCAGGATAGCGCAGAGGCAACAGCCTGCCGACGGGGTAAGTGGGTCAGAATATGTAAAGCATTGCATCGGCAATGCAGAGATACGGAGAGACAACACGTCATGGCGACCGGCAAAGGTGCGGCACCTTCCAATACGGCAGGCAAGTCCCAACCATCTACATTTGCTCCGGGGCCATTGGATCCAGCAGTGTGGCTCGAGTGGGCCCGCAACTGGCAGAACGCGGCCCAGAACGGAGTTGGCGGAATCAACGGAGGGGCCGGACCTGGCGCCTTCGGGGGCGTCGGAAGCGGTACGGGGATGCCCGGCTTCCCGGCGATGCCTGATTTCGAAGCGCTGGCGTCCAACGCCGGCATCAAGATCGCGCCCCAGCATATTGCTGCCATCCAGCAGCGCTACATGCAGGACTTCACCGAACTCTGGAGCAACGAAAACGGCGCCAGCGGGGCGAACCGCGATCGCCGCTTCGCCGGCGAGGCCTGGCGCAATAACGCGCCGTATCGTTACACGGCGGCGCTCTACCTGCTGAATGCCCGCGCCCTGACGGAAATGGCCGACGCGATCGAAGGCGACGCCAAGACGCGCCAGCGCATCCGTTTCGCGATCCAGCAGTGGGTGGACGCCATGTCGCCCGCCAACTTCCTGGCCACCAATCCGGAAGCGCAGAACAAGCTGTTCGAGTCCGGCGGCGAATCGCTGCGCGCGGGCGTGCGCAACCTGCTGGAGGACCTCGGGCGTGGCAAGATCTCGCAGACCGACGACGACGCTTTCGAGGTCGGCCGCAACGTGGCGGTGAGCGAAGGCGCGGTGGTCTACGAGAACGAGTACTTCCAGTTGATCCAGTACAAGGCGACGACCGACAAGGTCTATACCCGCCCGCTGCTGCTGGTGCCGCCCTGCATCAACAAGTACTACATCCTCGACCTTCAGCCGGAAGGCTCGCTGGTCCGGTATGCGGTCGAGCAGGGCCATACGGTCTTCCTGGTGTCGTGGCGCAACCCCGACGTCTCCATGGCCGACCGGACCTGGGACGACTACATCGAACACGCCGCCATCCGCGCGCTCGAGGTCACCCGCAATATCAGCGGGCAGGACAAGATCAACGCGCTGGGCTTCTGCGTGGGCGGCACCATCCTGTCGACCGCGCTGGCGGTGCTCGCTGCGCGTGGCGAGCATCCGGTGGAGAGCCTGACGCTGCTGACCACGCTGCTCGACTTCTCGGAAACCGGCGTACTCGACGTCTTCATCGACGAGGCGAGCGTGCAGTTGCGCGAGGCCACGCTGGGCGGCGCCAATGGCACGCCGTGCGCGCTGCTGCGCGGGCTGGAACTGGCCTCCACGTTCAACGTCCTGCGTCCGAACGACCTGATCTGGAACTACGTGGTCGACAACTACCTGAAGGGCAACTCGCCGGTGCCGTTCGACCTGTTGTTCTGGAATGGCGACGCCACCAACCTGCCGGGTCCGTTGTACTGCTGGTACCTGCGCCATATGTACCTGCAGGACGAGTTGAAGGTGCCGGGCAAGCTGACCGTCTGCAATGCGCCGGTCGACCTTGGCGCCATCGACGTGCCGACCTACGTCTACGGCTCGCGCGAGGACCACATCGTGCCGTGGGTCGCCGCCTACGCGTCGGTGCCGCTGCTGAAGAACGACGTGCGCTTCGTGCTCGGTGCCTCTGGGCACATCGCCGGCGTCATCAACCCGCCGGCCAAGAAGAAGCGCAACTACTGGACCAACGACGCGCTGCCCGCGTCCGCCCATGACTGGCTGGCTACCGCCGAGGAAAAGCCCGGCAGCTGGTGGCCGGACTGGGCCGGCTGGCTGGGCAAGCAGGCAGGCGCAAAGAAGGCCGCCCCCACGACGTACGGAAACGCCAGCTATACCGCCATCGAGCCCGCTCCGGGCCGGTACGTGAAGCAGAAGGCGTGACCTCCCATGGGCCGTGCGGACGGCTCGCCGCAGATTACCGCGGCGCGCCGCCGGCCCGGTCCGCTCCATTTCGCTGTCATCGCATCAATCGAAAGGAAGTTCCATGACTGACGTTGTCATCGTTTCCGCCGCCCGTACCGCCGTCGGCAAGTTCGGTGGTTCGCTCGCGAAGATTCCCGCGCCTGAACTGGGCGCCATCGCCATCAAGGCTGCACTGGAGCGCGCCGGCATCGCGCCGGATCAGGTCAGCGAAGTGATCATGGGCCAGGTGCTGACCGCCGCCTCGGGCCAGAACCCGGCGCGCCAGGCGCTCATCAAGGCCGGCCTGCCGACCATGGTGCCGGGCATGACCATCAACAAGGTGTGCGGCTCGGGCCTGAAGGCCGTGATGCTGGCCGCCAACGCCATCATCGCCGGCGACGCCGAGATCGTCGTGGCCGGTGGCCAGGAGAACATGAGCGCCGCGCCGCACGTGCTGCCGGGCTCGCGCGACGGCTTCCGCATGGGTGACGCCAAGCTGGTCGACAGCATGATCGTCGACGGCCTGTGGGACGTGTACAACCAGTACCACATGGGCATCACGGCCGAGAACGTCGCCAAGGAATATGGCATCACGCGCGAGGCGCAGGACGAGTTCGCCGTGGCCTCGCAGAACAAGGCCGAGGCCGCCCAGAAGGCCGGCCGCTTCGCCGAAGAGATCGTCCCCGTGCTGATCCCGCAGCGCAAGGGCGACCCGGTTGCCTTCGCCACGGACGAGTACGTGCGCCATGGCGCCACGCTCGACAGCATGTCCGGCCTGAAGCCCGCCTTCGACAAGGCCGGCTCCGTGACCGCCGCCAACGCCTCGGGCCTCAATGATGGCGCCGCCGCCGTGGTGGTGATGTCGGCCGCCAAGGCCAAGGCCCTCGGCCTGACGCCGCTGGCAACCATCAAGGCCTACGCCAACGCCGGCGTGGACCCGAAGGTGATGGGCATGGGCCCGGTGCCGGCGTCCAAGCGCTGCCTGTCGCGTGCCGGCTGGGGCGTGAACGACCTCGACCTGATGGAAATCAACGAGGCCTTCGCCGCGCAGGCGCTGGCCGTGCACCAGCAGATGGGCTGGGATACGTCGAAGGTCAACGTGAACGGCGGCGCCATCGCCATCGGCCACCCGATCGGCGCGTCGGGCTGCCGTATCCTGGTGACGCTGCTGCATGAAATGAAGCGTCGCGACGCGAAGAAGGGCCTGGCCTCGCTGTGTATCGGCGGTGGCATGGGCGTGGCGCTGGCAGTCGAGCGCTGATAGCAGGGCAGGGATGTGCCGGCGCCCGCGGGCGCCGGCCTCGGGAAAAGAGATAGAGACAGCCATAACAAAGGAGTAGACATGACTCAGCGCATCGCTTACGTGACGGGCGGTATGGGCGGAATCGGGACTGCAATCTGCCAGCGACTGGCCCGTGACGGCTACAAGGTGGTTGCGGGCTGCGGCCCGAACTCGCCGCGCCGCGAGAAGTGGATCGAGCAGCAGAAGGCGCTCGGCTTCGACTTCGTGGCCTCGGAAGGCAACGTGGCGGACTGGGATTCGACCAAGGCGGCCTTCGACAAGGTCAAGTCCGAGGTGGGCGAGGTCGACGTGCTGATCAACAACGCCGGCATCACGCGCGATATCGTGTTCCGCAAGATGTCGCGCGCCGACTGGGACGCCGTCATCGACACCAACCTGACCTCGCTGTTCAACGTGACCAAGCAGGTCATCGACGGCATGTGCGATCGTGGGTGGGGCCGCGTCATCAACATCTCATCGGTGAACGGGCAGAAGGGCCAGTTCGGCCAGACCAACTACTCCACCGCCAAGGCCGGCCTGCACGGCTTCACCATGTCGCTGGCGCAGGAAGTGGCGACCAAGGGCGTGACGATCAACACCGTGTCGCCGGGCTATATCGCCACCGACATGGTCAAGGCCATCCGCGAGGACGTGCTGGAGAAGATCGTCGGCACGATCCCGGTCAAGCGCCTCGGCCAGCCGGAAGAAATCGCCTCGATCTGCGCCTGGCTGGCTTCGGACGAGTCCGGCTTCTCGACCGGCGCCGACTTCTCGCTGAACGGCGGCCTGCACATGGGCTGAGGCCGGGGAACTGCCTCCGGGGGCATTCCCCGGGGGCTGTCCGGCAGCGGGATATTGCGGCGCACCGGGCGCACTGCACAAGAGCGCCCGGTTCACCGATGCAGCATCCACGCAGCGGCACAAGGGGATTGCGGGCCACCGGGGATACCCCGTGGCCCGCAATCCCTTTGTGCGTGCGGGTTTTCCTTACGCCGCTTCGACTTTCCTTAGTGCAGTGTTGGGCATAGAATCAGGGCAGAAGCGCAGCAGGCACCAGAGCGGGGCATGGCGCGGCACGTCTGCAAGGACGCACACCGCGAGGGGTCGACCCGCCCCGTTGCGCCACCCGAAAGACTCCGATTGCGCACCGCATCCCGTGCGGCGCAGCAGCGCCCAGGCAGGCAGCGGCATCGCAGCGGCAATACAAGGACACACCATCGATGGCCACTACCAAGAAAGGCGGGGAGCGACTGATCAAGAAGTACCCGAACCGTCGGCTCTACGACACCCAGACCAGCACCTACATCACGTTGGCTGATGTGAAGCAGTTGGTCATGGACGCCGAGGAATTCAAGGTAATCGACGCCAAGTCCGGGGACGAACTGACTCGCAGCATTCTCCTGCAGATCATCCTGGAAGAAGAAACCGGCGGCGTGCCGATGTTCTCCAGCGCCATGCTGTCGCAGATCATCCGCTTCTACGGTCACGCCATGCAGGGCATGATGGGCACCTACCTGGAAAAGAACATCCAGGCGTTCATCGACATCCAGAACAAGCTGGCGGAAAACTCGAAGGGCCTGTATTCCGGCGAGACCTTCAGCCCCGACATGTGGTCCCAGTTCATGAACATGCAGGGGCCGATGATGCAGGGGATGATGAGCAACTACATCGAGCAGAGCAAGAACCTGTTCGTGCAGATGCAGGAGCAGATGCAGAGCCAGGCCAAGAACATGTTCGGGACCTTCCCGTTCAACCAGCCCGAGCAGAAGAAGTAGGGCTGCAGGGCTTACGCATCACCCCAAAGCGCCACGCAGTGCGCCGCCTCGGGGTAAAATTGCGGATTACATAAGAAAAGCCGGTGTCGGGGTTCCGTCACCGGCTGTCTTCATTTATCGAGGCGCGCCGTGGGATACGGACTCGCCTGTCCCCAGCCTGTCCCCATAGCGAATTACCCATGTCGTCTTCTTCCGTTCCGTCCACCCAGCCCAAAGTCGGCTTCGTTTCACTCGGCTGCCCCAAGGCGCTGGTCGATTCCGAACAGATCATTACCCAGCTCCGCGCCGAGGGCTACGCCATCAGCGGTACCTATGACGGTGCCGACCTCGTGGTGGTCAATACCTGCGGCTTCATCGACGAAGCCGTGCAGGAGAGCCTGGACGCCATTGGCGAGGCACTGACCGAGAACGGCAAGGTGATCGTGACCGGTTGCCTCGGCGCCAAGAAGGACAAGGCGGGGCACGACATTGTTTCGTCGGTCCATCCCAAGGTGCTGGCCGTGACCGGCCCGCACGCGCTGGGCGAAGTCATGCAGGCGGTGCACACGCACCTGCCCAAGCCGCATGACCCGTTCACCGACCTCGTTCCGGCCGCCGGCATCAAGCTGACGCCGAAGCACTACGCCTACCTGAAGATTTCCGAGGGCTGCAATCACCGCTGCTCGTTCTGCATCATCCCGTCGATGCGGGGCGACCTGGTGTCGCGTCCGGTGGCGGAAGTCATGCTCGAGGCGGAGAACCTGTTCAAGGCCGGCGTGAAGGAACTGCTGGTGATCTCGCAGGACACCTCGGCCTACGGCGTGGACGTGAAGTACCGCACCGGCTTCTGGAACGGCCGTCCGCTCAAGACCCGCATGACCGAACTGGTCGGGGCGCTGGGCGAGCTGGCCAGCCAGTACGGCGCCTGGGTGCGCCTGCACTACGTCTACCCGTATCCGCACGTCGACGAGATCATCCCGCTGATGAACCAGGGCCATGTGCTGCCGTATCTCGACGTGCCGCTCCAGCATGCCCATCCCGACGTGCTCAAGCGCATGAAGCGCCCGGCCAATGCCGAGAAGACGATGGACCGCATCCGCGCCTGGCGCGAGGTGTGCCCGGATCTGACCATCCGCAGCACGTTCATCGCCGGCTTCCCCGGCGAGACCGAGGCCGAGTTCCAGGCGCTGCTGGACTTCATCGCCGAGGCCGAGTTGGATCGCGTCGGCTGCTTTGCCTATTCGCCGGTCGAGGGCGCCACCGCCAACGACCTGCCGGGTGCGCTGCCCGACGAGGTCCGCGAGGAGCGCCGAGCGCGCTTCATGGAGGTGGCCGAGGAAGTGTCCGCCCGCCGCCTGCAGCGCAAGGTCGGCCAGACGCTGCGCGTGCTGGTGGACGAGGTCAACCAGGATGGCGGTATTGGCCGCTCGTCCGCCGATGCGCCGGAGATCGACGGACTGGTCTACATCGCGCCGCCGGGCAAGCCTTCGCAGCGTTACCGCGCGGGCGAATTCGTGCAGGTGCGCATTACCGGTGCCGACGGCCACGACCTGTGGGGCGAGGTCTGAGACAGGCCTGTTGCAATCGATAGCACGACCGTTCTATTCTGGGTCCGAACGCCGTATACTGTGCATCGCAACAAAACACCGCCGAGAGCGGAATGGAGAGACTTGCCATGGCACGTGAAGTAGTAGTCGTAAGCGGCGTTCGCACCGCAATCGGAACCTTCGGCGGCAGCCTGAAGGACCTGGCCCCGACCGAACTGGGTGCGCTGGTGGTGCGTGAGGCACTTGCCCGCGCCAATGTCGACGGCAAGGACGTCGGCCACGTGGTGTTCGGCCACGTCATCAACACCGAGCCGAAGGACATGTACCTCGGCCGCGTGGCAGCGGTGAACGGTGGCGTCTCGACCGAGGCGCCGGCCCTGACCGTCAACCGCCTGTGCGGCTCCGGCCTGCAGGCCATCATCAGCGCCGCGCAGAGCATCCTGCTGGGCGACGCCGACATCGCCATCGGCGGCGGCGCCGAGAGCATGAGCCGCGCGCCCTATACGACCCAGGCTGCTCGCTGGGGCCAGCGCATGGGCGACTTCAAGATGACCGACATGATGCTCGGCGCGCTGCATGACCCGTTCCATGGCATCCACATGGGCGTGACCGCCGAGAACCTGGCCAAGGAGTACGAGATCTCGCGCGCCCAGCAGGACGAGGCCGCGCTCGAATCGCACCACCGCGCCGCGGCCGCCATCAAGGCCGGTTACTTCAAGGACCAGATCGTCCCGGTGACCATCAAGTCGCGCAAGGGCGACGTGGTGTTCGACACTGACGAGAACGTCCGCCTCGACGCCAAGCTGGAAGACATGTCCAAGCTGAAGCCGGCCTTCATCAAGGAGAACGGCACGGTGACGGCCGGCAACGCGTCGAGCCTGAACGACGCCGCCGCCGCCGTGGTGCTGATGGAGCGTGCCGAAGCGGAGCGCCGCGGCCTGAAGCCGCTGGCGCGCCTGGTGTCGTACGGCCACGCCGGCGTGGAGCCGACCGTGATGGGCATCGGCCCGGTGCCGGCTACGAAGAAGGCGCTCGAGCGTGCCGGCCTGACCGTGGCCGACCTCGACGTGATCGAAGCCAACGAAGCCTTTGCCGCACAGGCCTGCGCCGTCAGCAAGGCGCTCGGCTTCGATCCGGCCAAGGTCAACCCGAACGGCTCCGGCATCTCGCTCGGCCACCCGATCGGCGCTACCGGCGCACTGATCACCGTGAAGGCCGTCCACGAGCTGCAACGCGTGCAAGGCCGCTACGCGCTGGTGACGATGTGCATCGGCGGCGGCCAGGGCATCGCCGCGATCTTCGAACGCATCTGAGCATGATGCGGCGGCGCCGGACCGTCGGCGGGGCGGGACTCCTGGTCCTGCTCGTCTGGGCGGCCCCGGCGCCGGCCGAAGATCAGGGGGGCTTCGGCATCAACGAAGCCATCCGTGCCGGCGAGGCACAGCGCGCCGCGCAGGGCCATCCTGCCGCCGTGGGACCACTCCCGGCACGCCCCGAATATGCCGCGCTGCCGGCCTACACCGGCACGCTCGGCGACCAGTCGATCCGCCTGCGCCTCGGCCCCAAGCCCGACGAGCGGGACAGCGTCCACGGCGAATACATCCTCGGCACCGCTCCTGGCGTCCGCCTGCTGGCCGGCGAGTACGAGGGCGACACCTTCCTGATGGAAGAGTCGGATGACGGCACCCGCGTCTCCGGCGATTGGGAGGGCACCATCGATGCCACCGGGACCGTCCGCGGCACCTGGTCCGATCCCTACGATCCTTCCGTTTCCCTGCCTTTCGTGATCCGTCCGCTCGGCAAGCGGGTCATCCCGCCGCCCGCACCGGAATCGTCCCAATCGGCCGCTTCAGGGCGCTAGCGGACGTCGCCTTATGCGTCACCTTCGTCATGCGGCAGTGGCGTTCTAGCCTTTCGGCGGGGTCGTTTGCTTGGTAAGCTGGAATGCCTGATGGCGCACCGTTTGCGCCAGCTTCAGTCCTTCAGCACCAAGGAATCCGACCGTGACAGATCCCAACCGCGAGTCTGACCGCTATCTCCGGACCGCCGTCGTCCAGCCCGACCTGGACATCGCGCCCGGTTTCGCCTCTTTTTCCCCCGCCACCCATCGCGGTTCGACCGTGGTGTTCCGCAACCTTGCCGAACTGCGCGCCCATGGCGACCGCGTTACCACCTATTGGCGCTACGGCCTGCACGCCACGCCGACCAGCGAGGCACTTTGCCAGCAGCTCGCGCAAATCGAGGGTGCCAGCCACACGCTGCTGCTGCCGTCCGGGCTGGGCGCCATCTCGCTGGTCTATTTCGGCCTGCTCCAGAGCGGCGACGACGTCCTCGTCCCGCACAATGTCTACGGTCCCAACCGCGACCACGGCGACTGGCTGTCGCGCGACTTCGGTATCACGGTGCGCTACTACGACCCGATGATCGGTGTCGGCATCGACGAACTGATCCGCCCGGAAACGAAGCTGATCTGGCTCGAAGCCCCCGGCTCGGTGACGATGGAAGTGCCGGACTGCGAAGGCATCGTCGCCGCGGCCCGGTCGCGGGGCGTGCTGACCGCCATCGACAATACGTGGTCCGCCGGCATCTACTTCCGTCCCTTCGAGAAGGGCATCGATATCTCGGTGCAGGCGCTGACCAAGTACCAGTCAGGCGGCAGCGATGTGCTGATGGGCGCCGTGCTGACCCGCGACGCCGACCTCCACGCACGCCTGAAGAAGGTGCGCATGCTGATGGGCTGGGGGGTGTCGGCAGACGACTGCTACCTCGTGCTGCGGGGCCTGCCGAGCCTGCCGGTCCGGCTCGCCGCGCACGATCGCGGCGCGCGGGAAGTGGCCGAATGGCTGTGTCATCGGCCCGAAGTCACGCGCGTGCTGCATCCGGCCTTGCCGCAAAGCCCCGGCCATGCCGCGTGGCTGCGCGACTTCACCGGCGCCAGCGGATTGTTCTCCGTCGTGCTGCACAGCCGCTATACCCGGGCGCAGGTCGATGCCTTCGTGGAGGCGCTCAGGCTCTACGCCATCGGCTGGTCGTGGGGCGGCGCGCACAGCCTGGCCGTGCCGTATCACGTGCAGGGCATGCGCCCGGCAGGCACCTGGCCGCCGGCCGGCTGGGACAACGCCGGGGAACTCGTGCGGCTGTATATCGGGCTGGAAGATACGCGCGACCTGATCGCCGACCTGAAGCAGGCGATGGAAACGCATCTGACCTGACCCGGCAGTCTAGCCGGATCAAGCGGGCGCCGCGTTGGATTGCGGCGCCCGTTTTCGTTCAGGACGCGTCGACGTCGGGCAGGGCGGAGCGGGCGGTCGAGGCTGCGGTCGGGGGCGCGGACGGCGTGCCGGGAATCGCCCACACGGAATGCGCGGGACCCTGGTGCGCCCGTCGCAGCGTCGCATGGGCGAGCGCGAGGAAGCCGACGGCCAGGGCGATCGCGCCGATGTCGAAGCCGGCAACGGCCCAGTGGCCGCTGGCGGCGGCGCGCAGGACGTGGTCGCCGGTCAGCACGGCGTTCGAGACGGGGATCGACAGCGCGGCGAGGGCCGCCATCACCAGGAGTTCGACCGCTGCCCGCACCGGCGGACGCAACAGCGCCCAGACGATAGCGACGCCCCAGACGGGGTAGTACGTCAGCGCCGTGGCACGCTCCGGCCACAGCAGCGCGGCCGGGAAGCACAGCGCTATGCCGATGCAACTGCCGATGCAGACGCCAACCGTGGCTTGCGCCAGCAAGCGGTGTACGCGCGGTTGCTCGGCCTGGCGCGTCTTGCGGCGCGATTCTATCCAGAGGATGTTGCCCGAATAGAACAGGAACGCGCCCGCCAGCCCGGCGATCAGGTAGACCAGCCGCACGCCGAGGTCGCCGAAGGTGCCGAAATGCAGCGCGTAGAGCGCGCTGTAGAGGCCATGGTTGGTGTCGCGCCCGGCGGCGGTCTGGTTGCTGATGACCGCGCCGGCCCGGGGCTCGCCGCTGGCGGCGTGGATGCCGATGGAGCCATAGTTGCCGAGGGCGCGCACGCTGTCGCCGCGGATTTCGGCGATGGCATTGGCATCGCCGAAATGCTGGAAGCGGATCGACGCCGGCGCGAAGCCCTGGCCGCTCTCGGCCCGTGCAATGGCCAGCAATTGCGTGGTCGGCAGCGTGGGCACGGCCCGCCCGGCGGCCTGTACTTCGGGCGAGGCGGCAGTGATGCGCGGCACGGCGCCCATCAGCTTGCCGTCGAAGGTCAGCGTGTCGAGCGCCATCAACAGCACCATCGACAGGCAGAACAGTGCGCCCGTGATGGCGAAGATGAGGTGGAACGGCAGGCTGAAGAGGCCGATCACGTTATGCGCGTCCATCCAGAAGCGCTTGAGGTTGCGCCCCGGGCGTACCGCGAACAGGTCCTTGGTCAGGCGCGGCAGGTGCAGCAGCACGCCGGACACCAGCGCCAGGCCGTACAGCACGGAGATCACGCCCATGAAATACATGCCCGGCGTGTCGAGTCCCAGGCTGTAGTGCAGCGCATCGAGGAACGAGGCCAGGTCGCTGCGCGAGCGCTCGAGCGACGTGTCGAGATGCTTCGCGGGGACGGTGCTTTCCAGCTTCTCGCTGTTGGTGTGGTGCCAGGTGCCGGCCTTGTCCATCCAGAAGGCCGTGAAGCCGGGCTCGCCCGGCTCGGGAAAGCTGAGATAGGTGCTGGCGGCCGCGTCGGGCCATTCGGCGACGAGCTTCTGCATGAAGCGGTCGACCTCGGGGCCGCTGACGGCCGGGGGCGCCAGCCGGGCGGCGGTCCGTTCCGGCGCTTGCCAGGCATGCAGTTCGTGATGGAAGACGGTGATCGCCCCGGCGAAGAAGGCGATGAAGAGCGCCCAGCCGGCCATCAGGCCGACCCACGTATGCAGGGTCTGGAAGCGGCGCAGGGTATTGGGTTTCATGTGCCGGCCTCAGAATCCGGGTGCCGCCGGGATGCCGCCCGCGAGGCGCGCGGCCCACAGGCCACCGAAGGCGAGTACGTTGGCCACCGCCAGCCACAGCCAGGCCGCGCGGTTGCTCGGGAAGAGCAGCCCGAAACAGAGGATCGCGACCCACACCGGCAGCACCGCGAGCACGGCGCCGACCGCGCCGGTCCACCAGCCGCCCGGCAGCCACAGGATGGCCAGCGTGCAGAGCGCGGCGGCGAGGGGCAGGCCGAGCAGGGTGCCTGCTAGCCAGCGGGTGCCGATGCCGTCGTTCATGCCCGGCCGCCTTGCGCGCCCCGGGCGCCCTGGATTCCCTGTGCCCGCTCGCGCCGGACGTTCAGCCAGGTGCCGACGAACGGCCACACCGACAGGCCGAACGTCACGGTGACGAGGGCCGCGGCGATGGCGGTCGGCCAGCCGTGCGGCACGCTCCAGACCCACGCGCAGGCGATGGTCAGTCCTAGCGCCAGCAAGCACAGCACGGCGGGCGAGCGCGGACGGCGCGTGAGGACCTGGTTGGGCGCGGCGAGATAGCAGCACGCGGCGGCGGCGAGGCCGAGGAGGACGGCGAATCCTGGCATGGAGGCGATGCGGGTTCAATCGAACCAGTAATGATAATGATTCGCATCTGTTTCGGCAAGGCAGGAACCTTCCGGCGGTTGCATCACATCAAGCAGGACAGCGCAAAAAGAAAGCGGCCCCCTTCGGATGTCGCCAAGCCGCTGGCTGCTCAGTGCGGGAACAGCGACAGCAGGCCGTCCAGACCCACGTGATTGAACGCCACGCTGGCCTGCTCGCGCACTACCGGCTTGGCGCGGAATGCCACCGACAGGCCGGCCAGCGCCATCATCCTGAGGTCGTTCGAGCCGTCGCCCATGACGATGGCCTGCGCGGGCGTGGCGCCGATCTGCTCGCAGACCTCGCGCACCGTACGGGCCTTGACGTCGGCGTTGACGATCTCGCCGACCACCTGACCGGTGAGCTTGCCGTCGACGATCTCCAGCGTGTTGGCGCGCGTGAAATCGAGCTTCAGGCGCGGCTTGAGTTGGTCAGTGAAGTGGACGAATCCGCCCGACACCAGCAGCGTCTTCATGCCCAGCGCCTGCACGGCCTGCAGCATGCGTTCGGCGCCCGGCGACAGGCGCAGGCGGTCCTCGTACACCCGCTGCAGCACGCTCGCGTCGAGGCCCTTCAGCAGCGCCACGCGGCGGCGCAGGCTCTCGTTGAAGTCGGTGATCTCGCCGCGCATGGCGGCTTCGGTAATGGCGGACACCTCGGCCTTGAGGCCGCAGAAGTCGGCAATCTCGTCGATGCACTCGATGGTGATCAGCGTGGAGTCCATGTCCATCGCCACCAGCCGGAAGTCCGACAGCTTGCGGCCTTCCGGCACCACGGCCCAGTCGATGGCACGCGGGCCGCAGAAGGCGTCGAGCGCCTCGCGCAGGGCCGGGGTGAGCGGCGCGCAGGTGTCGGCGGCGGCAACGGTTTCGCTGCGCAGTGCAAGACCGGGCGCGTCGGCGACGGTGCGCAGGGCGTCGAGGTCGGGGAAGGACAGCGGGGCGAGGCTCTGGAGGATCAGGGGCATGGAAGACAAATCGGGGGAAGGCTCCCCTCTCCCATTCATGGGAGAGGGGTTGGGGGAGAGGGCCGGGGCGCCGAATTACCGATATCGCGGGCTTGCCGTCTTGCCCTCTCCCCCGGCCCCTCTCCCGCGCGCGGGAGAGGGGAGGAACACAGGAAGGTCGGTATTGTAAGTCACGGATGAGTGATCACGCCCCCAACTGCCGCAGCGTGTGCTTGATCGTCTGTGCCCGCAGCGCCACATCCGGCATCTTGGCCTCGATGCGCAGCTTGTCCTGCCCCGCCAGCTTGATGTGACGGTTCTTCTGCACGAGTTCGATGATGCGCATGGCGTCGATCGGCGGATTGGGCACGAACTGCATGCTGACCGAGGCCTCGCCGGCGTCGATCTTGCGCACGCCCAGCGGCGCGGCGGCGATGCGCAGCCGGTGCGTCTCGATCAGCGCCTGCGCCTGCGCCGGCAGGCGACCGAAGCGGTCGATCAGTTCTTCCTGGATGTTGTCGACACCGTCGGCGCCCTCGCAGTTGGCCAGCCGCTTGTAGAGCGACAGCCGCTCGTGGACGTCCGCGCAGTAGTCGTTCGGAAGCAGGGCGGGTGTGCCGAGGTTGATCTCGGTGGTGGCCGCCAGCGGCGCCATCAGGTCGGGTTCCTTGCCGGCCTTCAGTGCCTTCACTGCGGCGTTGAGCATGTCGGTGTAGAGCTGGAAGCCGATATCGTGGATCTCGCCCGACTGCTTGTCGCCCAGCACCTCGCCCGCGCCGCGGATCTCGAGGTCGTGCATGGCGAGGTAGAAGCCGGAGCCGAGCTCCTCCATCTGCTGGATCGCTTCGAGGCGGCGCTGCGCCTGCTTGGTCAGGCCCTCTGGATCGTGCACCAGCAGGTAGGCATAGGCCTGGTGGTGCGAGCGGCCGACGCGCCCGCGCAACTGGTGGAGCTGTGCCAGGCCGAACTTGTCGGCGCGGTGGATCAGGATGGTGTTGGCGGTCGGCACGTCGATGCCGGTCTCGATAATCGTCGTGCAGAGCAGGATGCTGTCGCGCCGCGAGACGAAGTCGCGCATCACGCGCTCCAGCTCGCGCTCGTGCATCTGGCCGTGCGCCACGGCGATGCGCGCCTCGGGCACCAGCTCGGCGAGCCGGGCGCGCTTGTTCTCGATGGTCTCGACCTCGTTGTGCAGGAAGTAGACCTGCCCGCCGCGCTTGAGCTCGCGCAGGATGGCTTCGCGGATCACGCCGTCTTCCTCGCGCCGCACGAAGGTCTTGATGGCAAGACGCTTCTGCGGGGCGGTGGCGATCACCGAGAAGTCGCGCAGGCCTTCCAGCGCCATGCCGAGCGTGCGGGGGATCGGCGTGGCGGTCAGGGTCAGCACGTCCACTTCGGCGCGCAGGGCCTTCAGTGCCTCCTTCTGGCGCACGCCGAAGCGGTGTTCCTCGTCGAGGATCACCAGCCCCAGGCGCGGGAACTTGATCTCGTCCGACAGGATCTTGTGCGTGCCGATGACGATGTCGACCGTGCCGGCGTTGATCTCCTTGATCGCGCTGTCGACTTCCTTCTTCGTCTTGAAGCGCGACAGCTCGACGATGCGCACCGGCCATTCGGCGAAGCGGTTGGCGAGCGTCTGGAAGTGCTGCTCGGCCAGCAGCGTGGTCGGCGCGAGCATGGCGACCTGCTTGCCGCCCATCACGGCGACGAAGGCCGCGCGCAGGGCGACCTCGGTCTTGCCGAAGCCCACGTCGCCGCAGACGAGGCGGTCCATCGGCTTGCCCGAGGTCATGTCGGCGATCACGGCGGCAATGGCGGCAGCCTGGTCGGGCGTTTCCTCGAAGCCGAAGCTTTCGGCGAAGGTCTCGTAGTCCTT
>Ga0160460_100570_pt1 | contig 19761 bp, 18 predicted proteins | sample HID1973M_E6MG_FD_108238 | JGI IMG/M metagenome (GOLD analysis project Ga0160460, IMG submission 108238) | Enriched mosquito-associated microbial communities from UW Madison campus, WI, USA - HID1973M_E6 MG | ecosystem: Host-associated > Arthropoda: Insects > Digestive system > Unclassified ... | reverse complement strand
GCGGATTGCCGCCGTGCTCCAGCACGTGCACAGCAACTACGAGATCGACCTGTTCCAGGCGCTCATCAAGGCGGCCGCCCGTGAAACCGGCGCCGACCTGAACAACAACTCGCTGAAGGTCATCGCCGACCATATCCGCGCCTGCTCGTTCCTGATCGTCGACGGCGTGATCCCCGGCAACGAAGGCCGCGGCTACGTGCTGCGCCGGATCATCCGCCGCGCCATCCGCCACGGCTACAAGCTCGGCCGCAAGACGCCGTTCTTCCACAAGCTGGTGCCGGACCTCGTCGCGCAGATGGGTGAAGCCTATCCGGAACTGGCCGAGGCGCAGCAGCGCGTGACCGAAGTCCTGAAGGCCGAGGAAGAGCGCTTCTTCGAGACCATCGAGAACGGCATGTCGATCCTCGACACCGCGCTGCAGGCCCTGAAGGCCGCCGGCGGCAAGGTGCTCGACGGCGAGCTGGCGTTCAAGCTGCACGACACCTTCGGCTTCCCGCTCGACCTGACGCAGGACGTCTGCCGCGAGCAGGAGATCAGCGTGGACGAGGCCGCCTTCGACGCCGCCATGACGCGCCAGAAGGAACAGGCCCGCGCGGCGGGCAAGTTCAAGATGGCCGCCGGCCTCGAATACTCGGGCGACAAGACCGTGTTCCACGGCTACGAGACGCTCGGCTATGAACAGTCGAAGGTCATCGCCCTGTACGTGGACGGCGCCTCGGTGGATGCCATCCAGCCCGGCCAGACCGGCGTGGTGGTGCTCGACCACACCCCGTTCTACGCCGAATCCGGCGGCCAGGCCGGCGACCAGGGCGTGCTGAAGGCCGGCGCGGCCGAGTTCGCGGTGGTCGACACGACCAAGATCCAGGCCGACGTGTTCGGCCACCAGGGCACGCTGTCGGGCGGCACGCTGAAGGTCGGCGATACCGTCTCGGCCCAGGTCGACGCCCAGCGCCGTGCCCGCACCGTGCGCAACCACTCGGCGACCCACCTGATGCACAAGGCGCTGCGCGAAGTCCTCGGCAGCCACGTGCAGCAGAAGGGCTCGCTGGTCGACGCCGACAAGACCCGCTTCGACTTCTCGCACAACGCGCCGGTGACCGATGAGCAGATCCGCCGCGTCGAGGAGATCGTCAACGCCGAGATCCTGCGCAACGAGGCGACCCACGCCGAGATCATGCCGTTCGACGACGCAGTCAAGGGCGGTGCGATGGCCCTGTTCGGCGAGAAGTACGCCGACGACGTGCGCGTGCTGAGCATCGGCTCGTCGAAGGAACTGTGCGGCGGCACCCACGTGCAGCGCACCGGCGACATCGGCCTGTTCAAGATCGTGGTCGAGGGCGGCGTGGCGGCAGGCATCCGCCGCGTGGAAGCCATTACCGGCGACAACGCGCTGCACTACTTGCAGAACCTCGACGCGAAGCTCAACGAAGCGGCCGCCGTGCTGAAGGCCCAGCCTTCCGAACTGGTGCCGCGCATCGGCCAGGTGCAGGAGCAGGTGCGTGCGCTGGAGAAGGAGCTGGAGCGCCTGAAGAGCAAGCTCGCGGCCTCGCAGGGCGACGAACTGGCTGCGCAGGCCATCGACGTGAAGGGCCTGAAGGTGCTGGCCGCCCAGCTCGAAGGCGCCGACGTGAAGACGCTGCGCGAGACCATGGACAAGCTGAAGGACAAGCTCAAGAGCGCCGCCATCGTGCTGGGCGCCGTGTCCGACGGCAAGGTCAGCCTGATCGCCGGCGTGACGGCGGATGCCACCGGTAAGGTCAAGGCCGGCGAACTCGTCAACTTTGTCGCCCAGCAGGTCGGCGGCAAGGGCGGCGGGCGTCCCGACATGGCACAGGCCGGCGGCACCGAGCCGGCCATGCTGCCGCAGGCGCTGGCGGGTGTCGGCGAATGGGTGGCGGGGAAGATCTGATCCCCGTCTGATCCCCGCGAATGGTGTTCCCCCTCTCCCTCCGGGAGAGGGCCGGGGTGAGGGGCAAGCGGTTCGTCAACCGCCAACGCGTCCCTTGACGCGCCTGCCCTCACCCCCAACCCCTCTCCCGGCGGGAGAGGGGAGTTCCCTTACCTGCCTCCTCACTTGTTCTCCGGTTGCCGCGGCTGCCATGCCGACAACATGTCGATCGGCATCGGGAAGACGATGGTCGACGTCCGGTCGCCCGCGATCTGCGTCAGCGTCTGCATGTAGCGCAGCTGCATCGCCTGCGGCTGGCGCGCCAGCATCTGGGCGGCTTCCAGCAGCTTGACCGACGCCTGCAATTCCCCTTCCGCGTGAATCACCTTGGCGCGCCGCTCGCGCTCGGCCTCGGCCTGGCGGGCGATGGCGCGCACCATCGACTCGTTCAGGTCCACGTGCTTGATCTCGACGTTGGAGACCTTGATGCCCCAGGCGTCGGTCTGGGCGTCGAGCACCTTCTGGATATCGAGGTTGAGCCGCTCGCGCTCGGCCAGCATCTCGTCGAGTTCGTGCTTGCCGAGCACCGCGCGCAGCGTGGTCTGCGCGAGCTGGCTGGTGGCTTCGAGGAAATTGGCCACCTGAATGATGGCGCGCTCGGGGTCGACCACGCGGAAGTAGACCACCGCGTTGACCTTGACCGAGACGTTGTCATGCGAGATCACGTCCTGCGGCGGCACGTCCATCACCACCGTGCGCAGGTCCACCCGCACCATCTGCTGCGCGATGGGGATCAACAGCACGAGGCCGGGCCCCTTGACCCGCCAGAAGCGCCCGAGCATGAACACCACGCCGCGCTCGTATTCGCGCAGGATGCGGAAGGCGCTGATGACGAGCAGCGCGAGGACGAAGATCAGACCGCCGAAGCTGATTCCGAAGACCATGGTCAGGCTCCCTTGCTTGTTCCCTTGCTTATTCCCTTGCTTGTGGCGAGGGTGGCTCCCTGGGGTGAATCGGCAATGACTTCCAGCACCAGTCCGCGCCGGCCCGTCACACGTATGGGCTGGCCGCGCGCCAGCGGGCCGGCGCCGTGCACGCGCCATTGCTCGCCGCCCACGCTCGCCCAGCCGTCGTCCTCGCAGTCTTCGAGCATCTCTCCCATCTTGCCGAGCAGGGTATCGGCGCCACTGACCACCGGAGCGCGCCGCGCACGCAGCAGCAGCGTCGACATGCCGAACACGAACAGCGCCGACACCAGGCAGAGGATGCCGATCAGTTCCAGCGGCACGCCGAAGCCCGGCACGTCGGTGTCGATCAGCATCACCGCGCCTACCGCGAAGGCGACGATGCCGCCCACGCCCAGCGCGCCGAAGGTCGGCAGGAACACCTCCGCCACCATGCAGCCGATGCCGAGGGTGAGCAGCGCCAGCCCCGCATAGTTCACCGGCAGCATGTGCAGGGCGAACAGGCCCAGCAGCAGGCAGATCGCGCCGATCACGCCCGGCGCGACCATGCCCGGGGTGGAGAATTCGAAGATGAGGCCATAGACGCCGATCATCATCAGGATCAGTGCCACGCTGGGATCGGTGATGACCGAGAGGAAGCGCGCGCGCCAGTCGGGGGCCAGCATCTGCACCGGCGCATGGGCGGTGCGCAGCACGCGCGCGGTGCCGGCGGCGTCGATGCGCTTGCCGTCGACCGCGCGCAGCAGGGCGGGGAGGTCGGGGGCGATGAGGTCGGCCACGTGCTGGGCGACGGCCTCGCTGGCCGACAGGCTGACGGCGTCGCGCACCGCCTTCTCGCCCCATTCGACGTTGCGCCCGCGCAGCTGCGCGAGGCCGCGGATGTAGGCCGAGGCATCCTGCATCTGCTTGCGGGCGAGGGTGTCGTGCTCGGATGAAGGTGCGCTGGCCGGTGCACTGGCGGGCGCCGTGCCCGGTCCTGGTGCGCCGCCGATGCCGATCTGCACCGGACTGGCCGCCCCGAGGTTGGTGCCGGGCGCCATGGCGGCGATGTGGCTGGCGTAGAGGATGTAGGTGCCCGCGCTGGCGGCGCGCGCGCCGGCCGGGTAGACATAGGTGGCCACCGGCACCGGCGACGCCAGGATGGCCTGGATGATCTCGCGCATCGACAGGTCGAGCCCGCCGGGGGTGTCCATCTCGAGGACGATCAGTTGCGCGCCGGCCTTCTGCGCGCGCTTCATGCCGCTCAGGATGTAGCCCGCGCTGGCCGGGCCGACGGCGCCGTTGAGGGAGAGGACGACGACGGGCGGTGGCGGCGCGGCGGGGGCGTCGGGCGCAGCGCGGGACGACTGCGTGGACAGCAGCGATACGGCCAGGCTCGCCAGGATCAGCGCGGCAGACAGGATGACGCGTGCAATGCCGGCGAGTCGGGGGAGGGCGAGGGTCATCGCGGTGGCGCGGCAGGGGAAATGCCGGGCCGCGCTGCTTCCAGTGTAGGCCGTCATGCACATCCTGCACGCGGATGGCATGGCGGGGCCGGCGGCGCGTCAGCCGGCGATCCCGTCGCAGATTCGGGCCGCAGATTCAGGCGACTTCAGGCCGCTTCAGGCAGCGCAGCCTGCTGGGCCGCCAGCACGTCCGTCAGCGCCGTCAGTGCCGGGCTGGCCATGGCCGGATGCCACGCCAGCAGCGTGCGCACGCGCCCGGCCTCGCCCAGGCTGTGCAGGCTGATGCGCGGCAGGTCGCGGTACAGCGCCAGCACCGAGCGCGGCACGATGCCCACGCCGATGCCCGCCGCCACGCAGGCCACGATGGTGTGGTACGAGCCCAGTTCCATCACGCGCAGCGGCAGCGCGTCGGCGGCGGGGCCGACCCAGGCTTCCATGCGCGCGCGGTAGTTGCAGCCGGGCTCGAAGGCCAGCAGCGTGGCCTTTTCGAGGTCGGCGGGGGTGCGGATGGGGCGATGCCCGTCGTGCGCGATGATCACCAGTTCTTCCTGGAACACCGGCACCGACGTCAGGTTCGGGTCATTGACGGGCTCGGCGACGAAGGCGCAGTCGGCCTCGAAGCGGAGCAGCGCGTCGAGCGCCTGCCGCGTCGGGCAGGTGACCAGTTCGAGCTGCACGTCGGGCCAGCTCTGGTGGTAGGCGGCGAGCACCGGCGGCAGGCGGCTGGCGGCGGTGCTTTCCATCGAGACAATGCGCAGCCGCCCGCTCGGCCGCACGGGCAGTACGGCGTGGCGGGCCTCGTCGGCCAGTTGCAGCATGCGGCGGGCATAGTCGAACAGGGTCTGGCCGGCGGGGGTCAGCACCAGCCGCTTGCCGTCGCGCACGAAGAGGTCGACACCGAGCGACTGCTCGAGCTGGCGGATGCGCGTGGTGACGTTCGATTGCACGCGGTGCAGCCGGGTGGCGGCGCGGGTGATGCCGCCTTCCTCCACCACGGCGCGGAAGATCTCAAGGGCGGCCAGGTCCATGGTACTTTCTCATCATCTCAATTCGGGATGGGATGCATCTTGATAATTCATTTTTTAAGATGCGCCATGCCGCGTAGCATAGGTGAATCCCAATCGAATCGCCAGACCGGAGAAAACCATGCCCTACGTCAACATCAAGATCACCCGCGAAGGCGCCACCGCCGAGCAGAAGGCCCGCCTGATCCAGGGCGCGACCCAGTTGCTGGTCGACGTGCTGGGCAAGAATCCCAACACCACGGTGGTCGTGATCGACGAGGTCGATACCGACAACTGGGGCATTGGTGGCGAATCCGTCACCGTGCGGCGCAAGGCGGGGAAGTAGCCATGGCCACCGCCCATGGTGAGGCCATGGCTGTCCCCCGGCGCGAGGCCGGCGTGGCGGCGGTTGCGCTGGCCGGGCTGGTGTCGCTGGCGGTGGTGATGGGCATCGGCCGTTTCGCCTTCACGCCCCTCCTGCCGATGATGCTGCATGACGGCAGCGTCACCCTGGAGCAGGGCGGGTGGCTGGCGTCGGTCAACTATCTCGGCTACTTTGCCGGCGCGGCGGTGTGCCTGTTCATCCGCCCGGAGCCGGTGCGGATGATCCGCGTCGGGCTCGTCGCCACCGTGCTGCTGACGCTGGCGATGGCGGCGCCCGGCGGCATGGTCGCGTGGTCGGTCTGGCGCGGCGCGGCCGGCGTGGCGAGCGCGCTGGTGCTGGTCTACGTGTCGGCATGGTGCCTGCAGCGGCTGGCCGAACTGGGCAAGCCGGCGCTCGGCGGACTGATCTTTTGCGGCCCGGGGCTGGGTATCGCGGCGACCGGGCTGCCGGCCTTCGGCATGGTCGCGGCGGGCTGGGACGCCGTGCGCGGCTGGATCGCCTTCGGCATCCTCGCGCTGGTACTCACCGCGGCGGTGTGGCGGGTATTCGTGCCGGTGGCGCCGGGTACGGCGTCGGCCGCCGCCGCAACGCCATCCGGCGCACGGCTCGACCGCGAAGCCTGGGCGCTGACCTTTGCCTACGGGCTGGCCGGCTTTGGCTACATCATCACCGCGACCTTCCTGCCGGTGATCGCCCGCCACGCCATGCCGGGGTCGCTGTGGGCGGACCTGTTCTGGCCGATGTTCGGCGTCGGCTCGGCGCTCGGCGCGCTGATCGCCTCGCGCTTCGGCATGGAGCACGACAGCCGCCGGCTGCTGGTCTGGCTGTACCTGATGCAGGCGGTAGGCGTGGCCATTGCCGTGGTGTGGCCGACCGTGACGGGCTTTGCGCTGAGCAGCGTGCTGGCCGGCCTGCCGTTCACGGCGCTGGTGTCGTTCGCCATGCGCGAGGCGCGGCGGCTGTGGGGCGCGCGGGCGCCGCAACTGATCGGCCTGATGACGGCGGCCTACGGCCTCGGCCAGATCGCCGGCCCGCCGCTGGCCACGGCGCTGGTGGCGCGCACGGGCGGGTTCGGCGCATCGCTGACGTGTGCCGCGGTCGCACTGGCACTGGGCGCGGGGATCTTTGCGTGGATGCGCCGGGCGATGCCCACGTCGCAGCCGGCCGCCCGATAGCCCGATAGCCCGATGGTCCGGTAGCCCGGCCACGGCCAACCCGGAAAGGCCGACTGCGCTACAGTATCGCCTTCGCCGCCAGCCGCCTCGCCCCCGCGAGGGCGCTGGCGGCGCAGGAGCGATTCCCATGTCCTTTGCCTTGCAGCCTGCCCGTGCGGCAGGCGCTTCCGGTCCTGAAAGCCCCGAGGCACGCCAGGTCCGCACCGATCTCGCCGCCGCCTACCGCCTCGCCGCGCTGGCCGGCTGGGACGACCTCATCTACACCCATATCTCGGCGACCGTCCCCGGCGAGCCGGGACACTTCCTGATCAACCCCTTCGGCTTCGCCTTCGACGAGATCCGCGCCTCGGACCTCGTCAAGATCAATGCGAAGGGCGAGGTGGTGGGCGACGCCGCGCACCCGGTCAACGTGACCGGCTTCGCGCTGCACGCCGCCGTCCATGCCGCGCGGGCCGACGCGCACTGCGTCATGCATCTGCACAACACCGCCGGCATCGCCGTGTCGGCGCAGGCGTGCGGCCTGCTGCCGCTGTCGCAGCACGCGCTGCGCTTCCATGGCCGCATGGCGTACCACGACTACGAGGGCCTGGCCTTCACGCCGGCCGAGGGCACGCGGCTCACCGCATCGCTCGGCGACCATCCCGCCATGCTCCTGCGCAACCACGGCACGCTGACAGTCGGCCGCACCGTGGCCGAGGCCTATGTGCTGATGGCGACGCTGATCAAGGCCTGCGAAGTCCAGCTCGGCGCGCAGGCCGGCGGCCAGGTGGTGCAGCCGTCGCCGGCCGTGGCGGAGAAGACGTCGGAGCAGCTCTTCGACGGCGGCGCGGTAGAAGGCGTGCTCGAATGGCCCGCCCTGTTGCGCAAACTGGATAGAATCGATCCTTCTTTCCGGGACTGAACCCGTCCCGACCCGCCTACCAAGACACTGGAGACCCCCATGCCGACTTTTCACGTCGAGATGTTCGAAGGCCGTACCATTGACCAGAAGCGCAAGTTCGTCGAGGAGGTGACCCGCGTCACCTGTGAGACGCTGGGCTGCTCGGCGTCCGCCGTCGATATCATCATCACGGATATCAAGAAGGAAAACTGGGCCACCGGCGGCGAGCTGTGGGCTGACAAGAAGTAAGCCGGCACCCGCCGCACCCGAGCCGTCCCCGCAGAATCCCACGCACACCATGCAGCACTTCGCCTCCGACAACTACGCCGGCTTCTGTCCGGAATCGCTCAAGTACTTCCTCGAAGCCAACGGCAGCGGACACGAGCGGGCCTATGGCGACGACTCCTGGACGCAAAAGGTCTGCGACCGCATCCGCGACCTGTTCCAGACCGACTGCGAGGTGTTCTTCGTCTTCAACGGCACTGCCGCCAACTCGCTGGCGCTGTCGGCCCTGTGCCAGTCGTACCACTCGGTGATCTGCCACGAACTGGCGCACATCGAGACCGACGAATGCGGCGGTCCCGAGTTCTTCTCCAACGGCTCCAAGCTGCTGACCGCGCCCGGTGCCGACGGCAAGCTGACGCCGGACGCGGTCGAGGCACTCGTGACGCGCCGTTCCGACATCCACTATCCGAAGCCGAAGGTCGTCTCGCTGACGCAGTCGACCGAGGTCGGCACGGTCTATACGGTGGACGAGGTGCGCGCCATTGCGGCCATCGCCAAGCGGCGGCAGCTGCGCGTGCACATGGACGGTGCGCGCTTTGCCAACGCGGTGGCATCGCTGGGCGTGCATCCGTCGGAGATCACCTGGCGCGCCGGCGTCGACGTGCTCTGCTTCGGCGGCACCAAGAACGGCCTGCCGGTGGGTGAGGCGGTGGTGTTCTTCGACCGCAGGCTGGCCGAGGATTTCGCCTACCGCGTGAAGCAGGCCGGACAGCTGGCGTCGAAGATGCGCTTCATCTCGGCGCCGTGGCTGGGTTTGCTGGAGGACGACGTCTGGCTGTCCAATGCCCGCCACGCCAATGCGATGGCGCAACTGCTGCACGACCGCATCGCCGCCATTCCCGGCGTGCGCATCATGTTCCCGACCCAGTCGAACGCGGTGTTCGCCGAGCTGCCGCTGCCGGCCATCGAGGCGCTGCGCGCGAAGGGCTGGCGTTTCTATACCTTCATCGGCGCCGGCGGCTGCCGCTTCATGTGCGCCTGGGACCTGCAGCCCGGGACGGTCGAAGCGCTCGCTGCCGACATGCGTGCCGCCTGCGGCGCGTAACCACCTGATCCTCAACCTCAAGACGCCCCCATGCAACCGTACCGATTCTGTCCGCAATGCGGCAGCCCGCTGGAAGTGCTGCCGCTCTCCGGCCGCGAACGCCACGCCTGCCTGACGCCCGACTGCGGCTTCGTCCACTGGAACAACCCGCTGCCGGTGCTGGCGGCGGTGGTCGAGTACGAGGACAAGCTGCTGCTGGCGCGCAACGCCGCGTGGCCGCCCGAAATGTTCGCCCTCGTCACCGGCTTCCTCGAGCGCGACGAATCGCCCGAGGCAGGCGTGGCGCGCGAGCTGAAGGAGGAGACCAACCTCGATGCCGAGTCGGTCAGCCTGATTGGCGTCTACGAGTTCATGCGCAAGAACGAACTGATCATCGCCTATCACGTGAAGGCGAGCGGCCGCATCGCGCTGTCGGAAGAACTGGCCGAGTACCGGCTGACACCGCCCGAGGAAGTACGCGTCTGGTCGGCCGGCACCGGCTTTGCGGTGGCCGACTGGCTCGCCGGCCGCGGCTACCCCGTGCGCTTCTTCGACCGCCGGACCGGGGAGGACATCCCCGATCCGCGCCGGAACGGGGCGCTACAATACGGCGTGTAAACTGAAAATACCGAGCTACCGGGGAAAGAAGAGATGGAGTTCCAGAAAGAAGTGGACGCGCGCGGCCTGAACTGCCCGCTGCCGATCCTGCGTACCAAGAAGGCACTGGCGGACATGGCCAGCGGCGACGTGCTGAAGGTGCTGGCCACCGATCCGGGCGCCACGCGCGACTTCCAGGCTTTCGCCAAGCAGACCGGCAATGAGCTGCTGTCGCACCAGGAAGTCGACAAGGTGTTCGTGTTCTACATGCGCCGGCGCTGATCCGCGCCGGTCTTCGACGCGCAAGTGAACAAATAGCCGCTCGAGGGCGGCTATTTGCATTGGCTGGGCGGGTTTTACTTAGCCGCGGGTCGTCAGGTATTCGCGGAAATCCGCCCCGACTTCCGGGTGCTTCAGCGCGTACTCGACGGTCGCCTTCAGGTAGCCGAGCTTGCTGCCGCAGTCGTAGCGGGTGCCGTGGTAGCGGTAGGCCAGCGCCTGTTCCTGGCCGAGCAGCGACTGGATCGCGTCGGTCAGTTGCAGTTCGCCGCCCGCGCCCGGCTTGATCTCGCGAAGGTGATCGAAGATGCGCGGCGTGAGGATGTAGCGGCCGACGACACCGAGGTTCGACGGCGCGTCCTCGGGGGCCGGCTTTTCCACGATGCCCGACATCTTGATGACGCCTTCGTCCCACTCGCGGCCATCCACCACGCCGTAGGAGCGGCTCTGCGCCGGGGAAATTTCTTCGACGCCGATCACGGAGCAGTTGTAATGGTTATACAAATCGACCATCTGCTTCATCACCGGCGGCTGGGCGTCGATCAGGTCGTCCGCGAGGATCACCGCGAAGGGCGCTTCGCCCACCAGCTTGGCCGCGCACAGCACGGCGTGGCCCAGGCCCAGGGCCTCGGGCTGGCGCACGTAGTAGCACTCGACATTGGCGGGTTTGATCGAGCGCACCACGTCGAGCAGGGCCTGCTTGTTCTTGGCTTCCAGTTCGACTTCCAGCTCGAAGGCCTTGTCGAAATGGTCCTCGATGGCGCGCTTCGAGCGGCCCGTCACGAAGATCATCTCGGTAATGCCGGCGGCCATGGCTTCCTCGACCGCGTACTGGATCAGCGGCTTGTCCACCACCGGCAGCATCTCTTTCGGGCTCGCCTTGGTGGCGGGCAGGAAGCGGGTGCCGAGACCGGCGACCGGGAAGACGGCCTTGGTGACGCGATTTTCCATGTCAGGTGTTTCCTCTTTAGAGCGAATCGTTGCTAGTTATTGTCGTTGGTACTTCCAGCATACCGCCTGCATCTGACCCCAGTATGTCGGTCCGGCAGGCAGCAGCGCCTCCGGACCGATGCAGGTTTCATGCCGGAAGGCGCTGCAACTGGTCCTGCAGCTTGGCCAGCGTCTGTTCGAAGTCGGCGAGGCGCTGCGTCTCCTGCGCCACCACGGCCTCCGGGGCCTTGGCGACAAAGCTCTCGTTGCCGAGCTTGTTGCGGCACTTGCCGATCTCGCCGCCGATGCGCTCGATTTCCTTGCCCAGGCGCACGCGCTCGGCCGCCACGTCGATCTCGATCTTCAGCAGCAGGTGGTTGCCGCCGACGATAGCCACCGGCGCGCCGGCGCCTTCGCGCTGCAGTGCGGCCTCGTCGTCGAACACCTTCACTTCCGACAGCTTGGCCAGCGCCTGCACCTGCGCGGCGGCTTCCTTCAGGAAGGCGCTGTCGCCGTGGGCGTAAAGCGGAATGCGCTGGGCGGGGGAGATATTCATCTCGCCGCGCAGGTTGCGGCAGGCGTCCACCACGGCCTTGAGCTGGGCGACCCACTGCTCGGCGGCCTCGTCGATCTTGCCCATCTCGGCCATGGGGTAGGGCTGCAGCGCGATGCTTTCGCTGCCGTCACCTTTTGCCTTGCCGGCCAGCGGTGCGACCTTCTGCCACAACTCCTCGGTAATGAACGGGATGATCGGATGGGCCAGGCGCATGATGGCCTCGAGCACACGCAGCAGCGTGCGGCGCGTAGCGCGCTGCTGGGCCGGGGTGCCGGTCTGGATCTGCACCTTGGCGAGTTCGAGGTACCAGTCGCAGTACTCGTCCCACACGAACTTGTAGATCGCGTTGGCGATATTGTCGAAGCGGTACTCGCCGAAGCCCTTCTCGACTTCCGCTTCCACGCGCTGCAGCAGCGAGACGATCCAGCGGTCGGCCTGCGAGAAGTGCAGGTTGCCTTCCGGGCCGCAGTCGTGGTTGCAGGGCTGCAGGCCGCAGTCGTGGCCTTCGGTGTTCATCAGCACGAAGCGCGTGGCGTTCCACAGCTTGTTGCAGAAGTTGCGGTAGCCCTCGCAGCGGCCGGTATCGAAGTTGACGTTGCGGCCGAGCGTGGCGAGCGACGCGAACGTGAAGCGCAGCGCGTCGGCGCCGAAGGCCGGGATGCCGTCGGGGAATTCCTTCTTCGTCTTCTTCTCGATCTTCGGCGCGTCCTGCGGGCGCCGCAGGCCGGTGGTGCGCTTGCCCAGCAGGGTAGCGAGGTCGATGCCGTCGATCAGGTCCACCGGGTCGAGCGTGTTGCCTTCGGACTTGCTCATCTTCTTGCCTTCCGAGTCGCGCACGAGGCCGTGCACGTACACCGTGTGGAAGGGCACCTGGCCGGTGAAGTGCTTGGTCATCATGACCATGCGGGCGACCCAGAAGAAGATGATGTCGTAGCCGGTGACGAGCACCGACGACGGCAGGAAGTGCTTCAGTTCGGGCGTTTCCTCGGGCCAGCCGAGCGAGGAGAAGGGAACCAGCGCGGACGAGAACCACGTGTCGAGCACGTCCTCTTCACGGCGCAGCGCGCCGGTGCTGCCGGCGGCGTCGGCCTTGGCACGCGCCTCTTCCTCGGTACGGGCGACGAAGCAGTTGCCGTTGTCGTCGTACCAGGCGGGGATCTGGTGACCCCACCAAAGCTGGCGCGAGATGCACCAGTCCTGGATGTTGGACAGCCACTGGTTGTAGGTGCTGATCCAGTTCTCCGGCACGAGCTTGATTTCGCCGCTCTGCACGGCGTCCAGCGCGACTTCGGCAATCGAGCGGCCGGGGTTGAACGTGCCTTCCGGCGCCGGCTTGCTCATGGCGACGAACCACTGGTCGGTCAGCATCGGCTCGATGGCGCTGCCCGTGCGCTCGCTGCGCGGGGTCATCAGCTTGTGCTTCCTGGTTTCGACCAGCAGGCCTTGCGCGTCGAGGTCGGCGACGATGGCCTTGCGGGCGTCGTAGCGGTCCATGCCGGCGTAGTTGCCGGGGGCGTCGGCGGTGATCTTCGCGTCGAGCGTCAGGATCGACAGTTGCGGCAGGCCGTGGCGCTGGCCGACGGCGTAGTCGTTGAAGTCGTGCGCGGGCGTGACCTTGACCACGCCGGTGCCGAACTCGCGGTCGACGTATTCGTCGGCAATCACCGGGATCTGGCGGCCGGTCAGCGGGAGGTGGACCGACTTGCCGATCAGGTGCGCGTAGCGCTCGTCTTCCGGGTGGACCATCACGGCCACGTCGCCCAGCATGGTTTCCGGACGGGTGGTGGCGACGGTCAGGTGGGTCAGGCCACCCTTCGCGTCGGCTTCGACGAGCGGGTAGCGGATGTGCCAGAGGAAACCGTCCTCTTCGACGCTGTCGACTTCCAGGTCCGACACGGCGGTGCCCAGCACCGGGTCCCAGTTGACCAGGCGCTTGCCACGATAGATCAGGCCCTGCTCGAACAGGCGCACGAACACCTCGGTGACCGCCTTCGACATGTCCGGCGACATCGTGAAGTACTCGCGTGTCCAGTCGATCGACGCGCCCATGCGGCGCACCTGGCGCGTGATGGTCGAGCCCGATTCTTCCTTCCACGCCCACACCTTCTCGGTGAACTTCTCGCGCCCGAGGTCGTGGCGCGACACGCCCTGCGCCTCGAGCTGGCGCTCCACCACGATCTGCGTGGCGATGCCCGCGTGGTCGGTGCCCGGCACCCACAGCGTGTTGGCGCCGCGCATGCGCGCGTGGCGTGTCAGGCCGTCCATGATGGTCTGGTTGAACGCATGGCCCATGTGCAGCGTGCCGGTCACATTGGGCGGCGGCAGCTGGATGGCGAAATCGGGGCGGGCCGGGTCGAACGTCGGCTGCGCGATGCCGCGCTTCTCCCACTCGGGGCCCCACTTCGCCTCGATGGCGGCGGGTTCGAAGCTCTTGGCAAGGGACTGGTCTTGGGCGGTCATGCTGGGTGTCGAATAGTGGGCTTCCGGGGGCGGGGAGGGACGCTTGCGGCGCCTCCCGGCGCGGTCCGCGCTGCTGCCGGGAAAACCTCAAATTATACGGAACCCGGACACCCCGGTGTGATTCGGGCGGCTGCGGCCTGCCGGTATAATTGGCCGCCTGTCTCCAAGGCCCCTCGAATGTCCGACCTGCTCGCCAACCTGAATGCCGAACAACTAGCCGCCGTCACCCTCCCCGACGAGCCGGCGCTGATCCTGGCAGGGGCGGGCAGCGGCAAGACCCGGGTGCTGACCACGCGCATCGCGTGGCTGATCCAGAACGGCCACGTGTCGCCGGCGGGTATCCTGGCCGTCACCTTTACCAACAAGGCGGCCAAGGAGATGCAGACGCGGCTGTCGGCCATGCTGCCCATCAACACGCGGGCGATGTGGATCGGCACCTTCCACGGGCTGTGCAACCGCATGCTGCGCGCGCATTTCCGCGACGCCGGGCTGCCGCAGACCTTCGCCATCCTCGACTCGCAGGACCAGCTCTCGGCCATCAAGCGGCTGCTGAAGTCGCTCAACGTCGACGACGAGAAGTATCCGGCCAAGACGCTGCAGTACTTCATCAACAACGCGAAGGAAGAAGGGCTGCGCCCGGCCGATGTCGAGGCCAACGACGACTTCAACCGCCGCTGCATCGACATCTACGCCGCCTACGACCAGCAATGCCAGCGCGAGGGCGTGGTCGACTTCGCCGAACTGCTGCTGCGCTGCTACGAGCTGCTGCGCTACAACGACGCCATCCGCCAGCACTACCAGCACCGCTTCCGCCATGTGCTGGTCGACGAGTTCCAGGACACCAACGTGCTGCAGTACCGCTGGCTCAAGCTGCTGGCGGGCTACGGCACGGGCAATACCGCGGCGGTGTTCGCGGTGGGCGACGACGACCAGAGCATCTACGCCTTCCGCGGCGCCAACGTCGGCAACATGCGCGACTTCGAGCATGAGTTCCGCGTGGGCCGGCTGATCAAGCTGGAGCAGAACTACCGCTCGCACGGCCACATCCTCGACACGGCCAACCACCTGATCTCGCACAACGCGCGCCGCCTCGGCAAGAACCTGCGCACCGACGCCGGCCACGGCGAGCCGGTGCGCGTCTACCAGGCCGGGTCGGACGGGCAGGAAGCGGCGTGGATCCTGGAAGAAATCCGCGAGCGGATCGCCGAGGGCATCAGCCGCTCGGAGATCGCCATCCTCTACCGCAGCAATGCGCAGTCGCGGGTGATCGAGCATGCGCTGTTCTCGGCCGGCATCCCGTACCGGGTGTACGGCGGCCTGCGCTTCTTCGAGCGGGCCGAGGTGAAGCACGCGCTGGCCTACATGCAGCTGATCGAGAATCCGCGCAACGATGCCGCCTTTGGCCGCGTCGTCAATTTCCCGACGCGCGGCATCGGTGCCAAGTCGCTGGAAGTGCTGCAGGACGCGGCGCGCCAGTACGACGTGTCGCTGGCCGAGGCCATCGCCTACGTTCCCGGCAAGGCCGGCTCCACGCTGGGCGCCTTCCTGCGCCTGATCGAGCAGATGCGCGCCGAGACCCGCCGCATGACGCTGCCCGAGATGGTCGAGCACGTCATCAATGCGAGCGGGCTGGTCACCTACTACCAGGGCGAGAAGGAAGGCCAGGACCGCATCGAGAACTTGCAGGAACTGGTGACCGCCGCGCAGGCCTTCGTGGTCGAGGAAGGCTACGGGCTGGAAGCGCTCGCCGCCGTCCTGCCAGTCTCCCACGACGCCGTCCCGGCGCTGGCCGAGGGCGACCAGGTCCAGCAGGTGCTCGACCCCGAGCAGTTGCCGACAGTGATGACCCCGCTGGTCGCCTTCCTCACGCACGCTTCGCTGGAAGCCGGCGACAACCAGGCGCTGGCGGGACAGGAGGCCGTGCAGATGATGACCGTCCACGCCGCCAAGGGGCTGGAGTTCGACGTTGTCTTCATCACCGGGCTGGAAGAAGGGCTGTTCCCGCACGAGAACGCCAAGATGGACCCCGACGGGCTGGAGGAAGAACGCCGGCTGATGTACGTGGCCATCACCCGCGCCCGCGAGCGGCTGTTCCTGTCGTTCGCGCAGAGCCGCGTGCTGCATGGCCAGATGCGCTACCACGTGCGCTCGCGCTTCTTCGAGGAACTGCCGGAAGCCGCGCTGAAATGGCTGACGCCGCAAGCCCAGTCCCACGGCGGCGCCATGGGTGGCCGGCAGAACGAAGGCGGCTGGGGCCGCGACTGGTTCCGCAAGCCGGAAGACGTGCCGTACTCGGGCAACAAGCCCACCGGCGGCATGGATACCGGCAACGGCTATGCCGATACCAAGCGCGAAGCCGGCTCAGGCTTCCGGATCGGTCAGGAAGTCTTCCACAACAAGTTCGGCGAAGGGGTCATCGCCGCGCTGGAGGGCGAGGGGGCGGACGCGCGCGCCAATATCAAGTTCAAGCGGCATGGGGCCAAGTGGCTGGCGCTGGCGGTGGCGAAGCTGGATCCGATCAACTGAGGCCCAGTTCGTAGGGAACGCGTACGCCGGGTTCACTCGGCGCGAAGTCCTTGGTATTGCGCGTGACCAGCAGCAGGGCGTGAGCCTGCGCGCTGGCCCAGACGATGGCATCCGGCAGCTTGATGCGCTTGCCCCTGCGAATACTCACGGCTCTCGTCGCGACGGGATGGTCAATGGGAATCACGCGGAACGTATTGAGCCATGCCTGCAACGCCGGCTCTTCGTCCGGCGTGGCCCCCACCATGACTTCCATCCAGGTGATGGCGCTGATGGCGCGGGTCTCGTATCGCCGGATCTCGTCCCTCGCGGCAGGGATGCCATTCAGGTAGTCGATCAGAATATTGGTGTCGAAAAGTGCGCCTACCATTCCGAGCGTAGCCTTTCCTGGTAGTCGAGGCCATCGACCTTGCGGTCTTTCCACAAGCCGAACGTATTGGCGCCGCCTGCTGGCTTGTGAAGCGCGATGTAGGCCTGGATTGCCTCGCGGATGATGGCCGCGCGCGGACGCTGCTCGGCATCGACGATGGCCGAGAGATCCTCCAGTTGTTCGTCAGGCACGTCGATCAGGATGCGACTCATGGCGTCTTGAAGATATACGATACGTATATCGTATATTCATCACCATGGCGCGGCAACCTTCTCTCAAGGTGTGACCGGGGCGTCTCCCTGTGCCGGCACATTGAAACACCCCCGGTACGTCGCATAGAACGAGCAATACAGCACCGCCAGCACCAGCAGCGAATACGGCGTCGCCAGGAAGGCCATGACCGATTCCCCCCCGAATGCCGCGAACAGCGCCTCGACGAGGAAGGGAATCGCGATCAGCAGCACGGCGAACAGCAGCGCGTAGGTGAAGAAGGCGCCACGGTTGCGCCAGCAGGCGACCCAGCTGAAGAACAGCGCCTTGACCGGCGGCACGTTGTGCCACGCCGACAGCAGCGGGGCGAACCAGAACATCATGGCGATAGGCGTGTAGAGCCCGGCGCCGACCACCAGCGCGTAGTAGAGCTTGCGGATGGCCTCCGCCGACGGTTCCTCGTTCTTCAGCAGGATCGGCACCAGCTCGCCCATGTCGACGATGGAGCCGGCGATCAGGCTCAGCACGAAGACGAGTCCCGCGTAGATGCCGCCGAGCACCAGCAGGTTGCGCCGCGCCTCCTTGCCGTTGGCGTTGAAGCCCGCCAGCAGGATGGTCGGCAGGACGCGCTTGTTCTGGATGACCTCCCGGCACGCCGTCATGATGCCGACCGACAGGCCGGGCGTGACGACCAGCAGGGCGATGATGCCGATCAGCGGCACGAAGATCGCCAGTTGCGCGGTGATCAGGTAGATGAACAGCAGCATCAGGAAGGCGAGCGGGTTCTTGCGGAACAGCCAGATGCCCTGGCGGAACCACGTATAACCTTCCTTGGCGGGGACTTCCAATAATTGCATGGGTCAGATCCAGGGCAGCGCGGCGTGGTCGAGACGCCGGCGCAGGATGCGTTCGAAGTGGGTCGGATCGTGCGGCTGGAGCATGTCGGCCTCGCGCGGAAGGTAGAAGTCCCACAGGCGCGACACCCAGAAGCGCAGCGCGCCGGCGCGCAGCATGTCCTGCCAGTGCGCGGCCTCGGCCTGGGTCAGCGGCCTGACCGCGTGGTAGGCCGCGAGCATGGCCTTCACCCGGACGGGGTCCAGTTCGCCGGTGGCGAGGTCGATGCACCAGTCATTGACCGTGACCGCCAGGTCGAACAGCCACTTGTCGTTGCCGGCGAAGTAGAAGTCGAAGAAGCCGCCGAGGCGGCCACTCTCTTCGAACAGCACATTGTCGCGGAACAGGTCGCAGTGGCAGGGCCCGCCCGGCAGCGCGGCGAAGTCGGCGCTGTGGAAGAAGGCGGTCTGGTGGGCGATCTCCTGCTGCAGCAGCGTGCGCTGGCCGCCGTCGAGGAAAGGCACGATCTCGCCTTCGGTCTGCTGCCACCAGGGCAGGCTGCGCAGGTTGGGCTGGCTGCGCGGATAGTCCTGCCCTGCAAGGTGCATGCGGGCGAGCATGTCGCCGACCTCGGCGCAGTGGGCCGCGGCCGGCCTGAGTTGCGAGGCGCCCGGCAGGCGCGTGACGATGGTGGCCGGCTTGCCCTTGAGGGTGCGCAGGATCTCGCCGTCGCGCCCGGCGATGGGCGCCGGCACGCGGATGCCGTGCCGGGCCAGGTGGTCCATCAGGTGCAGGTAATACGGGAGCTGCGCGAACGTCAGCCGCTCGAAGATGGTCAGCACGTACTCGTGCGTGACGCCCTCGCGCGACATGGTCAGGAAGAAATTGCTGTTCTCGATGCCCGAGGCGATGCCGCGCAGTTCACGCAGTTCGCCAAGGTCGAAATCCAGTAGCCAGCGGGCGATCTCGTCCTGCGAGACCGTGGTGAAGACAGCCATACTTGTTTGGATCGGAAGGGGGCGCGGCGGACAATGGAAATCCGCCGCCGCGGCAATAAACACTGCCGGTGGGCCGGCGCGCCCCGGCGCGGAGGGCGCCGGAGCGTGGGTAATCGGGCGTCAGAACTTCAGGTTGACCGACGGTACGCGGTTGACGTCGTGCTCGCGGATACCCGGCGAGCTGTCCTCGGGCTTGCTCATCTCGTACTTGGTGCCAAAGCCGGACTTCACCTGGATCTCGGTGGAGCGGCCCTTGTCACGGTACTCGCGGACCTGGGTGCCGTCGCGTTCGTTGAGCTGGAAGCTCGGCTCGCGCGGCTGGTTCAGTTCCGACCGGGCAGCCGGGGCGATCGGGCTGTTGTTGATCTTGTTGAGTTCCTGCTGCGTCATGGCGTTGCTGGTCGCCTCGCCCTGCGCGAAAGCGGCCGGCGCGCCAAACGCCGCCACGGCCACGGCAACACCGATCAGCCACCTCGCTCCCCGCAGGGGCTCGGGCTCGTCGGCGCCGGATGGGGCGTACGGGTAGGCGGGATTCATCTGTAGCTCCTGGCGGACGGCCGGTCTGTCCGGCTGCCGCGCGAATGAATTGGCCCGCCCGGCAAGGCCGGGCAGGGCGGGCGGACACCTTCATTCTAGCAATTCCGGGCCATCATCTGGCCCGGGCGCCACTCGGCGGGAGCGGTTCCTGCCGGAAAAACCACAGAAGACTACAGATAGAACATCTCTTCCTTGGGCGGAATCGGCTGGTCGCCGCCGCGGCGCTCGTAGTACTCGTAGACCGCTTCGAGCACTTCGTGCGGTTCGTCGACGATCTTCATCAAGTCGAGGTCGTGATCGGAAATCAGCCCCATCGGCAGCAGCGTGAAGCGGAACCAGTCGAGCAGGCCCTTCCAGAAGCGGCTGCCGTACATCACCACCGGCACCGAGCGCGACTTGCCGGTCTGCACCAGCGT